>Ga0310120_10000756_pt1 | contig 25247 bp, 32 predicted proteins | sample CB27_AW_983_MG_FD_203506 | JGI IMG/M metagenome (GOLD analysis project Ga0310120, IMG submission 203506) | Marine microbial communities from Western Arctic Ocean, Canada - CB27_AW_983 | ecosystem: Environmental > Aquatic > Marine > Oceanic | place: Canada: Western Arctic Ocean | collected...
GCTTTTGCTAAAGTTGCAAAGATTTTAGCTGCGGTTCCAGGTGTTCCAACCATACTACCACCTTGTATATCGATTAATCCATTATTACGAATGTTACTTACACATTTTACAGTATTTTTTACAGATGTTGAAGGTGATGCTGTAACTAAAGTTCCCTCATTATTGATACTAAATGAATTTCTAATTTTCATTGGTATTTTTTTTGCTAATAAAGGCTCAAATGTTCTTGGATGAATTTGTTTAGCACCAAACAAAGCCATTTCAATTGCTTCAGTGTAAGATACTTCTTTGAGTAACTTTGCATTTTTGACAATTTTTGGATCTGCAGTCATAAGTCCATCAACATCACTCAATAACCAAATTTCATCTGCTTTGATACAAGAACCAATAATTGTTGCTGAATAATCAGAACCTCCTCTACCGAATGTGGTTGTATGTCCATGTTGATCTGCACCTGCAAATCCTCCAATTACAGGAATTATTTTTTTAGAAAATAAAATATCAATATTTTTTGATACTCTTAATCTAGTTGTATCCATAAGTGGTTTTGATTCACCAAAGTTGGAATCAGTAACAATACCCACTTCTTTACCAGTTAAAGGAATTGATTTTTTTGCTAAATCATTCATTGCTGCTGAAACTAATTTTACAGATAATCTTTCACCAAATGAAATTAAATAATCCATTGATCTTGATGTTACTTCTCCTAACAAAACTAAACCATCTATTAATGCAAGAAGTTCTGTAAAATCTTCATTCAATTTTGTTAATAAATTTTTTTGAACATTAGATTTTTTGATTGTTTGTTTTGCTAATTGTTTATGTCTATTAGTAATTTTTGATGCAAGTTGTTCTGCTTTAGATTTATTTTCCTTTTTGATAGATTCAGATATTTCAATTAAATCATCAGTAGTTCCATTTGTTGCAGAGCAAACTAATACAATTTGATGTTTTTTAGATAATTCATTAACATGTTTAGCTACTACTTGAATGTCCTTTGCATTAGAGATTGAGGTTCCCCCATATTTTAAAACAAGTTTCAATTCAATGTATCTGAATTATTCAATCTTTAAATGCTTTAACTTTCTACGCGTGGAGCAAGATAAAAGTGGATTCTACCAATATTTGCAACCTTAAATTCAATTCTAAGGGGTTTTGCGCTTGAAAATTCACATGTGATAAATCCAGCATTACTACCTACTGCTTTTACTACAGGGTTAAGATATTCCAGGCTGTATGTACCAACACTGTCAGCTTTTGAAGAAATTTCTTCAATATCTTCAGCATCTTTATCCAGTTCAATAATTACTTCACCAGAATCACCTTTTCCTGAAAAATCACCCTTAGAATCAGATGTGCTAATAGTCAGATAGTCAGATACAACCTGAACATCACCAAGAATCTTATCAAATTTTGAAGAAGTTAAAATAATTTTTGAATCATATGGAATTTTTGGTAATGGGGTATCAGTTGCAGAACTTTCAATTAAACGTATTTTGTATTTTTTATTTTTTCCAACTGTTACAAGTAACATATTTTCTTCAGAAATACTGATTTCAATACTATCTTTTTTATCTGCTCGTTTGATAAGTTTTGAAAATTCATCTATTCGAACTCCAAATTTAATATCACTATCACATTCATATTTTTCAAATGCTGAATTTGGCCAAGATATATCAATAAGAGCAACATGAGATGGATCCATTCCTCGAAAAGTGATTCCTTCAGCTGTTGCAACAAAGGTTGCTTCTTCAACTAATGTAGATATTGCAGAGATGATAGCTTTGAGATCATCGGAACCACTTGTTTTTGCATTAAAACTCAATTTAATTTTCTTGACTATATGTTCCAGTTAAACCTTATGTGTAATCACGCCAAGTGTATTTACACTTTTGACAACGATAAAATCTAGTTGTTGGTTCATCTGCACTTCTAGTTTGAAACATCCAACCTACTGCTTCATCATGTCCACATTTTTCACAATTAATTTTCACTGTTGGGTGAGATTCTTCTCCCTCATTTCCTTCAAAAGCAAGAAGTGAAAAATCTGGTTCTTCTTCAGCAATAATTTTTTTCTTTTTTGTTACTTTTTCTCCTTCAGTATAACCACATTTTGAACATTCAAGTCCAGAATCACCTTTCTTTAGTTTAACCTCACATTTGGGGCAAAATTTCAATCTAATTTACCTTAATTTTGAAATAAATAATTCTTTAAACTCTTCTGCCATTTTTATTGCAGATTCCGTAGATTTTTTAATTTCACCTAATGGTTTTACACTAGAATTGATTCTCATCCAACATTCATTAGTTAATGGATGTTTAACAATTACGCCTGCAAAATTAACATTTGAGGCCTTTAGAAGTTCATGTTGAATAATGTATAATATTCCAATATCAGTTTCTGTGATAGAAATACTGATTTCTTTGGCTTCTGAACTGATCACTTGTGCATTCATGTAATCAGAAAAAGCACTTATTGCGGATATAAATCATATGAACAGAGCAATGACAGAAAGCAAAATTTCAGAAATAACACTAGTAAAATCCAAGGAGGAGTACTCACCGGATGAAAATATTGAGATAAATGTCCAATTTTCAATTGAAGGAGGTCTTAGAAATGCATTCAATGAAGCAAATTGGACTAAAGCATACAATAACAATGATGTTTCAATGAAACTCAAATATGGTGTAAAATTGATATCTGGGGGATTCAGAAAGAAGGAATTAGGTAGAACTATCGATTCATATCGAAAAGCTGCAATTTTTTGGACAAGAAATCCAAAATTAGTGAATCCAATGAAAGATAGAAGAATTTGGGTTCAAATAGCAAAAAACTTTGAACCATTTATCAGACTTTCTGAAGAAGAAGTTAGAGAAGAATTCATGGACTTTAATGAAAAATTTGTATTCAAAGCATCTGATTTAGGAAAAGGTAAACACAAGATTGGAGCAGAAGTATTTTCATCATGGCAAAAACATGATTATACTGAACAAGGAAATATCAAAAACAATTCTAATGAAATAGAAGTTACGATCAATTAGGGATATAAGGAACTTTTTTCTTGGATTAGTAATGGCAAAATATGACGGTCTATTAGGACAACCAATTCTTGAAGTCGAAGAACCTGATAAAGAAAATGGAATTACATTTATCTTTAAAGATAACAGGTTTATGTTTATCAAACCAGTTGACGGAAAAATTGAGACCATATCAATTCCAGAATAGGTGATTTTGAATGGGAAAATTTGATAAAATCAAAATGTTGGAATTGGTAAAGGTTGAAGATCCAGATGCTGAAGGTGGAATGACATTACATTTTCAAGAAAACATAACATTGAAAATTAAAAATGTTGATGGAAAATTAGTTTCAGAATTCGTTTAAACTAATTTCTTACATATTTTTCATAATAACTAATTGCTAATTCCTGCACATCAGATTGAATAGAACCGGGTCTCTCATCCCGAATTTTTTTAATTGCTTGAATAGCTGAAAGTTTTTCATATTTTATAAAATAACATGCAAGAATTGTTCCTGCTCTTCCTAATCCAGCAGCACAATGAACCATAACTGATTGATCATTTTGAATTTGGTTTTGAATAAATTCTACTGCAGAATCTATTCCTTCCATATCTGGAGCATGAAAATCGGCTGTTGGTACATGGAGATAATCAATTTTTTGAGTCCATTCATCAGGTAAAGAATTTTCAGTCATGGTTACAATTGATTTTACTCCCTGATTTAGAAGCCAATCAAATTCATCTAAAGATGTAGGAATTCCAGAACCAGCTAATTTTTCCTCAATTAACCAAGAAAAATTAGTAGGTTTTTTGGTAATTTTACCATGAACTTTTCTCCAAATATTACCAGGTTTACTCATTAGCAGATAATTATATTCACTATATTTTTAGCATTGCGAAATAATATTAAAAACAAAAAATCTAAATTTTAAGTTATTAAAAGTTAAATACTGTTTTGATAAAAATTTGTTTGTGCCTACTGCTTTCGTCTTATTAAATTCAGATTTAGGATCAGATGTAGGAATAATTGCAGAAATAAAGGGAATTCTTTCAAATGAAAATGTAAAATTTGAAGTTAGAGGGGTATACGGAGTATATGACATAGTTTTAAAATTATCATCAGATAACGCTGAAAACTTACGTTCAATAATCACTAATCAAATTAGAAAAATTAGTAAAGTTCAATCAACATTAACTATGATGGTAATTGAAGAACAAGAAAATCTATAATTTTTTAATTTCATCAATAACTTGAAGTATTTCTAAATCAGTATTAAAAAAATGAGGAGATACACGAATGATTTTTGTTTCCATAATCTCTCTTACTGCTAAAATAATATTTTTTTGCTCAAGTTTATCCACTATTTTTTGTGGATCTAAACCTTCAATGTTAAACGATACAATACTAGTTCGTTGACTTGGATCTTCTGGTCCATATAAAACAACTTTTGGTATTTTTGATAATTCTTCTCTAAAAAGATTTGATAAATATTGATTTTTTTTACGAATATTTTCCATTCCAAAATTTAACAAATATTTTGCAGATGATTCTAATCCAACAATTCCAACATAATTTCTAAAACCAGTTTGAAATTTATCAGGTAAATCTTTAAAAATTAAATTATTTTCAGCCTTAATAATTGCAGATTCACCACCAATTGTTTTTGGTTCTAATAATTCACTAGATTTTCTATTACAATAAAATAAACCAGTTCCCATTGGACCGCATAGCCATTTAGAACCATTAAAGGACATAAAATTACAATTTAGTTTAGAGACATCATGATCACCAATGCATCCTATTGTTTGTGCACTATCAATAAAAAGTGGAATTTTATTATTAAGAATTTTAGAAATTTTTTGTATTGGTAATATAGAACCTGTATTATACAAAGCATGGCTTAGAGATACTAACTTTGTATTTTCATCTATATTTGATTTTAAATCATCTAGCTCAAAAAATCCATTTGCATCTATTGAAAGACTTCTAACTGAAATTTTATCTTTTAATTTAATCCATGGATAAAAATTTGAATGGTGTTCATGAGTCATTCCCCGAATTATAATATTAGATTTATTATCAAATGAAAGTCCATTAGCAACAATATTAATTCCATCAGTAGTACTTTGAGTTAAAATAATTTCATCAGGTTGACAAGAAATAATTTTTGCAATAATTTTTCTTACATTAGATAATTTTTCTGTAACAAATAATTCTGAATCCTTAGAATCAGGACCTAAAGAATTGTATGAAATTAAAAAGTCCTTCATAGCATCTATACTTTGAGATGGCATTAGAGATACAGATGCATTATTCAAATAGATTTTATTTGAGGAAGGAAAATCATGAGAGATATCTTTTGATACTAAATTCATTATTATATCTGTAAAATCATATTTTAGTGTTGGATAAAAGTCCTGAGATAATTTCAGACGAAAATTTAGAATACATCCAAAATGAATTTAAAAAAAATATACCAAATTTGATATTATGTTCAAATTCCTTTCATAAAATAGAATTTTTAAATAAAATAATTATTTCTACAAAAAATCCAATTATTTTTGTAGATATGGATTTGTTATATTCAGGATATATTGAATCAAAAATGATTCAAGAAAAAGAGAATTTGATGATTTTTCAACCAAATAATCTAAATTGGAAAGAAAAATTATCAGAAATCATTACTAAAGTATCAAAAAAGGAGTTTTTGATTATAATTGATTCATTTAATGGAATTTACAATTTATTTGATGATTTAGAATCGGCTAGATTTGTTAATTCATGTATAATGTTGCTTTCATCATTAGGAAAACAAACCAATTCTACAATTGTAATCACTGCAATGGCTAGAAAAAAAGAAAATAGTGAATGGATTTTGTCACCAGGAGGAAAACATATTATGAAATCAGCTAAAATGGGAATTTATTTTCTCAAAAAAATTCAAAATGATCTAATTATCAAATTAGTAGACAATAATACGAATAAATTTAAAAAATAATTGAGTAAATTTTGTAGCGATCTAATTTCAAACGGCGTTATAAAATTTCAAACGGTGTTATAGATACATAAATTTAAGAAAATTATATTAACGTCAAATTATGATCTAATTTTGTTATGCCAGTAGGAATAATTCCAGACATCAGCGAACAAATGTGTATCGGATGTGCACTATGTGTAGAAATCTGTACAACACTTGGACCAGATGTCTTAAGAGTAAAACCTGTTGAAGGCTGGAAAAGAGGAAAAGCATTCGTTTTCTACCCAGAGAGATGTATTTCTGATGGTGCATGCATAGGTGTATGCCCAACAAAAGCAATCTTTTGGATGAGACCAATGGACTTTACAGTTGGACAACCAGTTCCACTCTACAAAAACTCAGTCTTCGTCAAAGGTTGGACTGAATTAATCGATTAGATTAGTTCTACAATTTTTAATTTCTTTTTATTATTTTATTTTTCTAAGTTCATACATAATTAATAAAAATAAGGAAAAATTAACTATTTTTTAGAAAATCCAAATTTTGATGACCAATTACTTTTTTGTTTAGTTTCCTGTTTTTTTGAAAGATAATCTAACATATCATATGTAATTGTAAATCCATTTCCAACCAAAGTAGCATCTTTGGAATAATTTTCTTTATTAGAAATTAATTCATCAGGTAAATCCTTGATTTTTTTAGTTTTAAGATCAAATAATCTAATTTTTTTACCATTTTCTAATTCAATTATTGCATCTCCACTTAATCCTTGAATTGAAAAATTTTCAAAAAATCTAATCGAACCACTCTCTCTTAATTTAATAACACAATCAAAAGTTAGTTTTCCTCCATAAAATAAAATTTCACGAGCAGATAAAATTGAATCCTGTTCTACATTAAGAACCATAATACTATCAGCATCAAGAGATACAGTGTTTACAATATCTTCAGCAATAATTTTTCCATTTGGAGCAGAAATACTTGTTCGGTGTTCTTGAATTTGAAAAATTCCAACTCTACCGTCTTTATCTTCAACTCTATACTTTCTACCGTAAATATTACCAACAACAGCATTACCATTATCTATAATAATTTTAGCACCGTTTTCAATTTTATACTTATTTTCTAATGGATTAATGAATTTAAAATCTCCTTTAGTTAGATGGATGTTAGTTTTAAATTCTTGAGTCCATGATGGACTAGTGATACTTCCTTGCATGATTATTGGACCATCATAAGTTAAACTTCCAGCCATGAAATTTCCTTTAATAGATAAAGTTCCAGTTACTTTTCGTTCTAATTCAATCTCACCAAGAGTTTTTGAACCAAATAATCTAGTTGCTGTAGAATTTGAATCATTTAATGCAGTTACCCATTCTTCAGCACTTTTCATTTCTTTAGATAGTTCTTGACCTAAAATCTGATTTTTTCTTCTAACGTCTTCTTCACTTTCATCAGAATAAACCCTAGAATTTTTAATTTTTTCAAGATCTGTATCAGGATATTTTTTACCAATTTTTAGATCATCATATGCCTGTTTAATTTTAATAAATTGTTCATTTTCTCCACCGCGATCAGAATGAAATTGTAAAGCTAATCTTCTAAATGCATTTCTAATTTCTTTCTCTGTTGTTCCTTCTACAATTCCTAAAATATCATAATTAGATTCTACCATTTTTTATCAACCTAGTTAGGATCAGTACTCATTTTCCTATACTTGTAGTTTATTACATTACAAGATATCAATGATTTGGAAAATTTTATCAAAATTACTCATAAAATTAATTTTTTCTTGTTTTCATTAAAGCGATTATGGCTATGATAATAGCAATTATTCCAATTCCTGTTCCCCAAATATCGTTTACATCTATTTCATCTTGCATTTGATTATTGGAATTTTCCAGATTTTTAACACTATTTTCTAGAGAAGTAATTCGTTCAACAAGTTTTGTATTATCATCAATGACTTCAGTTAATGCAAGATTAGCTAGTTCAGGAAATTCAATATAAGATCTTTCTGCAATTGGTGGTGGATGCATAGATAAATTGACAGGTGTATCTAAAAATTTGCCAATAAGATTTGCTTGAAAATATCCAGATACTGTAGGAGTAATGAAAGCATAGTATTTCCCTGGAACATCATGATCATCAACTAAAGGTAAAGTGATTGTTTGAGTTTTATCATATACAAATTGAACTTTCAGTAATTTTCTTAATCCTTCAATACCATTTTGAAATTCTTGAGAATTTGCACATTCCATAGATATTGAAATATCAGGACAATCCACTAATGGACTAATATACAATTCAAGTGCATTTGTTTCACCAGACACAACTGGTTCATTCATCCAACCAATTTCTACACGATATTCCCCAACTGCATCAACTGTATGTCCATATGCAATTCCAGCAAAACTTGGAATAAGTAATAATGAAAGAAGTAAGAAATGGTATTTCATAATGATGAAATTAAATCTAATTTTAAAAATGTTATTTTTGATATTTGTACCAGTTATGCATCAGCATACATTGAAACTTCCCAAGCTGTTGGTGTTTGTGCAAATGCAGTGTATTCTTTATATTTTAATTCAGAATATACTTCTAGAAAATCAGTTGTAAAAACTTCTTCTAAAAAGTTAGAATCACTACCAAGAGAATCTAATGAACCTTTTAATGAAACTGGTAAAGAACCAATATTATATTCTCTTTTCTTTTCTGAAGAAAGTTTGTAAACATTTTCTTCAATAGGATCACCTGGATCAATTTTATTTTTGATTCCATCTAATCCTGCTAAGAGTAATGCAGCCTCTAAAAGATAGATGTTTGCAGTAGGATCAGGTACACGATATTCTATTCTTTTACTTTTTTCTTGATTTCTATTATACATTGGAATTCTAATCGCAGTAGAACGATTTGCTAATCCCCAACAAACATTCACCGGTGCTTCAAATCCAGGAACAAGACGTTTGTAAGAATTAGTAGTAGGATTTGAAATTGCACATAATGCTGATGCATGATTTAAAATTCCGCCAACATAATATCTACCAATTTGACTCATCTGTGCGACTTCATCATCTTGATCATACATTACATTAGAATTTCCTTTCCATAAGCTCTGATGTGTATGCATAGCTGATGCATTATCACCAAAAATTGGTTTTGGCATAAAAGTTGCTACTTTATTTTTTCTTTTAGCTTTTACTTTAACTAAATTTTTAACTGCAATTACATTATCTGCCATAACAATCATCTCATCATAAACTAAATTAATTTCACATTGACCAGAAGTTGCTACTTCATGATGTTCAGCTTCAATTTTTATTCCAAAATAATTATACAAATCTTCACATACATCTTTTCTAAATCCTGCAAGTGTATCTTTTGGTTGTGATGGATAATATCCCTCTTTGAAATTTATTGCTGTACTAACATTTCCTTTAGACCATGGTGATTCTTTAGAGTCAATTGAATAGCCAGAACCACCACCCGAATGAGTTGCAGCATAGGGTGACGGATAAACATTGATTGAATCAAAGACAAAAAATTCGATTTCAGGTCCCCAATTAGTATGAGTAAATCCAAATTCGCCAAGTTTTTCAGATGCTTTCTGTGCAATTCCTCTAGAATCTCTACTATAGCGTGATTCCTTTTTTGTGCTACCATCATATAGATCACAAAAGATACGTGCATTTTTTCTATGTCCTGGATCATAATCATTAGGTAAAATTTTAAATGAATTTGGATCAGGCATTAAAATCATATCAGAATTATTTACAGATTTAAATCCAACAATTGAACTTGCATCTAATTTTTCAAGACCATTTATGAAACTATTTTCATCAATTGCATAACTTGGCATTCCAACATTATGAAGTTCACCAAAAATATCTACAAACCAAAAATCAATGAAAGAGATACTTTCATCTTGAATAGTTTGTAAAACTTGTTTAGAATCCAATTACTAGTCTTAAGAAATTATTTTACTAATGTTATCTAGTAAGATAGAATTGTCAAGAAAGTCAGGTAAAGTTTAGGATAGGATAATCTTCAATTAAATTAATTTTTTTGAAAACTTTTCATTCCTTCCTCAAAGAAGAATTTTTCAGCAAATGCTGGTTTTAAGTCATCTAACCAAATTGCATTTTCGTCATATTTAGCAAAAAATGGAATATCTACCCAATCAGGATTTCTACCTTGTAAAAATCTTAAAACAATTACTTTTTCATTATTAACATTTGCAGTTCCCATTACATGGACTTTACCTGGAGTTGCAGACATGCTTGGTCCACGAACTGTTCTAGCTAATCCACTAACTGAAGAATATGCACTCTTGTAAATTTCATGTGCTTTAATTAAAGAAATTCCAAAGTAGTGTTGCGCACCTGTATCCCTAACTACAAACATGTAGTATGGAATACAACCTAATTCAACTTGTTTAGTCCACATTTTAGCCCACATTTCTGCATCATCATTGATATGTGTTAAAAGAGGTGATTGAGTTCGAATTTGCGCACCTGTTTTTCTCACTTCCTTTATTGCATCTTTTACAGCATCTGTTGATAATTCATTTAGATGATTAAAGTGAGCCATAAATGCAAGATGTAAACCATTATTAGTTATTTTCTTAAAAATTTGTAACATTTCTTGAGAATCTGAATCTGTTAAAAATTTGTAAGGCCAATATGCAAGTGCTTTTGTTCCAATTCTAATAGTTTTAAGATTTGGAAGATCTGCATCAATTAAAGTATCAATATATTTTGCGAAAATTTTTGCTTTCATAATCATTGGATCACCACCAGTAAATAATACATCAGTAATCTCAGGATGTTCTTTAAGATACTGAACTAGTTGTTCGCCTTCTTTCATTGCAAATTTCATTTCATCCATACCAACAAATTGTGGCCATCTAAAACAAAAACTACAATATGCATGGCAAGTTTGACTTTGACTAGGAAAGAAAAGACAAGTTTCTTTGTACTTGTGTTGCATTCCATATAATTTGGTTCCATCCTTTAATGTTGGAACGTTAAGTTCCATTTGACCTGCAGGATGTGGATTTAATTGTAAACGAATTTCATTTGCAATAGTTGCAATTTCTTTTTTATCAGCATTATTTTTTAATGCAGCAGCCATTTTTTTATAGTGTTCAGGTTTCAACATTCCTTTTTGAGGAAATGTTAAGACGAAAATGGGATCATTTGGAATATTATTCCAATCAATTAATTGTTCAACTACATAGTTATTTGCTTTAAAAGGTAAAACATTTCCTACAACTTCCATTTCAAATTGTTTTTCTTCAGAAAATTGTTGAATTTGTGGAAGTTGACGAAAATTAGATAATGTGTATGATTTCATAGATGGTGAATCATCCCAAATTGATTTTTGATAGGTCATTTTAAAATTAGTACTATAACCCTTGTTAAATGTTGCAAAAATTTTAGGCATAAAATAATCAATAATTATGTAGTTTTTTCTCTTAAAATAATCAAAATGGCTTAACATTTTATTCTAGAAAATAAAACAAAGTAAGAAGACAAATTATGAGCGAAGGAGATATTTCACAAATTTCAGTTGGAGAATTTGAAACAGTTTCACAGTTATTAGCTTCATCAGAATCACTTCAATTAGCTTTCATCATAATGATAGTTGGAATTGTTATGATAGCTGCTGCATATAGAACATTCTCATCACTGATAAAATCAAAAAAAATATTTTACACTAGACCACATTTATCAAAATTTGTACAAAATGCAGTATTACCATTTTTTGCGATTGCTCTAATTTCATCAACTAATGCATATATTCAAACTTCAGAATTATTTGAACAGGATTCAAATATTTCTACAATGGAATTAACTCCTGAAGAAACTTTTGCAAAAATTCTCAATACTTTCAATATTCTAGTTATCGGATATACAATTTCTCATTTAATACCAATAATGCTTACAAAACGTGATAAATCAATTCTTGAAAAACAAGATTTTCAAGTTTGGTATGATATGCAAGGTTTTTCAGATGATGATGGTCTTTTTCACAAATTATACAAATGGGTTCCACCAACTATTACACCTGAAGATTTTACTGATGAAGAATTCAAGAATCTCTGTAAAACAAAAAAAGGGATTATTCAATTAGAACAATATCGTACTTCAAAAGGAAACCCTATTGGAAGTTATGAAAAATTAGTAAGTAATACTTTTGAAAAATGGAAAGAATCTGAAAGAGGAAAATATTTAAAATATTTGAACAATTGTATTACTGGAAATAATCAATCAGGAAGAAAATTAAAACTGGGTGCAAAGCCAAATGAAATATTTGCAATAGATATTTGGAGAGAAGAAAAGAGGATTAATGGTTTTGAGCCATTAGTTCCAAGTTCTCGACCAGTAGGATATGCAAGCAAAAAAAGAGAAGGTATTCCTAAATCATTTAAACAAATTTTACCTGTAGGAATTTTTGGTGCAACCATTTTAGGAATTGTATCTTGGTGGGGAGTAGATTTGTTTGTATTAGCAACTGCAACAGGTGGTCTTGCAATTGGTATTGGATTAGCATTACAAGAAACAATGCAAAATTACTTTGCATATATAATGATTAGAAAAGACAATATTTTCAAAGAAGGAGAAAGAATTCAATTAGAATCAGGATATAATGGATATGTTCATAAAATTACACCTAGAGTTACCTATGTTAGAGATGGATTACATGAATCTGTAGCAATAATTCCTACAAGACAATTGGTAACAGGACAAATTATCAATTATACTAAAGAAAATAAACTTGTTCCAGCAATAATTAAAGTTGGAGTATCATATCTAAATGATCCAAAACAAGTTGCAGCTATTTTAGTAAAAATTGGTAAACGTGGAATGATAGAAATTAAAGATGGTAAAGGAAAACATCTAGTTAGACAAAATAGATGTTCATTTTTAGATGAAAATAAATCAAGTTGTGGTTGTGATAAAGATCTACATGTAGACATAACACAACCAGTTGTTAGATTTAATGAATTCAATGATTCATCTCTTGATTTTGCTGTCATTGTATATGTTAGGGATTATGGTTCACAATTCAAAATGAAAAGTGATATGCGTGTCATAATGTATGAAGAATTTAAGAAATACGATATTAGAATTCCATGGCCAATTAGAACAGTGTATCAGGGAGATGAAAAGAGGGAAGCGCAAGAAATTGCAGAACATGAAAGTAAGCGTAAACAAGTCACTGATGAATATGGTGTTGGGGATTTAGGTCGTGGAGAAGGCGACGAATAGAAAAAATTTCTCAAAACTTAAGAATCCCTTCAAATCATATTTGTTTATTGAGTAAATTATCAGTAATTTCAGGAAAAACTTCAGAAGATTTAGCAAGAAAATTGTCTAAAAAAATAAAGGCAAATCTTGTAAAATCAGAAATTAAAGTTTTTCCTGATGGAGAAAATAAAATAACATTAATTGGGAAAATATCAAAAAAGAAATCTGTTGTTGTACAATCAATGTATCCACCTGTAGATACAAACTTAGTTCAAGCATTATCATTAATCACTAAAGCTAAAGAAAATTCATCAGAAGTAGTTGTTGTAATTCCATATATGGGATATGCAAGACAAGATAGAGAATTTTTACCAGGTGAAATTGTTACAATGAAAGTACTTGGTAAGTTATTCAAAAGTGCTGGAGCATCAAAAATAATTGTTGTGGATATCCATAGTTCAATTGGATTGAAGTATTTTAGTATCAAAACAAAAAATGTTACTGCAATTCCAGATCTTGTAGGATTTTTTAAGAAATTGAGCCTAAAAAATCCTTTAATTGTATCACCAGATCAAGGTGGAAAAGAAAGAGCAAAGGAATTTGCAAAAGAATTCAATTCAGATTATATCGCATTAAAGAAAACAAGAGATAGAAAAACAGGTAAAGTGAAAATTAAAACAAAAAATTTAGAAGTTAAAAATAGAGATTTAATTTTAGTTGATGATATCATAAGTACTGGAGGTAGTATTATCAAAGCTACACAATTTCTTAAAAAACAAAAATGTAAAAGAATCTATGTTGCATGTACACATGCACTTCTAATGAATGATGCTGAAAAGAAAATAAAGAAAGCAGGAGTTACAAGTATCATTAGTACAAATACAATTCCAGGAAAAACATCAAAAGTAGATATTTCAAAAACTATTGCAAAGGCAATAATGTAATGCCAGAAAGTTTTTTTATTTTATCTAAAGATTATTTAGAACTTGCAACTGATGAAGTTGTTGCAATTGTAAAAATGTATGATAGGTTTGCTAAAATAAAAATAATTTCAAATCTAATAATTATTCAATCAAAAACTAATTGGAATAAAATTATGGAACGTGCTACATTTGTAAAAACTTCTGGACAAATATTAAGAAAAATGTCAGGATTATTTTTAGGTGATGAGAATTTTCATGTTCTAAAAAATACAAAAAGTTTTGTGTGTAGAGTAGTTAACCTATCATCAAATCAATTGAATACATTAGAATTAGAAAGCTCTATGGGTGACATGATATCTAAATTTACACATGCAAAAGTAAATTTAGAAAATCCTGATATTACAGTATATCTAATTTTTACAAATGAAGAAAATTTTTTTGGTTTTTCAGAAAAAAATGAAAATAGAAAACGTCCTAAAAAAAGTAAAAAATATCCTCATGAATTAGATTGGAAATTGACAAGAGTTATGATAAATTTAGTTGGATTGAAAAAAGGGGAAACTCTATGTGATCCATTTTGTGGTACAGGCACAACATTACTTGAATCTGAATCTATGGGTATCAATGCAATTGGAATAGATTTTGATGAAAATATGTGTGAAATTTCCAAAGAAAATCTTGAGATTAATAATTACAAATCAAAAATTTTGAAATCAGATTTTCAAGAATTGGTAAAAATATCAAATGATTTTGATGGAATTGTTACTGATTTACCATATGGTAGATCTTCAAAAGCATCAGAAAAACCTGAAGAAATTTTGAAAAGATTTATCTCAATTATTCCTAAAAACAAGAAAATTGCTATAATGTATAAAAAAGAATTAGATCCTAAAATGAAATTAAAAGGATTAAAAAAATATCAGATCTATAGGCATAAAAGTCTCACAAGAACTATTTTGATTAAATGAAACTAGTATTTTTAGGAACATCAGCTGCACAACCAACAGAAAGAAGAGGGTTATCTTGTATATGTTTAGAAAATGATGGTGAAATATTGATGTTTGATGCAGGTGAAGCATCACAAATATCATATATGAAATCAGGTTTGGGATGGAATAAAAAAATGAAATTATTTGTAACACATTTGCATGGAGATCATTGTGTAGGAATTCTAGGATTATTACAAACAATGTCACTGCAAAATAGAACTAAATCTTTAGAAATTTTTGGTCCTAAAGGAATTGATGAATTTCTTGCAGCAAATATTAAAATGTTAAATTTTGGATTATCATTTTCTATTTTAATTACAATTGTTAAGGAAGGGAAAATATTTGAAGATAATAAATTTTCAATGTATGCAGCTAAAGCAAATCATTCAATTACTGCATTTTCATATTTATTTGAAGAAAAAGATAAACCAGGAAGATTTAATGTTGAAAAAGCAAAGGAATTAGGTATACCAGAAGGTGAATTATGGAATAAATTACAAAATGGAGAAGATATTACTAATAATAATGAAATAATGAAACCTGAACAAGTATTAGGTAAAAAACGTCCAGGAACAAAAATAGGAATTTCAGGAGATACAATGCCAACAAAAGAATTAGAAGAATTTTTTAAAGAATGTGATTACTTAGTTTTTGATTCTACATTTCTTGATAAAGAAAAACAAAAAGCACAAGATACTTGTCATTCAACAGCAAAACAAGCTGCGGAATTAGGAAAAAATGCAAATGTAAAAAATTTGATTTTAACACATTTTTCTGCAAGATATAAAGATGAAATTGGACATAAAACAGAAGCAGAACAAATTCATAATTCAGTTATCACTGCAAAAGATCTTTTAGAAGTAATAATTAATTAATTTTAAATATATTTTTTATAAAACTAAATGGATCAAACCCAGACACTTTATTTACAAGAATTTCTTTAGATGATTCACTTGATTCTACAATTTGAGTTTTAATGTTATCTCCAGTTTCTGTAATTCCTTCAGAAATTTTTTCATTAACATTCTCAACTAATTTATCTCCAGTTTCTGTAATTCCTTGATAAACACTGTCACTAACACTTTGAATAGTTTTATCAATAGAAGTATCTAGACGATTCTCAGCAGAATTTGTTACTTTTTCATTAAGGGCATTAATGTCATCTTTTAATGAATCAGCTAATAATACTGATGTACTTGGAAATAATTCAGTAATTTCTGTAGAAAACATCATGCCCCCCAAAATCAAAACAACTGCAATTATGCCTAATTTTATTAACATATCATATCACTCTCAAAAAATTCATTTTAAATTCAAACTAAAAAAAATAATCAATAATGAGTTAATTTTTTTAACTAATTCTATTTAATCAAAAACTAGCCAGTCAATTATTGCATCAATATTGGACGATGTTAAAGTAACTTTAATTGGTCCCAATGGGGATTCATCAGATTCCTCACAAATTGCTATTTGTTCAACAAATGCTGCTTGTTTGTTAAGATAAAACCATGTTGTGTCATCTTGTAAATGATCTTCTAGTGAACGTAAATAATTTTTTTGTAATTTATTATTATGAATAAATTGATAAATTTTTTCAAAAGATCTTAATTCTTTAGATTGTGCATTAATTGATAAATTATTATTATTTATAATTGAATACGGAAAAATATTAGAAATTGCTTTTTCTATTTTTTCAATAGATTCAGAAGGATTTACTGTGCAAAATATTTCTATTTTGCAACTAAGACTTGGAATATTCATTCAATCCATCTTTGAATTATTTCATATGATTTTTTTATTAATTCATCTTTTGTTAAACCAATATTAGATATTGCAAAATCAGATAATGCAATAGAATTGCTAATGCCAACACCTAATTCACGATTATCTCTTTCATTGAAATGTTCTTTTGTTTGTGGATCATCAGATCTTCCCCTTTTTTGTAAGAAATTAAATCGAATATCTGTAGATGCATGAATTGCTAATAATTTTACAGTTCCAAATTTTCTAAGTACGTCTATCTCATCATTGGATCTAACTCCATCAATTAACAATACATTCGCAGTAGAGGACTGTATTTTTGATTCAACTAATTCAGCTATTGCACCAGGTCCATTTTTTTCTCTAAGTTCCAACATTAATTTTCCAAGATTTTCTCTACTTGCTTCTAGATTTCTATTTTTAGCTTCGTCTCGCACTGCATTTCCTAAATTAATAATTTCATAGCCTTTAGATTCCAAGCCCTCAGCAATTGTAGATTTACCAGCACCAGGCATGCCTGTTAAACATACGAGTAGTTTACTCAACATATATCAAAAAAAATACTCGTCTATGAAGTTAACTATTAGATAATAAGTAAAAATAATGAAATTAATATAAAATCAATTAAAAAATGATTAGTGGTAAAATAATGAAACAAATTATTTCTAAAATTGGAAAAACAACAATTCCATCTAAGGTAATGCAAAAGTCAAAAAAAGAAATTGCAGATAAAGTATACAAATTAGTTGAAAAAGAAATTCAAAAATATTCTGAAGTAGTAGAATTAGAATTTGGAGGTTCATATGCTAAAGATACATGGTTATCAAAAAATGCAGATATTGATATTTTTATCAAATTTAAAAAAAATGTTTCTGAAGAAAAATTAGAAAATATTTCAAAAGAAATAGGTTTTAAATCACTAAAAAAATATTCTCCATATGTTAGATATTCTCAACATCCTTATGTTGAGGCTAAAATTAAAGATACAAAAATTAACATTGTACCATGTTATGATGTCAAAATTGGTGAATGGAAAAGTGCTGCAGATAGATCTCCATTTCATACAAAATTTATGAAAAAATCATTGACGTTAAAAATGAGAAATGAAGTTAGAATTCTCAAGACATTTTTAAAGTCAAATAAAATCTATGGTGCAGAAATTGCAAAACAAGGATTTAGTGGATATATTTCAGAAGTTTTAATTTTAGAATTTGGAAGTTTTGAAAATCTAATAAAATCAATATCAAAAATTAAAGAAAATCAAATTATTGGAAAAACATCAAAATCTTTTGATACATCAATAATTGTAATTGATCCAATTGATAGTAATAGAAATTTAGCTGCTGCTATTTCAAATGAAAACATTGGAAAGTTTATTCTTATTTGTAGAGCATTAAAACAAAAACCAAGTTTAGAATTTTTTAAAACTAAAAAATTAAAAATATCAAATAAATTTTGGAATAATTTACTAGTTGTAAAATTTGAATTTAAAACCAGAAGTCCAGATATTATTTGGGGGCAAATTAAAAGAGCAACATCAACATTATCTACACAGTTAGAATTAGGAGGATTTACTGTACTTAGAAGTAAATCTCATACAGATCAACAAAAGGAGGCATATCTCATTTTCTTTTTAGAATCTACAAAAATATCTGAAATATATCAAAAGAAAGGGCCAGAATTCTTCAGAGAAGATAGTACGCATAGTTTTATTTCCAAAAATCTTAAAGATGCTGAATTAGTCTGGGTTGGAAATAATAGAAAAATAATTTCATTAGAAAAAAGAAAACATATTGATGCTGTAAGTTTTATGAAAGAATTTTTGAAAAAAAATCTTCAAGTAGGCATACCAAAAGGCCTCCAAAATGATTTTAAACGAGGTTTTAAGGTATTCGTAGGAAATAAAACTCTAAGTAAATCAATTAAAGAGGAAGTAGCTGAGTTGATTTCAGTAGATGGCACACTCCTTCATTTCAATTAAAAAATTTACAAAAGAACCATACTCAAATATTTTAGGATATCCAAATGCAACTAATCGTCAAATTAAATCAAGAATTAATGAATTAGAAAAATTAAAAATAAAATCAATTTGTTTAGTAGGTCCCACTACAATTGGAAGTTTAGCAATTTTAGGAAAAGGATACGTTGGTGTTGTAGTACTTGTAAAAAGAGGAAATAAAAAAGTTGCACTAAAAATTAGAAGAACTGATTCTCAAAGAGCAAATATGAAAAATGAAGCTGTATTATTAAAATTAGTAAATTCAGTTAATGTTGGTCCAAAAATAATTGATGTAAGTAAAAATTTCTTAATTATGGAATACATTGAAGGAGAAAAATTTAGTAATTGGATTGGAATGTTGAAAGGATCTGGTAGTGTAAAAAAATTAAAATCTACAATAAAAAGTGCTTTAGAAGATTGTTATAGATTAGATCAAATTGGATTTGATCATGGTGAATTAAGTAATATTTCAAAGCATGTTATTGTAGGTAAAACAAAAGTTTCTTTAATTGATTTTGAAAGTTCTAGTACAAACAGAAAGCCTTCAAATGTTACATCAATAACTCAAGCATTTTTTATTGGATCAGGTATTGCAAAACAAACTCAAAAAATCTACAAAAATTCCTCCAAAGAAAAAATTATTGATGCCTTAAAATCATACAAACAAGAAAAAACAAGAGAAAATTTTGAAAATTTACTCAAAGTTTTGAAATTATAATGGGATCGGCAGGATTCGAACCTGCGACCACTAGCCCCCCAGGCTAGTATCATACCAAGCTAGACTACGATCCCTAGTCTCACAGGCACAAAATGAAATTATTAAATCGTCCTATTAACAAATAAAAATTATGAAAATATGTAATATTTGTCATAAAATTTCAGCCACTGATAAAGATCATACAGATTGTATTCAAAAAAGAAGTATAGAGACAGAAGATCAAGATTTTAAAAATGGTATTGCTGAAAAATTAAACTTGTCAAAAAATAATCAAGATTTGGGTGTCGAAGTTAAAGCTATACTAGAACATCTAACTAAAGAGACAAATCAAGAAGATACATCATAACCATTTTGATAGTCTTTCTTTTTCAAAATCTAATTTTTTAGATAGATTATCTTTGGTAGATTCTGTTAATTTGGTAGAAGGTTTTTCATTTGTAAACATATCTACTTCAAGTACTGAAGCAGTATCCCTGCCAGATTCTAAAAAGCATCCACCTTTACCATCAAACAAAACAGATGTTTCTTTTGATTCAAGTTTTGAAATGATATTTTTTGCAACTGTAATTCCTTCACCTTCAGCAAAAATTCCTGCTTTTGGTACTACTATGGAATCAGTAACTGATAAGCTTGTCACATCACCAACTGCAAAAATATTTTCAAATGGTGTTTTACAATTCCTATCAATCGGAATAAATCCTGGTTCTTTTGCTAAATTAGAATCATAAATTACTTTAGGTGCAATATGTGGCGGAATTGCTAAAAGAATATCAAAATGGTATTCATCATTTTCAAAAATCAATTTTTTAGATTCTACACGCTTAATTTTTTGAGAATTATGAAAAGTAATTTTTTCTGAGTTTACTAAATCAAGAATTTTTTTACTTACTTCAGGACCTGCTGCCGGTAATGTAATTGGTGCAGGACTGTAAAAGTCAATTTGTACAGAATCTCGTATTCCTCTCTTTCTAAGCATTGAATCAACTAGTAAACTAGCCTCAAAAGGTGCTGGGGGACATTTGTAAGGCATTCCCATAATGACAATAGCAATTTTTCCAGATTCTATTTTATTCAATTTCTGATTAATTTCATTGAGTTGGTTATGATCATACAAATTAAATCCATTTTCTATTAAACCTGATATCTTTTCAGGTGCCAATACTGCACCCATAGAAATTATAAGAAAATCAAATGAAATATTTTCAGATTTTGTTTTTACAAAATTGTTTTCTGGATTAATTTCAATAATTTCATCTTTAATAAAATTAATTTGTTTTTTTGGTAATTCGTTTAATGACCCAATTGAATTTTCAAAAGTTCTGGTTCCATTCATGATCCATAATTTTGCATATCCAACCATAAACCAGTCTTTTTTATCTATAATTGTAATTTTAACTTTAGATGAATCCAATGTATTTCGTATTTCATTAGCTGCAGCAAGTCCACCAAAACCTCCACCTAAAATTACAACATGTGGTATATGTGACAATTTATTTTTCTTGTGTTGTAGGTCTTATCAAAATTTCATTAACATTAACATGTGATGGGGAATCTACTGCATACAAAATTGCATTTGCAATATCTTGTGCTTGTAATGTTTCCATCTTTTTTCCATTCTCTACAAATTGTTGAAGAGATTCATCCGTGATTGTATCAGTTAATTCTGTTGCAACTATTCCAGGTTCAATACTAGTAACTCGAATATTAGAACGAACACTAAATTCTTGTCTTAATCCTTCAGTAAATGCAGCTATAGCAAATTTTGTTGCACAATAAACACTACCAGCAGGAAATACTACTCTACCAGCTACAGATGAGAGATTAACTATATGACCTGATTTTTTTTCTTTCATATGAGAAATTACTGAGCCTGTACAGTATAACACACCTTTGATGTTTACATCAATCATTCTATCCCATTCCTCTACTTTGAGATTTTTGAAAAAGCTTAATGGCATTAAACCAGCATTATTTACTAAAATATCTATTGAACCCCATTTATCTAAAACTGCTTTAGCAAAATTCTTACATTCTTCATTTTTTGTAACATCTAATTTTTGAAAGAATACTTCTCCACCATTAGCAATAATTTTTTTTGATAGTTCTTCTAGTCTATCAACTCTTCTAGCACCAATTGCAACTTTAACACCAGATTTTGCAAGTGTTAGTGCTGTAGCTTCTCCAATTCCACTACTGGCTCCAGTAATTATTGCAACTTTACCACTAATCATTAGTTATCATCTAAATTTCCGTCAACAATACTAAAAATGTTTAGAAAATTTAATGATTAAGGTTTTAAAACAACTTACTAAAATTCTAATAAGTTTTTTAAAAGAAAAAATCTATAGTAATTTGTGATATCTGAGAATTGTGCATATTGTGGAGATATGACAGAGATGCCATTTCATTGTAATTATTGTAAGGATCCATTTTGTTCTGAACATAGACTACCAGAAGAACATAGGTGTGTAAAATTACGACAAATTAGATCAGAAAAATTTGGGGAGAGAAAAGTAATTCGTGATGGAAATAAAGGAAATTTCTTTAAAAGAATGCTTGGAAAATAATAAAATTAGTAAGGACTTTTTTCAGGTGAAATTTTAGCTCGTCTTCCTTGATAAATCAAGGCAATTGCTAATGCAAACATAACCATGGCAGTTAATGGAAAATTTTGTGGTGCAGGTAGAATAAACCAATAATAAATACCAAAAGCTACAGATACAACTGCCTGAGTCCAAAGTTTAATCCATTTTGGAGCTTTGATGATTCGACTAATGATTTCAACAATTAAAATTCCAATTACTGGATAAATTGTATAAAGTAGGAAATCAATTACATCTACTCCAGTATGAGACATAATTTCTAATGATAATAGGTATAATTTCTACCTAATCTTCCCATCTAACTTTAGTTGCAATTTTTTTAGCAATTAAAGCCTGAGCATTCTCATATGGAATTGTAGCTATATCTTCTGCCTTAAAAGGACCATATTTTTCAAGATCTGCACCTACAATTTCATCGACTTCACTAAGAAATCTGATTACTACTTTCTTTATTTTATGATTTTCAGCTAATGATTCAAGAAATTTAGATTTTCCATTAATTGTGGCAGAAAGAATCATTTCTGTTCTTTCATTTTGTTCTTCTTGTGAATCTAAAATGAATTTTTCTTCATCAAGAAGATGACTAATTTCATAATCATCAGAATTAGAAATTTTTTCTAGTCTGATATGTATCAATAATGATGTTAACTCAGTTGCCATTTCTATCATTGTATCTTTAATTTTATTTTCAACACCATCAAATTCTTGTTTTCGTAAATTTCCAATAAAATCAGATAAGCTCCGATAAAAATTTGGTTTGATTTCTAGTAAAGAATCATTTTCAGTTTCTCGTAAAACTGTATGATGTAATGAGTTGATATCAATTTGATTAGATTCTGACATTTCTACCTAATCCTTAAATGCTGGTTGTATTTGTGTTTGATTGAAGTATAAAATTGCCCTATAAAGTAAGTCACGGAAAACCAATCCCAGTATCATATTCCTCCGACGAAGTATTCTCAAGGATTCAACATGAAGGAATTCAATTTATTGATTTACAATTTACAGGTCTTACAGGTCATTTTCACCATACTACTATTTCAGCAAATACTTTCACACCAGAACAAATGAGAGATGGTTTACCAAAATTGGATGGTTCATCAATTGTAGGTTTTACATCTGTAGAAGATTCAGATTTATTATTAAAACCAGATCCAAGTACATTTGCAATTATTCCTTGGATGACTGAAAATAAAACAGCTAGACTTCTTTGTGATGTTTATTGGGGGGAAGATAGAGGAAGATTGTCTAGAGATCCTAGAGGGATTGCCCAAAAAGCTGAAGCATATATCAAAACTCAAGGATTTGATTTTAGTACGTGGGGTCCAGAAGTAGAATTTTTTGTTTTTGATAAAGTTCATTGGGATGTATTAACACCATACAAAGGACAATCATATTCAATTGAATCAAAAGAAGCTCCATGGAGTCAAACTGGAGATGGATATCCAATGGGATTACAAGAAGGATATTATCCTTCACCGCCTTCAGATACTCTTTCACCATTCAGAAATGAATGTGTGAATATACTTAGTAATAATTTTGGAATATTATGTGATAATCATCATCATGAAGTTGCAACTGCAGGACAATGTGAAATTGATATTATGTATGATCATATGACAAATGCTGCAGATGCCGCACAATCTTACAAATATGTAATCAAAAATGTTGCACAAAAATATGGAAAAGTTGCAACATGTATGCCAAAACCAATTGCAATGGATGCAGGTTCAGGAATGCATGTTAATGTTAGTTTATGGAAAGGAAAGGAAAATGCATTTTATGATCCTGATGATGAAATTGAATTAAGCCAAACTGGCAGATATTTCTGTGGCGGTATTATTAATCATGCAAAAGCACTATCTGCAATTTGTAATCCTACTACTAATTCATATCACAGATTAGTGCCAGGATATGAAGCTCCAGCATATATTGCATGGAGTGCAGGAAATCGTTCTGCCATTGTAAGAGTTCCAAAACATTTGAAAGGAAAACAATATGCCAAATTAAAAAGATTAGAGTTTAGAGCACCTGATCCTTCATCAAATCCATATCTTGTATTTGCAGCAGTTACAGCAGCAGGAATGGATGGAATCAAAAAGAAAATGGATCCAGGTGAACAAATACGTGATGATATCTTTAAAATGACAAAATCAGATAGAGCTAAACGAGGAATTGGAGTTCTACCAAAAAGTTTGGGAGAAGCATTAGATGAATTAGAAAGTGATAGAAAATTCTTAAATCCAATTTACACTAATGATGTAATTGATAAAATTATTGAATTAGAGAGAAGAGATCAAAGAGAAATTGCAATTAGACCTCATCCTCATGAATTTTATCTATACTTTGATGTTTAGACTCTTCCAGTCATTTGAAAAATAAAATAAAATGAAATTATTATTAAACTAAATCCAGATACAAAAAATATTCCTCTTTTGCTCTCAGATGTAGTAGTTTTGTATAATAAAATACAACCAGCAAGACCTACAAATAAAATAGAAATACCATAAATTACAACATCAAAACTTTGACCTGTGATTAATGGATGGAAAAAACCAGAGAGTAATGTAAAAAATATAATTAGATAAACATACTTGAAACTGGAAAGTGCTTTAGATGAAATATTACTCATTGTGATTTGTAATTATAGTTATAAAATAAACTTTTGAAGGAAGAAATTTTCTTAAAATAATCTTACATCATTCCGCCCATATCAGGCATTCCACCACCCATTCCAGGTGGCATTCCACCACCCATTCCAGGTGGCATTCCACCACCCATTCCAGGTGGCATTCCTCCTTCTCCTCCACCGCCACCACCGGAACTTTGGGTAGCGATTACATCATCGATTCGAAGAATCATACATGCTGCTTCAGCTGCTGCTGAAACAATTTGAAGTTTAACTGCAAGTGGTTCAATAATATCACTTGATTTCATATTTCCAATTTTTCCTTTCATAACATCAATTCCAGTCCATTTTTCACCTTTTTGTTGTTTAGAACGA
>Ga0310120_10000759_pt1 | contig 25207 bp, 19 predicted proteins | sample CB27_AW_983_MG_FD_203506 | JGI IMG/M metagenome (GOLD analysis project Ga0310120, IMG submission 203506) | Marine microbial communities from Western Arctic Ocean, Canada - CB27_AW_983 | ecosystem: Environmental > Aquatic > Marine > Oceanic | place: Canada: Western Arctic Ocean | collected...
CCGAAATGGAGATGTCCAACTCATTGCTGGTCCCAAAGGAAGCGAGCCAGATGTCAGCCGCCCAGTCGAAATTGTTCCCGCTGCCGGAAACACCGATGCTGGCGTCAAAGAGGTCAGCTCCTTTGTTGTCTCCGCGGAAGACGTAGTCGGAGGAATAACCTGCGCCAATGCTCGTCTCGATGTCCGCGTTAGCAGTGCCAAGCAGGGACAACGAGAGTCCTGTAAGTGCTAGAATATGTGTAGGTCTCATAACGGCAGAGATAAAAGCACAGGTCACGCTAACAAGGAAAGCAAAAACTTAGGGGAAACTTATAATTAACTTATATTTACTAGAAGAGCGGAAAATTGGCCGCCTTTTCCAGGGCATTAATCTCCTGACTGCTCTTCTATCCGGAAATCGGACTGAAACATCCTCGATTTGTTCTTCCGGGAGACCGGTAGCGGGCACTTCAGGTCACCTGATGGACCGGACCGCGGAGGAACAGCTACCTTCAAACTTCCAAAAAAGGGCTGGTTCCGGAAAATCAGGTGGCCGGGGATTCTAGTCGAGCGAGTAGGCGCTCTCACCGTGGACACTCTGGTCGAGGCCTTCGTTTTCCTCTTCCTCGGGGACCCGGAGACCGGTGGTGGCCTTCAGAATGAGGACAATGATCACGGTGCCAACCACCGACAGGGCTGCGGTGACCCCGACCCCGGTGAGCTGGGTCTTGAGCTGGCTGACCATGTCGTCCACCCCGGAGCCACCGAAGGTGCTGGTCCCCAGTACCGCAACCAGGATGGATCCCATCATGCCACCCACTCCGTGGACCGCAAAGACGTCGAGGGTGTCGTCGATTCCCAGCTTGTCCTTCACGAAACCGCAGGCGAGGTAGCAGACAAGTCCAGCCAGGAACCCGAGGATGAGCGCACCGATCGGCCCTACATTCCCGGAGGCAGGAGTGATGGTGGCGAGACCGGCAACCATTCCGGTCACAATTCCCACCAGGCCCGCCTTGCCAGTCTTGATTTTCTCGATGACCATCCAGGTGAGGCTGGCGGTGGCAGCCGCGATATGGGTCACCAGCATGGTGAGCCCGGCTGCTTCATTGGCAGCAAGCTGGCTGCCGGCGTTTAAACCGAACCAGCCAACCCAGAGCATGGCCGCCCCGATCATGACCATCCCGGGATTGTGAGGCGGTTGCACCGTGTCCGGAAAGCCCTTGCGGGGGCCGAGCATCCTGGCAAGGACGAGGGCGGAAAGGCCCGCGGTGGTGTGTACCACGATGCCACCCGCGAGATCGAGGGTGCCCGCCTTAAGCATCCATCCTTCTGCACCCCGGACCCAGTGGGCAACCGGAACGTAGACAAAGGTGAGCCAGAGAGCGGTGAAAAGAAGGACCGCCTTGAAGCGAATGCGCTCCACGCAGGCACCCACCACGAGAACCGGGGCGATGATGGCGAAGGACATCTGGAACATCACAAAGACGGTCTCGGGAAAGTCCCTGCCGTTGAGCCCCGCCACCCCATTGAGGAAGAGGTGCTGCATGTCTCCCAGGAAGGCGTTGCCGTCCGAGAAGGCGAGGGTGTAGAGATAAACCACCCAGAGGATGGAGGCCAGGCAGGCGATCGCGAAACAGTGCATCAGCACGCTGAGCACGTTCTTGGAGCGGACCAGTCCGCCGTAGAACAGGGCCAGTCCCGGCAGGGTCATGAAAAGGACCAGGACCGTGGCCGTGATCATCCAGGCCGTGTTGCCGGAGTCGAGGACGGGCGGAGCTTCTTCCTCCGCTGCCGCGGTGCCAATGAGCGCCAGGAATGCCAGCGCCCCCGGCATGAGCTTTCCAGAGTTTGTTGTCATGTTGCCATGTCCGCCCCTCAGGACACAAGAGTGCGCCTGAAACGCAACGCAATTGGCTCAACCGTTATTAACAAAAACAGCCCCCGACCGCAAAGCGGTCGGGGGCCGACAAAAACCTCCCGGGAAAGCCTAGCTATCCGAGCCGTAGGCTCCCTCGCCGTGATAGGTGAGATCGAGACCGGTGTTCTCCTCGTCCTCGGAGACCCGCCCTCCCCCGGTCAGCGCCTTGGCGATCAGGAAGGCGATCACGGACACGGCCCCGGACCAGACGACCGTTACGCCGACGGCCTTGATCTGCGACAGCACATTTCCATCGATGCCCTCCCGGACGAAGATACCCGTCAGGATCGCTCCCACGATTCCGCCAATCCCGTGCACGCCGAAGACATCCAGACTGTCGTCGTAACCCAGGGCGCGTTTGATCGAAGTGGCAAAGACGTAACAGATCAGACCGGCAGCGATTCCAATCACGAGAGCCCCGCACACGGTGGTGGTTCCCGAGGCCGGGGTGATCGCCACCAGGCCGGCAACCGCTCCGGTGGCGGCCCCCACTGCAGTTGGCTTCCCGGAGATCGCCCACTCAATTCCCATCCAGGCCAAGACCGCAGCTGCGGTGGCAATCTGGGTCACCAGCATCGCATAACCCGCAACCCCATCAGCAGCCAGCTCGCTGCCCGCATTGAATCCGAACCAGCCCACCCAGAGGAGCGAGGCTCCGATCACGGTGTAGGCCACGTTGTGGGGAGCCATGCTGGAAGTGGGATAGCCCTTGCGTTTGCCCAGCATGATACAAGCCACCAGGGCGGCTACTCCTGCGTTGATGTGGACCACCGTGCCCCCCGCAAAGTCAATCACGTCCCAATCACTAAAGAGGCCGACCCCGCTCCAAGCCATGTGCCAGATCGGCAGGTAGGATCCAATGGCCCAGAGCGTCGTGAAAATCAGGACCGCACTGAACTTCATGCGCTCCGCAAAGGCTCCCACGATCAGGGCCGGGGTGATGATGATGAAGGTCATCTGGAACACCACGAAGACACTCTCCGGAATGGTTCCACTCACTGTGTCCGCTTCCACTCCCTTGAGCATCATTTTATCTGGCCCTCCGATAAGCTTGCCCATAAAGCCTTCCTCTCCCCCGGTTGATGCCAAGCTGTAGCCGAAGACGACCCAGAGGATTGACATGACCGCCGCAATGACAAAACACTGCATCAGGATGGAGAGGACATTCTTGGACCGCACTAGGCCACCGTAGAACAGCGCCAGTCCGGGCAAGGTCATGAGGAGAACGAGCACCGCAGCAACGATCATCCACGCGGTATCCCCGGAGTTCAGGGTAGCTTCTTCTTCCTCTGCCGCAGCAGTTCCCACCAGCGCCAGGAATGCCAGCGCTCCAAGTATCAGTTTTTTCAGGTTTGTCGTCATTTGTCCGTATCCACGAATGGTTGAGCCTGAAATCAAGCAAGGAGCGTGCCAACTCTCCTCTCCCCGCCCAAACTACGAGTAATTCACAGCCTTTTTCGTGTTCGGGAGGACTGTCGACTGCTTTGCTTCCGGGAAAGCGATGCGGCTTCTCCTGATCGACAATTCCAATACCCGCACCAAGTTCGCGCTCACCACTCCCGGTCAGCGGGGCTACGACATTCAACGGGTCGCCACCCGGGAATTGGAACCCACTCTCATCGAAAAACTGCAGGCCCTCGAATTCGATGCCGCCGTCATCTCCTCCGTCGTCCCGGAGAAAGCCGCTCTCCTCCGGGAAGGACTGGCCGCAAGACCGCTCCACGAAATTTCGCACCAGAGCGCACTGTCAATTGATATTGATTATCCCCATCCCGAACAGATCGGCGCCGATCGTCTGGCCAACGCCGTGGCCGTGCACGCCCGGATTGGAGCGCCCGCCATTGTGGTCGACTTCGGAACGGCAGTCACCTTTGACGTGGTGGGAGGGTCCGGGACGAAAGCCAGCTACCTTGGTGGCGTGATCGCCCCGGGGCTGGCCTCCATGACCGACTACCTGCACCAGAACACCGCTCTTCTCCCCGAGATGGATCTCGCTGAACCGGAATCCGCCATCGGCAAATCCACCACCGAAGCAATGCGGGCGGGTGCGGTCTACGGCTACCGCGGGATGATCCGCGAGGTCCTTCAGGCCATTCAGCGTGAACTGGACGCAGCGTCCGCCGTCGTGGCCACCGGCGGCGACGCGGCCCTCATCGCGGCGGGACTCCCCGAGGTCCGTGAGGTCATTGCGGACCTCACCCTTGAGGGCATCCGCCTCATCGGGGAGCGGAACCTCCCCTGACCAGCGCTCCGGTCAGCTCCTGCCTACTTCCCCGGTCCGGAAGTCCGGGAACTCAATTCACGATCTCCTCGATGGCCTTCCGCACCACCTCGAAATCGGCATCACTCGTCACCGGTTCCAGGTCGCGGGGAGGAGCGAGGGGCAGGTCCACCCAGGTCCGGCAACCCCCGTAGTTCTTCCCGTAAGTCAGGCTGACTGGACTGGGCAACCGAAACACGCGCACCAGCGCACAGTGAATCTGTTGCAGCTCTCCGCAGTCAAAGCGTTCCCTCACCAGGCCCTCGGTCCAGACGTGGTAGGGCTCCAGGGCCGCCACCTGCTTCCAGTCCGTGAGAGTTCGCGCCCACAGGGCTTCGCACCAGATTGAAATGGGCACCTCCTCCCCCACTTCCCACTCTCCCGCTTTCACCGGGAGAGGAGCTGGCGCCCTGACCTGCGCCTGAGCGTGGAAGCGGGTGGGAAAAAGGAGGAAGCGCTCCTGCCTGAAGGAGAACCCCTCCCGGCCCTCGTGAATGCCACCCTTGCGCAGCAGAACATGCTGCCGACCCTCCCCCAGGGCGTTACAGACGGCTACCCACTCCTTGTATCCGGCACAATGATCCACGCCCCCATTCATCGCCCGATTGGCATCATGTCAAAATAATCCGTTTCCAATCTTCCCTCTTCGGCGTATGCCCGGTCCGTGTCCAACACTCCGCAACAGGTCCAGGCCCACACCTTCCATGCTGTTGGCGAAGGAGATTCTCCCCTCGCCCTTCGCGAGGGCGGTGCACTCGGGGCCGTCCAGCTCTCCTACCAATCCTGGGGCGAGCTCAATGCGGGGAAATCAAATGCGATCCTGATCTTTCACGCCCTCTCCGGCTCCCAGAACGTCACCGGCTTCAACCCCGCCATTCCGGAAGCCGGCGACTTGTGGAACGGGGAGGTCCAGGAAGGCTGGTGGGACGGCATGGTCGGCCCCGGCAAGGCCATCGATACCGACCACTACTTCGTGGTGTGCTTCAACCTGCTCGGCGGTTGCTACGGCTCCACCGGACCAGCCTCGCCCGATCCGCAAACCGGGACGCCCTATGGTTCCTCCTTCCCTCACGTCTCCATCTCGGACCAGGCCACGGTGGCCGGCCTTCTGCTCGATCACCTTGGTATCGACTGTCTCCATGCCGTGGCTGGCCCCTCGGTCGGTGGACTTGCCGCCCTCACCTTCGCCACCAATTTCCCGGAACGCGTGCGCACCATCCTCTCGGTAGCGAGTGGCATCAGGACCACCGTCCTCAATCGTCTTATCCTCTTCGAGCAGATCCTGGCCATCGAGAACGACCCTCACTTCCACGGTGGGGATTACTACGACCACGAGCATCCCGACCTCGGCCTGACCCTGGCCCGCATGATCTCCCACAAGACCTTCGTCCACCTCGATGCCATCGAGCGCCGGGCCCGGCGTGACGTCATCCACCAGAGCGATTCGCTCTCATGGTACCAGGTCCGCGACCAGTTCCAGAGCTACATGCTCTACCAGGGCAAGAAGTTCGTGCAGCGCTTCGATGCCAATACCTACCTGCGCATTATCGACATGTGGTCGCGCTACGATGCCGCCCGGGAAGGTGATGCCGGGAGCTATCGCGAGCTTCTCACCCGCTGCAAGGAGGCCGGCCACCGCTTCCTGGTCTTCTCCATCGACTCCGACTTCTGCTTCTATCCCGAAGAACAGAGCGAACTTGTCCTCGAGCTGGAGAAGGTCGGCCTGGAGCCGATCCACATCACGGTCCACTCCGACCGGGGCCACGACTCCTTCCTGCTGGAGCCCGCTCTCTACGCCCCGCACATTCACTACGCGCTGCGGGGTTGAAGGACCTGCCGGGAGCCTTTGGCATCCACTCCGGATTCACCCCTTACCCCTGCAAGCCTCCACCTCCCCGCTGGCGGAGGGCCTCAAAGAGACACACCCCGGTGGCCACGCTCACATTCAGGCACTCCACGCGCCCCCGCATCGGAATCTTCACGAGAACGTCGCACTTCTCCTCCGTCAGCCGGCGCAATCCCGGTCCCTCCGCCCCCATCACGATTCCCAGCGGTCCCTTCAGGTCGACTTCATAGAGACTCTTCCCGCCGCGGTCCGATGTCCCCACCAACCAGACCCCGGCGTCCTTCAGCTCATCCATCGTCCGCGCCAGGTTGGTCACCCGCATGAAGCGCACGTGATCGGCCGCTCCCACCGAGATACGGCGGACCACCTCGGTGACTCCAACCGCGCGGTCCCTGGGCGCAATCACAAAATCGACCCCTGCCCCGTCCGCACTGCGCAGGATCGCGCCCAGGTTGTGCGGATCCTGCACCCCATCCAGGACCAGGACAAACGGGCACTCAATCCCGGCCAGGATCTCACGCAGATCCCCTTCCGGCGTGGTCCGGTGGCTGCCCCGCTCCGCAGTGTGCGGGTTGGGTCGGCCTCCGGATCTGGGCTTCTGCCGTGGCATCGAGTCAACAGTCGGTTGTCACCAGTCAGCATCTTGAGTGACCGATGGACGCTGACCGATGCCTTGTTGCCTCCGCCCTCAGGCGGTTTCTGCTTCCTGGGGTTCTTCCTCTTACACCTGCGGCTCGGGCTCGTCCACCGTGAACTCGATGTCGACGTCCCGGTGAGTGTCGAATCCCGTGCCGGCCGGGATAAGGTGACCCATGATCACGTTCTCCTTGAATCCAGTCAGGCGGTCAATCTTGCCAAGGGTGGCAGCGTCGGTGAGAACCCTGGTGGTATCCTGGAAGGAGGCCGCCGAAATGAAGGATTCAGTCTCGAGAGAAGCCTTGGTAATTCCGAGGAGGACGGGCTCGGCTTCCGCCGGCTTGCCACCCTGCTCGATCATCTCCTCGTTCTCTCTCTTGAAGGTCATGCGCTCCACTTGGTCCCCCCAGAGGAAACTGGTGTCACCGGGATCGCTGATCTTCACCTTGCGCAGCATCTGCCGAATGATGATCTCGATGTGCTTGTCGTTGATCTCCACGCCCTGGGCGCGGTAGACCGACTGCACTTCGTTGACGAGGTGGGCCTGGAGCTCCTGCCTGCCACAGGCCTCAAGGAGATCCTCGGGAGCAACCGGACCCTCGGTGATCTGGTCGCCGCGAACCACGGTGTCCCCTTCCCCCACGATCATGTGGCGACCCATGGGCACGAGGTGATCCACCGACTCGCCGGATTCCTCATCGGTGACAATGACCTTCTTCTTCCCGCGCACGTTGGGACCCAAGGAAATCACTCCGTCGATCTTGGCGATCACGCAGGCATCCTTGGGACGGCGGGCCTCAAAAAGTTCCGCCACCCGCGGAAGACCACCGGTGATGTCCCTGGTCTTGGCCACCTTCCGCGGCGTCCGGGCCAGCTGCGTGCCTCCCGTGATCTTCCGCTTCTCCTTCACGGAAAGGTGTGCTCCCACCGGGATCGAGTAGCTCGCGAGAACCTCCCCGGAGCCCGGGTCGGTGATCACAACCTGCGGGTGAAGGTCCTCCTTGTGCTCCGTCACGGTCATGCCTTTCTTGCCGGTCTCCTTGTCGGTCTCGGTCTGCACCGTGATGCCGGGAATCATGTCGCGGAATTCGACCGTTCCGGACTTCTCGCTGATAATGGGCACACTGTGCGGATCCCAGATCGCGATCTGGTCACCCTTGGTCACCTCGGATCCGTCCTTCATGGAAATGATCGAGCCGATCACGATCTTGTGCGACTCCAGTTCGAGCCCGTTCTCGTCACGGATCGAGATATTTCCGTTCTTGTTGAGAACCACGAACTTGCCCTCGGTGTCCTCCACCACGCGAATATCCACGTAGTGCAGCACCCCCTTGGAGCGGGATTCCATAAAGGGCTGCTTGTTGACACCGACCGCCACCCCGCCGGAGTGGAAGGTCCGCATGGTAAGCTGCGTTCCGGGTTCCCCGATCGACTGGGCCGCAATGATACCCACCGCTTCCCCGATCTTGGTCACGGTCCCGGTGGCGAGATTCAGTCCGTAGCAGGACTGGCAGCAGCCGCGCTTCGACTCGCAGGTCAGAGCCGAACGGATCTTGAGCCGCTCATGGCCGATATCCTCAATGCGGTTGGCCCTTTCCTCGGTAATCAACCCGTTGATGGGCACGATCACCTCCTCGGAAACCGGGTCGACCACCTGCTCGCAGGAGACTCGTCCGTAAATACGGGTGGAGAGGGGGGCGGATTCCTCGTCACCGGAATAGATGGTTTCCACATGCAGTCCCTGCACCGTTCCACAATCCGGCTCGGTCACGATCACATCCTGAGAAACATCCACCAGCTTGCGGGTCATGTATCCGGAATCCGCAGTCTTGAGCGCCGTGTCGGCCAGACCCTTCCGCGCGCCGTGGGTGGAGATGAAGTACTCCAGCACCGAGAGTCCCTCGCGGAAGTTCGAGGTGATGGGACGCTCGATGATCTCCCCGGACGGCTTGGCCATCAGGCCGCGCATCCCGGAGAGCTGCTTGATCTGGTTCTTGTTCCCCCGGGCTCCGGAGTCAACCATCATGAAGAGCGGGTTGGCCATCTCCTCGCCTTCGTTGAACTCCAGCTTGCGGAAAAGCACATTGGCGATGTTGTCCGTGGCGCGGGTCCAGATATCGACCACCTTCTGGTAGCGCTCGCCGTCGGTGATGATCCCGTTGCGGTAGTGCTTGGAGACCTTCTCGATCGCGGCATAGGCCTTCTTGATCTCAGACTCCTTTTCCGGGGGAATGACCATGTCCACGATCCCGATCGAGCACCCGGAACGGGTGGCTTCCTGGAACCCGAGGTTCTTCAGATTGTCCAGGGTCCTGACCGTGCCGGACTGGCCGGCCACCTGGTAGCAGCGCCAGATGATGTCGCCCATCTCCTTCTTGGACACGGTCTGGTTGATGAAGCCCAGCCCCTCGGGCCAGATCTCATTGAAGCGCACGCGACCCGGTGAGGTCACCAGCATCTTGCTGTCCTTGTCGCCGAAAATGGTATCCTTCCCGTAGTCCGGGTTGCGCACCCGGATCCAGCCGTGATAGCTCACCTTGCGGGACGCCAGGGCGTATTCCACCTCGGTCGGGTTCTCGAACATCGGGATGGCCTCCTCTTCTCCCGGCTGCGAATTGGGACGGGTATAGGTGAGGTAGTAGATTCCCAGGATGATGTCCTGCGAAGGCGTGGTGATGGGACGACCGCTGGCAGGAGAGAAGATGTTGTTGGGCGCCAGCATGAGCTGCCGCGCTTCCATCTGGGCCTCCACCGAGAGTGGAACGTGCACCGCCATCTGGTCCCCGTCGAAGTCCGCGTTGTAGGCGGAGCAGGTAAGCGGGTGCAGCCGGATGGCCGATCCCTCGATGAGCACCGGCTCGAAGGCCTGGATCGACAGGCGGTGCAGGGTGGGAGCCCGGTTCAGCAGTACCGGATGACCCCGGGTCACCTCTTCGAGGATATCCCAGACATCGGTGCTCTTGCGGTCGATCATCTTCTTGGCCGAACGCACCGTGTGGCAGTGCCCCAGCTCCTTGAGCCGGCGGATGATGAAGGGCTCGAAGAGAGCGAGCGCCATCTTCTTGGGCAGACCGCACTGGTGCAACTTGAGCTCCGGACCGATCACGATCACGGAACGGCCCGAGTAATCCACCCGCTTGCCAAGGAGGTTCTGGCGGAAGCGACCACCCTTCCCCTTGAGCATGTCGGAAAGCGACTTGAGGGGGCGGTTTCCGGCACCCGTCACGGCCCGGCCGTGACGACCGTTGTCGAAAAGAGCATCCACCGCCTCCTGCAGCATCCGCTTCTCGTTGCGGATGATGACCTCCGGGGTCTTGAGCTGGAGAAGATTCTTGAGGCGATTGTTCCGGTTGATGACCCGGCGGTAGAGATCGTTCAGGTCGGAGGTCGCAAAACGGCCGCCTTCCAGCGGAACCAGCGGACGCAGGTCCGGCGGAATGACCGGCAGAACCGTCATTATCATCCACTCGGGGCGCGTAGTGGAGTTCAAGAATCCCCGAGCCAGCTTGAGGCGCTTGGCCAGTTTCTTGCGGGTCTGCTTTGAGCGGGTGCTCTCCATCGCCTCCTCAAGTTCCACGATGATCTCATCCAGGACGCACTGGCTGAGGAGATCACGGATGGCCTCCGCTCCCATTGCCGCCCGGAAGCTGTCCTCCCCGTAGTCCTCCTCCGCATCGCGAAGCTTGGACTCCGGGAGCAACTGACCGCGCTCAAGCGGGGTCTTGCCCGGGTCAGTGACCATGTAGTCCTCGTAGTAGATCACGCGCTCAAGATCACGCGCGCTCATGTCCAGCATGAGACCGATGCGACTGGGCATGCACTTGTAGAACCAGATGTGGGTCACGGGCACCGCCAGTTCGATGTGGCCCATGCGCTCGCGGCGCACGCGGGAAAGAGTCACCTCCACCCCGCAACGGTCACAGATCACGCCCTTGTGCTTGATGCGCTTGTACTTTCCGCAGGCGCACTCCCAGTCCCGGGTCGGTCCGAAGATTCGCTCGCAGAAGAGACCCCCCTTCTCGGGCTTGAAGGTCCGGTAATTGATCGTCTCCGGATTCTTTACCTCGCCCCGGCTCCACGACCGGATCACATCCGGGGAAGCGACCGTGATGGAAACATAGTTAAAGGCTTCCGGCTTTTCGTCGACCCCGTAGAGTTCACGCAAATTGGTTTCAACACTCATGATTTTGTAAAATTGTTGGTTTCAGGTTCGATTCCGGGGTTCAGATGGTGAGGTCGTCGAGGTTGAAGTCGCCACCCTCGGTCACCTTGGCACCGCTGCGACCAGGCCGCACATCGAGGCCGAGCGACTGCATTTCCTTGATCAACACGTTGAAGGATTCCGGCGTGCCGGCCTCCAGGCTGTTGTCGCCCTTGACGATCGCCTCGTAGATCCGGGTGCGTCCCTGCACATCGTCGGACTTCACGGTGAGAAGCTCCTGCAAGGTGTAGGCCGCCCCGTAGGCTTCCAGGGCCCAGACCTCCATCTCTCCGAAGCGCTGGCCGCCATACTGCGCCTTTCCTCCCAGCGGCTGCTGGGTGACCAGGCTGTAGGGGCCGACCGCGCGGGCGTGGATCTTATCAGCAACCAGGTGCCCGAGCTTGAGCATGTAAATCTGGCCAACCACGACCGGCTGGTGAAAGGCCTCCCCGGTCCTGCCGTCATAGAGCGTGCTCTTACCGCCGACCGATCCGTCCTTGCCGTCACCGATCCAGGTAAATCCCGGGCCCACCGGCTCATCGGACCTGCGTTCACGGGCCTTCTCGGTGCCATCGCCCACGATCCGAGTCCCGTCCACCCTTTTGGCCTCCGACATGTATTCCCAGATCTTGTCCTCCGGAATCCCGTCGAAAATCGGGGTCGCCACCGTGAAGCCGAGAGCCTTGGCGGCCACTCCGAGGTGGGTTTCAAGCACCTGCCCCACATTCATCCGTGAGGGCACGCCAAGCGGGTTGAGACAGATGTCCACGGGCGTCCCGTCATCAAGGTAGGGCATGTCCATTTCCGGCACAATGACGGCCACCACACCCTTATTACCGTGGCGTCCGGCCATCTTGTCACCCACCGAGAGTTTCCGTTTGGCGCTCACGAAGACCTTCACCTCCTTGATTACACCCGGATCGATCTCGTCCCCGCTCTCGATCTGGTCGAGGCGGCGTTCCCGGTCGGCGTCCAGTTCGCCGAAACGGCCTTCGAACGAACTGATGATCTCAAGGATCTTGTTCCGGATCGGGCTAGGGTCGATCTCAATGTGATCGTAAACCGCAGCCAGCTTGCGCAGGAGGGTCTTGGTGATTTTCCGGTTGGCCGGGATGATGATCTCGCCACTCTGGGCGTTGACCACATCGAGGGGAATCTTCTCCCCGAGAAGAATATCGGACAGCTTCTCGGTCAGCTGATCGGTGAGCTGGTCCTTCTTCTTCTTGTAATCGTCGTTGATCTTCTTGAGCTGCTTCTTCATCTCGGCCGGATTAACATCCTCCGACCGGCGCCGGGCTACTCCATGCGTGGAGATCCGGATGTCCTGTACGATCCCGGTGCAACCCGAGGGAACCCGCAGGGAGGTGTCCTTCACATCCGCGGCCTTCTCACCAAAGATCGCACGCAGGAGACGCTCTTCCGGAGCGAGTTCAGTCTCGCTCTTGGGCGTGATCTTGCCCACCAGGATGTCGCCGGGCCTCACCTCCGCCCCGATGCGCACGATCCCATCGTGGTCAAGGTTCCTGAGGGCCTCTTCACCCACGTTCGGAATGTCACGGGTGATCTCCTCCGGTCCGAGCTTGGTGTCCCGGGCCGCCACGTCGAACTCGCTGATGTGGATGGACGTATAGACATCCTCCTTCACCAGGCGCTCGGAAATCACGATGGCGTCCTCGAAGTTGTAGCCGTTCCAGGGCATGAAGGCCACCAGCACATTGCGACCGAGAGCGAGCTCTCCGTCGTCGGTGTTGGGTCCATCTGCAATGATCTGGCCGTTCTTGATCTTGTCGCCGGAATTCACCAGGGGCCTCTGGTTGATGCAGGTACCCGCATTCGAACGCATGAATTTGCGCAGTGGATAGTTGAAGATCCCCTTGTCCGGCTTAGTCTTGATCGACTCAGGGTCACTCAGAAAGCGCTCGTCCGAGACTGGCAACGCCCCGTCCTTGGTGGTCACGATATGCTCCGCGGTGGACGCCGCCACCACCCCGTCGGCTTCCGCCACCACCACCGCACGCGAATCACGGGCGGCTTTCTCTTCCAGCCCGGTCCCCACGAAGGGCGCCTCCGAAACGAGTAGGGGCACGCCCTGGCGCTGCATGTTGGAACCCATGAGCGCGCGGTTGGCATCGTCGTGCTCAAGGAAGGGAATCATTCCCGCTGCCACCGAGACGAGCTGCTTGGGCGAAACGTCCATGTAGTCCACCTTCTCGGGATCCATCTCGAGGAATTCCCCCCGTTCACGCGCAGTCACGCGCTTGTTCACGAAGGTTCCGTCCTTGTTGATCGGGTTGTTGGCCTGCGCGATGATGAAGGTCTCCTCCTGATCGGCGGTCACATACTCGATCTGGTTGCTGACCTTGCCTTTTTTCACCTTCCGATAGGGAGTTTCGATGAAGCCGAACTCGTTGATCCGCGCATATGTGCACATCGAGTTGATGAGACCGATGTTCGGTCCCTCCGGAGTCTCGATGGGACAGATCCGTCCGTAGTGGGAGGGGTGCACATCCCGCACCTCGAAGCCGGCTCGGTCGCGGTTGAGGCCACCAGGTCCGAGGGCCGAGAGACGACGCTTGTGGGTGAGTTCCGCCAGCGGGTTGGTCTGGTCCATAAACTGGCTGAGCTGACTCCGTCCGAAGAAGTCGCGCACCACCGCACTGAGAGCCTTCGGGTTGATGAGCTTCTGCGGGGTCATCCCCTCGATGTTCACATCGAAGAGGGTCATGCGCTCCTTGACCAGGCGCTCGGTGCGGGCCAGGCCCACCCGGCACTGGTTGGCCAGGAGTTCGCCCACCGCACGCACACGACGGCTGCCCAGGTGATCGATGTCGTCAATCGTGCCATCCCCCTTCTTCAGATTAAGGAGATACTTGACCGCCGCGAGGAAGTCCTCCGCCACCATGACGCGCTCTGCGGAATCGACGCCGATCTTGAGCTTCTGATTGATCTTGTAGCGGCCCACCCGGGTGAGGTCGTACTTCTTGGGGTCAAAGAAGAGACGCTTGAGAAGGGCCCGTGCGTTGGCGGCAGTGGGCGGATCCCCCGGCCGCAATTTCTTGTAGATGTCCTTGAGTGCGCTCTCCTCGTTTTCTGCGGGATCCTTGCGCAGCGACTTGAGAAGAATCTCGTCCTGACGGGAATCGATCACCTCGATGGTCTTGATCTTGAGGGCCAGAAGCTGGCGAACCACTCCGATGGTCAGTGGATCGTAGGCCCGGGCCACCACCAGGTCCTCATCCTTGATGTCCTCGAAGAGGACCATGGGGCTGAGCTCTTCCTCGTCCATCGATTCGCTGAGCTTCAGTTTCTTGACCTTGTAGAACTGCTTGATCAGGTCACGTTCGCTCGGATACCCGAGGGCCCGCAGAAAGGTGGTGGCCAGAAATTTGCGACGACGACGGCGGCGGTCGAGGTATACGTAGAGCAGATCGTTGGTATCAAACTGCACCTCCAGCCAGGAACCACGATCCGGGATGATCCTGAAGGAATGGAGGATCTTACCGTTGAGGTGAATCGACTTCTCGAAGCAGATCCCCGGAGAGCGGTGCAACTGGGAGACGATCACCCGCTCCGCTCCATTGATTACGAAGGTTCCGCGGCGGGTCATCATGGGCAGTTCCCCCATGTAGACACGCTCCTTCTTAGTGCCCGTTTCGTCCTTCAACTTGAAGGTGACATAGAGAGCGGCACTGAAAGTCTCTCCCGTCCGCAGGGCCTCGAGGGCCGTGATCTTCGGATCCTCGATATCGTAGGAAACAAAATCCAGCTCGATGGTTTCATCGTAGCTGGTGATGGGGAAGACCTCCTTGAACACGGCCTGCAGACCGGTCTCAGTCCGCTGGGACGGGGCGATGCTCCGTTGCAGAAAGTCTTCATAGGATTTGCTCTGAACCTCGATGAGGTTGGGCGGCTCAATAACTTCTTCGATGTTTCCGAAGTAACGGCGGTCAGCCATAGTCGTCTCTCTCGTTGATGGGATTGACGCCAACCTTGCAGGATGGCGGTTTGCTGGATTTGGGGCGGGGAATCTCTCTCTCGGCACCGCTCTCGCGGGACTTCGAGGGAGGCGGGATCCCCTGTTTTTATGATCTCGGAGCGGCTGCTCCGACTCCAAGCTCCTCGTTTCCCCTCTCGTGTGAAGGAAGGAGCCTGAAGTCGAACCAGGCGTTCCTGCCGGGGCCTGCTGGCAGACCCCGGCAGAAAAAGCCGGTTACTTGAGTTCAACCGTGGCGCCAGCCTCTTCGAGCTTGGCCTTGGCCGCCTCGGCGTCGTCCTTGGTTGCCCCTTCCAACACGTTGACCGGGGCGCTCTCGACGAGCTTCTTGGCATCGGCGAGTCCGAGTCCGCTGGCAACTGCTCGCACGACCTTGATGACCGAGATCTTGTTGCCTCCGATGCTCTCAAGGGATACGTCGAAGTTCGTTTTCTCCTCCGCAGCTTCAGTCTCTGCCGGGGCAGCGACCGCAACAGCGGCGGCGGGAGCGGCAGCGCTCACGCCCCACTCATCTTCCAGTTTCTTTACCAGTTCGGAAGCTTCCAGCACGGTCAGCTTTCCGAGTTCTTCTGCGATTGCGTTTATATCAGCCATTGTATTTGTCTTTTGGTATCGTCGTTTACGGAGCTCCGTGTCGTTTAAGACCGCCAGCCGGCGATCCGACGAGGAACCATTTATGTTTACCAGCCCCCGCCGCGGATGCGGCCTTGGCTATCCTTTGAAATTTGTTGTCGTGATGAAGTAATTGAATCGTGGAGTGTTGGAGGATTCCCGATAACCGGCATCCTAGCCGCCTTGGTCGAACTTCGCCTTCACCACACGGGCCAGGGAAGCGCCGGGCTCATTGAGCACCCGGGCCAGCATGGAGGCCGGCTGGTTGATAACGCCCAGCAGGGTGGCGAGGAGCACCTCGCGCGGCGGCAGGTCGGCAAGCACCTTGATCTGCACCTCATCCAGAAGTTCTCCATCCAGGAGACCGGCCTTGACCTCGGGCTTCTTGAACTCCTTGGCGAAGTTCTTCACTGCCTTGGCCGCCCTGCACACATCCTCTTCACCAGTGATGAAGGCGGTCTGTCCCTGCAGGACCTCCTCCAGTCCGGGCATGCCGGCCGACTCCAGAGCCCTCTTCATGTAACTGTTCTTGGCCACGTGGCACTCGGCCCCTCCTTCCCTCAGTCGACCGCGTAGTTCATTGAACTCGGAGACCGCCATCCCGGTGTAGTCTACCACCAGCAGGAACGGCGAGCCGTTCACCCGGGTCAGTAATTCGTCGACGATAATCTGTTTATCGGGATTCATGATCTTATTCGGTGGCGGCTGCAACGTTCTCCAGTTTCAGGCCCGGGAGCATGGTCGCTGCGATGGTAACGTTCTCGATGTAGTTTCCCTTGGCGGAGGCGGGTTTCGCCTTCACCACGCTCTCGATGAGGGAGGAGGCGTTCTCCGCCAGCTGCTCCTCGGAGAAGGAGACCTTGCCGATGGCTGCCGAAATGTTGCCATTCTTGTCCAGCCTGTAGTCGACCTTGCCCGCCTTCACGGCCTTCACCGCGGTAGCGGTGTCTTCGGTCACCGTGCCGGTCTTGGGGTTTGGCATGAGACCGCGCGGTCCCAGCACCCGGGCAATCTTGCGCACTTCGCCCATAGCATCGGGCGTGGCAATGGCCGCGTCGAAATCCGTGAAACCATCCTGGACCTTCTTGATAAGATCCTCGAAGCCCACATGGTCGGCACCTGCCTCGCTGGCCGTCTTGGCAGCGTCACCCTGAGCAAAGACTGCCACCCGGACATTTTTCCCGGTTCCGTGCGGAAGCGTCACGCTTCCGCGCACCATCTGGTCGCTTTTCTTGGGATCCACCCCGAGTCGGAAGGAGAGCGTCACGGTGGGGTCAAACTTGGGGACGGGAAACTTCTTCAGTGTTCCCACCGCATCAGCGAGGGCGTAGGGGCGGTCTTCCACCAGCTCCGCAGCCTTCTGGTATCGTTTACTTCGTTTACTTGCCATTGCTCTGGTTGCAGTGCGAATGGACCGGATCCGATCCTCCTGCGGTTATTGGTCTATTGGTTTCTTCCTGGAAATCTGGAACCCGTGGGCAAATCACATCCCCTCGATCTCGAGGCCCATCTGCATGGCAGTTCCTGCGAGGATCTTGGCAGCCTGCTCGGGATCGTCCGTGTTAAGGTCCGGCATTTTGATCTTCACCACCTCCATGAGCTTGTCCTTGGTGATCGAACCGACCTTCTCCTTGTTCGGCTCCCCCGATCCGGAAGCGAGATCGGCGGCTTTCTTGAGCAACACGGCAGCGGGCGGCTGCTTGGTCACGAAGTCAAAGCTGCTGTCCGAGTAGACGGTGATGATGGTGGGGAGGAGATCGCCGGCCTGCTGCTTGGTGGCCGCATTGAAATCCTTGCAGAACTGCATGATGTTCACGCCAGCCTGACCGAGAGCCGGGCCGACCGGAGGAGAGGGATTCGCCTGTCCGGCCAGGATCTGGAGCTTGAGGGTGCCTTTGACTTCTTTTGCCATGGGGTGAGTGGGGTGTGAAAATTAGGAGGTTGAAATATATTTGGAGGTTGTCCCGACGCCGGGGCCCCGCTTCGACCGGGTTATTCCCGCTCGACCTGCCAGAATTCGAGTTCCACGGGCGTGGAGCGACCGAAGATGGTGACCGCCACGCGCAGCTTACCCTTCTCCTCGTCGAGCTCCTCCACGATCCCGTTCTGGCTCTCAAAGGGACCGTCGGCCACCTTCACGGTGTCGCCCACCTCAAAGCTGATGGCCGGTCGCACGCTGTCCTCGCGTTCCTTGATCTGGGCCAGCATGCTCTCCACCTCGCGCTGCCTCATGGGGATGGGGCGGTCCTTGGTCCCTGCGAAACCGATCACCCCTTCCATCTCCTTGATAAAGTACCACGTGTCCTCCACCAGGCCGTTGTCCTCGGTGAGAAGGTTCATGTTCACGATAATATAACCGGGATAGAACTTTCTCTTGGTCTCCGTCTTCTTGCCACGCCGGACCTCGGACACCATCTCGGTCGGCACGAGGACCTCGTAGATCTTGTCCTTGAGTTCCTCTTGTTCGGTCAGGGCACGAATTCTCTTGGCCACCTTCTGCTCCTGCCCGGAGAGAACGTGTACCACGTACCACTGTTGGTTTGGCGGGGGAATGGTCGGCATATGATCGATCAGCGTCCCAGTTGAGTCAGAAAATCAACGACCTCGCGGTGGACCAGGTCCCAAAGCCCCACGTAGGCAGCCAGCAGGATCATTGCGATCAGGATGACCACCGTGGAATCAATGAGCTCCTTGAATTTCTTGAAGCCCTTGACCTTGGGATCGGGATCCCAGGGCCAGGCGGCCTTGCGGAGTTCGCCTTTGACCTCGCCGACGAAGGTGGAAAATTTCTTCAACATGGGTGACTGATTGCTGAGGGGGAGCTGGCAGGACAGGCGAGACTCGAACTCACAACCCTCGGTTTTGGAGACCGATGCTCTACCAATTGAGCTACTGTCCTTTCGGCGCATCAGGGGCACCCCGGCAAAACCCGAGTGCCCCCTGGTCAAATCGATTGTTGTTCGTGATTCGTGGGGGTGTGGTTACTCAATTATCTTGGCAACCCGACCGGCACCGACAGTGCGGCCACCCTCCCGGATGGCGAAACGCATGGTCTCTTCCATCGCAATGGGGGTGATGAGGTTGACATTCACGGTGATATTGTCACCGGGCATGACCATGTCCACTCCGTCGGGGAGGTCGACACTGCCGGTCACGTCCGTGGTCCGGAAGTAGAACTGCGGACGGTAGTTACTGAAGAAGGGAGTGTGGCGGCCACCCTCATCCTTGGAGAGCACGTATACTTCGGCTTCGAAGCTGGTGTGAGGATTCACCGACCCGGGCTTGGCGATCACCTGGCCCCGCTCGATTTCCTCCTTCTTGATCCCACGCATGAGGAGACCGACGTTGTCGCCCGCCCGCCCTTCGTCGAGAAGCTTGCGGAACATCTCGATGTCGGTGATGGTGGTCTTCTGGGTCTCCTTGATGCCCACGATTTCCACTTCCTCCATCTTCTTGATGATTCCACGCTCAACCCGGCCGGTGGCAACCGTGCCACGGCCTTCAATCGAGAACACGTCCTCGACGGGCATCAGGAAGTCCTTGTCGATGGGACGCTCGGGCTCGGGGATGTAGGAATCAACCGCTTCCATCAGCTTGAGAATCGACTCCTTGTGGCCGGCATCACCTTCCGCAGCCTTGAGGGCGGAACCCTTCACGATCGGGATGTCATCGCCGGGGAACTCATACTGACTGAGCAGTTCGCGGATTTCCATCTCCACAAGCTCAATAAGTTCTTCGTCATCCACCTGGTCCGTCTTGTTGAGATAGACGCAAATCGCAGGCACACCAACCTGGCGGGCCAGCAGGATGTGCTCCCGGGTCTGGGGCATCGGGCCATCTGCGGCGGAAACCACCAGGATGGCACCGTCCATCTGGGCCGCACCGGTAATCATGTTTTTCACATAGTCGGCGTGTCCGGGACAATCGACGTGCGCGTAGTGGCGATTTTCGGTCTCGTATTCCACGTGGGCGGTCGAGATGGTGATTCCGCGCTCCTTCTCCTCAGGGGCGGCATCGATTTCGTCATAAGCCATGACGTCACCGCTTCCCATCTTTTCCGCGAGGACCATCGTGATCGCCGCGGTGAGGGTGGTTTTTCCATGGTCGACGTGACCGATCGTGCCGACATTCACGTGAGGCTTGGTCCGTTCAAACTGTTCTTTAGCCATATGCTTGCTTGCTGTGGATCTTTGGTTCTCTTCGCTCTAAGCTCATGGCGGGAATTGAACCCGCGACCTCGTCCTTACCAAGGACGCGCTCTACCTCTGAGCTACATGAGCGAGGTATGTTTGCTCCTCGCGACATGTGGACAGCTCACCCCCGGAGAAAGGTTTAGTGCGCCCCAGAAGGAAATGACCAACGCCGCCAAAAGCGGGGCGGAAACTACCAAAGCTTTCTACTCTGTCAAAAAAAAAGTAACCGGGACAGAAAATCGTGAATCCCCCCAATCACGGGATTCCCAGGCGTCACGACCCCCCGGAGGACGCTTCCGCCGCTTCATCTCCACTCCCCTGCTCCATTTCGGCCTCCAATTCCGCCATTTCCACGTTCTGGTTTGCAGGACTGAACAATTCATCAACCCGTTTTAACTCCACGGCGTGGCCACTTTCCTCGTCCACTCCCACAATGACCCCACAGATCCGCACCGGCCCCTTTGCCACGGGAAATCTGGTTGGCAGGCTGGTTCGAAACCGCCACACAACCGAGGCAATTTCACGTCCCAGCACCGATTCCGCCGGCCCACACATACCCGCATCCGTCAGGTAGCCAGTCCCCCGGGGGAAAATCTGCTCATCGGCGGTTTGCACGTGGGTATGGGTTCCCACCACCAGGGAAACTCGCCCATCCAGTGCCCGTCCCATCGCAATCTTCTCGCTGGTGGCCTCCGCATGAAAATCGAGCAGGATGATCCGCACGTCCTCCGCGCGCATCGCCTCCACCGCCTCTTCCACCAAACTGAGGGGATTTTCGAGGGGCGGATTCATGAAAACCCGTCCCTGGGCGTTGATCACACCCACCTTCCCCTTCGCCGTCTCCAGCACTACACTGCCAGCCCCCGGGGCTCCTTCGGGATAATTAATCGGCCGCAGAAGACGGGGCTCGGTGGGAAAATATTCCATGACCTCCCGCTGATCCCACACGTGATCCCCAGTGGTAATGACCGCTGCCCCCGCTCGCAGGAGATCGATCGCAATCTTCGATGTGATCCCTCTCCCCCCGGCCGCGTTCTCCCCATTCACCACCACAAAATCGAGGTTCTCTTCCTCCCGCAACCCCCGCAGACGGGCCGTCACAGCCTTACGCCCCGGTTCCCCCACCACATCGCCCAAAAACAGGATTCTGATCATTCTGCGAATTCTATGGTATAAAGCCGACCAGCGGGAAAACTCCGGGAAGTCAATCAGGTCCCTGCCGAACAACAACAGGATTCAACGGATCGCGATGTCCAGCCGCCTGCGGAAAGCATCTCCCCTCTACCTTATTGGAGTAATCCTCCTCATCGGGATCCTCTACCCTCTCCTCACCCGGCTCCCGCGGATCGATTCCACCCCGGAACTCCCCGCCCCTGATCCGCGCCTCGCCAACCTCGGGACCCCTCCCGAGTGGACCGAACTCTCCAAGTATGATGGCGTCCTCACCCGGGCGGAATTCGAAACTGCCCTGAGGGACATCTATCTCCTCGGAGAGAATCGGCACTTCGAGATCGGAGAGAACGCCGTCATGGTGGCCTCGGAGCTGTCCGCTCCCGGTCCTACAATCGCCTTTGCCCTCGGAGAGACCCGCCAAGCACCGCCGCGCTACTGGCGACCTGCGACTGAAATCCCTTCCGAACCCACCGGCCGACCCCTCGACGGAGTGCGCATCGCCATCGACCCCGGTCACATCGGGGGCAAGTGGGCCCGCATGGAGGAGCGCTGGTATCAGATCGGCGACACCACCCCGGTCACCGAAGGAGACATGACCCTGCGGACCGCCAGACTGCTCGCCCCACGACTTCAGTCCCTGGGAGCTACCGTGACCCTCGTCCGGTTGGCCAGCGAACCAGTCACCGAACTGCGCCCCGGGGACCTGAAGGAATACGCCACCCGTCTCATGCCGGGGGCCCCGGCAGCAGAGGTCCTCGCCCGGGCCGAACAGCTCTTCTACCGCACTGCCGAGATCCGGGCCCGCGCCACCCTGGTCAATGAAACCATCAAGCCCGACCTCGTCCTCTGCCTTCACTTCAATGCCGAAAACTGGGGCGAGGATTCTGCCCAACCTCTTCTCTCGCCCCGCAACCACTTTCACATGATCCTGCACGGTGCCTACATGGACGGCGAAATCGCCCACGAGGACGAGCGCTTTGAACTCATGCACAAGATTTTCCAGAAAGTGCACGAGGAAGAGTCCGCCCTCGCCGCCGCCCTCGCCGCCGCCTTCCTGGAAGACACCGGCCTGCCCGCCTACATTTATCGCCTGGGCAAACCGGCCCGACGGATCGGTCCCGCCCTCTGGACTCGCAACCTCCTCGCCAACCGCCTCTACCAGTGCCCCGTTCTCTTCTGCGAACCCTACGTCATGAACAATGAGGAAATCCACGCCCGGGTGCAGGCCGGAGACTACGACGGTGAAATGGAAGTAGCCGGAACCCTGCGCAAGTCGCTCTACCGGGAATACCGCGATGCAGTGGTGAAGGGACTGGTGGATTACTATTCATCTCGTAGTAAAAGTGAGCTGTAAATTGAAGAACCTGATGCTGTTCCGGGTTTGCCCTTCGCAGGCTTCTTTCTGCGGTTTACCGTCCCCCGTTTACTAGATGGATCGCCACCTCCTCATCGCCGGCCATGGCTACCTCGGCCAGGAAGCTGCCCGGCAGGCTTCCCGAACGGGCTGGCACGTCACCACCCTCTCCATGTCGGGTGAGGACCGTGCACTTGCCTGCGACCTCTCCAGCCCGGACCAGGTCGAACATCTCAGATCAAGAATTGAACCTCCAGCCACCATCATCTTCACCGCTTCCTCCAACCGGGGTGGGTCCGACGCCTACCGTAGTGTCTTTCTGGACGGCTCCCGACACCTCCTCGCCACCTTTCCTGAGTCTCATCTCGTCTTCGTCTCCAGCACGTCCGTTTATCACCAGATCGACGGCTCCCTGGTCACCGAAGAATCGCCTGCCGAACCGACGCGCGAAACGGGTCTTGTCCTCCTTGAAGCCGAATCGCAGGTCCTGGAGCGGAACGGCACGGTCGCCCGCCTGGCGGGCATCTACGGCCCGGGCCGCAGCGTGATACTCCAGCGCTTCCTGGAGGGCACCGCCATCATCGAGGAAGACGGGCGGCGCTTCCTCAACCAGATCCACCGTGACGACGCCGCCTCCGCCCTCCTCTCCCTTGCCAGCCAGGCGAAGACTTTACGCGGCCAGGTCTATAACGTCGCGGACTCCTCTCCCCTTCACCAGGGCGATTGTTATCAAGCCCTCGCGCAGATCTTTGAGCGCCCGATTCCGCCCCAGGGACCGAGCCCGGAAAATCGCAAGCGGGCCTGGAGCCACAAGCGGGTGAGTAACGAGAAGCTCAGATCGACCGGCTGGGAACCGAGATACCCCTCTTTCCTGGACGCGGCGGTGGAAGTTTCCACAAGCCTCGCCTCCGGATCGTAGAGTGGATTCACCCCGCCAGGGGCGCTGTTCTCGTGAAAAAGGAGTTTATATGTAGTCTCTGATTGATAAATCTTGGGGCAATTCTGCGTGGGTTCCCCACCGAGCATGGCAATTCCTCACCTTCGGCCCCGTCCCCTCATCCACCTCGCCGCCGCCGCGATGGTGTCCTCCTTCGTGATCGAAACCCACGGAGCGGAGGACGGAACAGTCTCCGCCCAGTCCGGCTCACTCGATCTGCACCGGCGCCTGGCAGATGAATTCGCAGAGATCGATCCCGACAAGGCGGGATGGGAGAGTGAAAGTCTGAGCGAGGAGGCCGCGGTCAAAATGAAGTCTCTCGCCAAGCTCCTCATTCATCCCGAGGATCTCGATCCGGCGAAGCTCGAGATGCTGCTCGCGGAAGGCTTCGCAAGTTCCCCCTTGCGCTTCCTCGAATTGCAGCCCCTGGGCGAGAACGTGACCATGAGTGTCGCCGAGGCGTCGCCGAACGCCAAGGCCGGGGCGAAGCCGGAGCACCGGGGAGCCGATGGATTTGTGGACGCCCTGCGCTCCCTGGCGTCACTGCTCGAGGGGGCCGAAGAGCGCCGGGCGAAGTTCAAGGTCATGCATGTCGAACTCCAGGGCGAGCGCGCTCTAACCAGGATGCTCTTCGAAATGCGCGGGAAACGACCCGATGGTTGGAGGCAGGTCACTTCCACCTGGCACTGTGAATGGACGTCCGAGGTGCCCCCCCGCCTGCGCTCCGTGCGGGTCACCGGCTACCGCGAGGTCCGCCCGGGAAAGGCCGGCCGGATCGAGTTCGCCGACGCAGCTCCAACCGTCCTGGCGGGAGCTGCGAGCTACCGCCAGCAGTTGGCAAAGAGTTTCGATTACTGGCGCGCACGCTCGGACAAGAGCCTGGTTGCAGATCTCCTGGGGGCCCAGGGGGTCATCGTGGGCGATGTCAATGGCGACGAACTCGACGACCTTTACCTGCTCCAACCCGGCGGCCTTCCCAATCGGCTCTTCATCCATCAACCGGATGGCACGGCCCGCGATACCTCTGCCGAGGCCGGCGTCGATGTCCTCGATTTCTGCCGCAGCGCCCTCTTCATCGATCTCGATAACGACGGCGACCAGGATCTCGTCCTGGGGCTGGCCTGGAAACTCGCGCTCATGGAAAACGACGGCGAGGGTCACTTCACTCCGCGAGGCAGCTACCAAAGCGAGGGACAGGTCAACTCGATCGCGGCCGCCGACTACGACAATGACGGAGATCTCGACATCTATCTCTGCGGCCGCGATGCGAGCGGCGCGATCAAGGCCGAACAGGGCGCGCTCGGAATCCCCATGCCTTACTACGACGCCAACAACGGCGGTCCCAACACCTTGCTCCGAAACGAGGGCAAGTTCTCCTTCCGCGATGTGACCGGGGAGGTCGGGATGAACGTCAACAATCGGCGCTTCAGCCTGGCCTGCGCCTGGGAGGACTTCGATAACGACGGCGATCAGGACCTCTACGTCTCGAACGACTTCGGCCGCAACAATCTCTTCCGCAACGACGCCGGACCCCAGCCCGGCAGCCGCAAGTTCACCGACATCGCGCCCTCGGCCAAGGTCGAGGACATCGGGCCGGGAATGTCGGCGGCCTGGGGTGACTATAACGGCGACGGTTTGGCAGATCTCTATGTCGCCAACATGTGGTCGAACGCCGGCAATCGGATCACCTTGCAGAAAGAGTTTCTCCCCGGTGCGAATGCAGACATCCGCAAGCAAGCGCGCCGGCACGCGCGCGGAAATTCGGTCTATCTCAATCAGGGCGACGGCACATTCCAGGACATCACGCAGCCCTCCGGGGCCAACATGGGCCGCTGGGCATGGAGTTCGAACTTCATCGATCTCAATAATGACGGGAACCAGGATCTGGTGATCGCCAATGGGATGATCACGGCGGGCGACGCCGGTGACTTGTGAAGTTTCGCTTGGCGGCGAGTTTCGTCGCAATCGCCGGAAGATGGAACCAACCCCCGCGTGGAGTACGCCTACCGCAAAGCCTGGAAGGCGCTCAATACCATGCTCGAGGAAGGTAAATCATACAGCGGTTTCGAACGCAACACCGCCTTCCTGCACCTCGGAGGGAAGG
>Ga0310120_10000760_pt1 | contig 25169 bp, 14 predicted proteins | sample CB27_AW_983_MG_FD_203506 | JGI IMG/M metagenome (GOLD analysis project Ga0310120, IMG submission 203506) | Marine microbial communities from Western Arctic Ocean, Canada - CB27_AW_983 | ecosystem: Environmental > Aquatic > Marine > Oceanic | place: Canada: Western Arctic Ocean | collected...
GTACGGACTCGCCGCCGGTCTCGAGCCAAAGGAGTTGGGCGCCATCGCCAACGGGCCGGAAGAGCCGAGCTGGTCGCCGCGAGATCGATCGCTATTGCGCGCTTGCGATGAACTCCACGCACACCATCAAATCTCCGACCAAACCTACGATGCGTTGAGCGCCGAACTCAGCGAAGCGCAGATCGTCGAGCTCACCTTCGTGATCGGCAACTACACCATGCTCTCGATGGTGGCGAACGCCACCGACCTCCCAATGGGAACTTCACATAACGCCCATACCCGGGTGTCGTGCCCGAACCCAGCTTGAGTGTCCTATACCCCTGAGGGAGAGTGATTCTCTCTGCGGAGATTCTCAGCATCGGAAAGGGCGATGGGAAATCAAACTACAAGCACCCGGGTGGCGAGTGTCGCGCATGGGTGCAGGGCGGCGACTCTGCACTGGAGTCGATTCGTATTGAGGTGCGTTGCCACTCTATGCCTTGCTGCCCCGCCGGCAACAGGAGAGACCGGGCGCGTCGTCGGTTATTACCCAGCGTGGGGCATCTACGACCGCGCCTTCGAAATCGCTGATCTACCGGGCGAAAAGCTGACTCACGTCAACTACGCTTTCGCCAACCTGGTGGGTGGCCAATGCACGCTCGGCGACCCATGGGCCGACGTCGAGCGCCACCTACCCGGCGACCCCTGGTCGGGCCCGGGCTCGGACGCCCCCTATTTTGGCAATTTCCGCCAGCTCGACCTCTTGCAAGCGCTCCACCCTGAACTCCAGACCCTGATCTCTGTCGGTGGCTGGACCTGGTCGGGGAACTTCTCGGATGCCGCGCTTACTCCGGCATCCCGCGCGCTGTTCGCGACGAGCTGTGCAGACTTCATGGAGGCCTATAGCTTTGACGGTATCGACATCGACTGGGAATACCCGGGAGGGGGCGGCCTCGCCTCGAATACAACACGCCCGGAAGACACCGGAAACTTCACACTCCTATTGCAGGCGGTGCGGACCGAGCTCGATGCGCGCGGCACCCTGAACGGTCGCCACTATCTACTCACGATCGCCGCACCTGCCGGCGCAGCAAAGATCGCGAACCTTGAGGTCGAACAGATCCACTCTGTCCTCGACTTCATCAACGTCATGACCTACGACTTCAATGGCTCCTGGAGCCCGATCTCGAACTTCAACGCGCCGCTCTATTCTTCACCTGGAGACCCGACAACCACCCCCGGCACCAACGCAGACGAGACGATGCAGAACTACCTCGGGAGGGGCGTGCCCGCCGACAAGCTCGTGCTGGGCGTGCCGTTTTACGGCCGCGCGGTGCAGGGAGTGGCCAACGTCAACGAGGGCCTCTTTCAAAGCTTCACCGGAACGCCCATGGGCACCTGGGACGACGCCTCCAGCGGCGCCACCGGCATGTTCGACTATGCCGACATCGCGGCGAATTACCTGGGCCAGCCCGGCATCGATGCGTATCGGGACGCGGATTCCGGGGTCCCGTGGCTGCACGATCCGTCGAGTGGATTCTTCCTGAGCTACGACGACCCCGCGTCCCTCGCGCTCAAGAAAGAATATGTTCTCGCGAATGCGCTCGGGGGCGTGATGATCTGGGAGATGTCCGCTGATCTGGACAACCAGCTCCTCGACGTATTGATTGTCGGCACCCCACCCCCCTCCGTTCCGGCGCTCAGCCCTGGCGCCTTGGCCGTCCTCGCAGCGCTATTGGGCGCGACCGCACTCCACCGGCGGCGCTTTCGCTAACGCGAACCTCCAGACCTTTAAGGAGAAGAGAACTCAAAAAAGGGCGCGGGAAGACAGCCCGTCGCGGGGCTCCCCGTAGGGATTTAACATAACTCCCAGGCTCGGACGTTGTGCCAGAAGCCAGTTTGAAAGCCCTATACCCTAGATCCTCCGAGCAGCGTTGTTCTGTCTGCAGAAGAAAGTGTCCGAAATCAGCCTTAGTTTCTCCGGTCCGCGCAATTCAGTCTCGCCCTTCCAAAAGCCTTTGACCTACAATAACCCGTGGCTGCAACTAGAATCGAGAGTGCGCTGAGTCCCATCATTTGGAGTCCGGGCACCGTGGTAACTGTGTCGATCCTAAAGGCGACTGAGCCTTCGGGGTTAGACAACGAACTGCCGCCCCCCGCAACGTAGATGTTGCCGTTGAGGTCTACCGCAAAAGACTGGGGCATCGATGGAAGCGATCGCGGTCTACTGCTCCTGCGGAGCGAAGAAGCCCGCCCCATATAGGCGCCGGGGCGAATGCCGAAGGTGCTGGGCTAGAGGCGCTTTTGGAGAATCCGCAATCTCTCTTCGTATCGACGGGCGATCACACGGGGCGAGTACTCTGACTCGATGGTGAGACGGCCTTTCAAGGCCATTTGGTCGCGGAGCTTCTTGTCTTCGACCAACCGAACCATCCACTCGGCCGCGTGCTGAACGCTTGGCTCGGCCCAGCTTTGCCCCTTTTTGTAGGGACCGTGGTCTTTGGTGATGGGGACCAACTTGAAGTCGATGAGTGCAGAATTTTCGGGCGTCATGAAGTCGAGGTTACCCGACCAGGCGGTCCCGATGACGGGCTTTTGCAGGTACATGCACTCGGCCAGTCCAAGGCCCCAGCCCTCGCTCCGATGCAGCGACACGAAGGCGTCGCAACAGGCTTCAAGCCGATAGATATCGGTTCTCGAAAAAGTCTCGGTGATCAGGCTGATATTCGGCTGCTCAGTCGCCCACTTCTTGAGCTCTGAAAATTCTTCGGGTTGACTATTGGTGTTCATCACCTTGATGACCAGGCCGGCCTTGCGCGATGAGAAACTTTCCGAGGCGATCTTGAAGCTCTCGAGCACGGCTTGAGGATTTTTTCTCGCCTGGAAGGAGTGCATGTCGTACATCGTCAGGAAGAGAAAACAGTCCTCGGGAAGGCCGAACTCGGCCCGCCTGAGGTGTTTGGGGCGTTCGAATTCCATCGCATGCGGCATATAGATGACGGGAACCGTCGACTTGGCGGAAACGGAATCCTGGATAAATCGACTCGGTGCCCATAACTCATCCAAGTACGCGAAAGAGGAAACCCATTCGTCAGGGAATTCGGGCAATTCCCAATGCCAGACACCGACGTTGTGTCGATCATGAAAAAACTGGGATCCGAAATAGTGCCAGACAGTCGGCATCTGGTCGGCGTTGATATGGAATACGTTGATCGAATACGGATTGCCGGTTTGAAGCTTTTCGGCATGGGGGTGGTCCCCCGTAGCACTCGAGCAGTCCTTGCTGAAATTGACGAGGCTGTGCGGGATCGTGCTGGCCTGCACCGCAGTCGCACTCAGTCTTGCGGATTCGGCGATTCCGAGTTCCTGCTGGAAATAGCCCACGATGTTGTAGCCGGGGGGGTAGCGTGACGGCGCCTTTTTCCGGCTTGGGGCACTCGTGACTTTTCCGAAATAAGCGAGAATCTCCTCGTCCAGTGAAATCTCGCCAATCCGGAGGGAGAGTGCGCGCCGATCATCGTTCAATCCGAGTTCTTCAGGAATGAATGAGTGCGAGGCTTTCAGAAGGAGCGTAGTCGGCTTCGGCTCCTGCTTGGGCAGGTTGAAGGTGACGGAGAAGGGCCCCGGATGCTCAATCAGTTGGCTCGAGATTGTGTTGGCTTCAATACCGATGCTCAGGCGAATCTCATCGAGATGAGGAGCATATTCGCCCGCGGTATGCGATCCGGATACCCGAAGTTGCCCTCCGCGATAGCTCGCCAGCTCGATTCTTGCTTCTTCGCCCATCCACGCTTCTTCGGTGGAGAGGTCGTAGTCATCTTGCGAGTGAAATCCGCTGTGTCGAGCCAAGGCTAGTTTTCTCGCCGCCTCGGTCCGAGATGAAATTTCCGCCGTGACCGTCAGGGGGGAGCCGGCCCAACGGAAGAACCTGTCCTTGGCGGCGAGGTAGATGCGTCTGGGGATCCGCTGCCTCAGGTAGGCGGAGTACTTGTGTGCTTGCCGAAAAATACGTGTTCGCAGATTAATCTTCCAAGGGCTGACCGGTGTTCCAACCGATCTGAGCGAAGCGAGCATCGAATCCTTGAGGTGGGCTGGAATCTTCGACTCCTGCTCCTCCACGAACCATTGTGCATAGCCCGGCGCATTGTAATGCGTGGGTGACGGGAAGGCAGATTGCAGATCGGGCCTGGTGTGCCAGTAGAGATGAGCGAGCCGGGTGACGATGATCCGACTATCGGGCGGGGTGACAGGCTCGTTCAGGAATCCGATGCCCAACTCGAACGGGTTATTGCCGGCGGCGATGCGCATTTCAGGAGATGCTCGGTAGCCCTGACGGATTTGCGGGAGAATGGGTTCACCGTCGACGAAAGTATCGAACGCGTAGCTCCAGTCTTTTGTGAGTTTGTGGCCGGCCGCCTGAACTCGTTTGCAGTATTGCCTGACCAAGGGCTGAAGCGGGCCGAGGGATTTGAAGGTATAGCGGTCCTGATGCTTGGAAAAGAAGCTGGGGCTGTCGGGGTCAAGGCCACTGAAGTGGAAGAAGACAAGGGCCTCACCGTTGACCCTGTAGTTCTCTCCCGTGGCGCTGACTTCGCGGTGAGGCAGGTTCCAATACGCGACGTTGTAGCCGGGGTTACGGATCAGGTGCGCGTCGCCGAATAGCCCCGGCGCGAGATCCATCCACTTCTGGTCGACGAAGAGCCCGCGCTGAAAGTCGACTAGGCAATCAAATTCGAGCTTTTCCCACCACCACTCGAGAAACGGATAGAGATTGGCATGTCTTGCCAGAGCCAGGAAGCCCAGGTTGTAGGAGCCCGCGACAAGAATGTCCAGATCGCTGGGTTTCCCATCGTCATCATTGATCCCCGTGAGATGGGGAGTGAGACACATGAGCGCACCCTCGTCGAGAGCGTTCTCGACCTCGCCGAGGGGCGCATAGACCTCTATGTCCGGATCGAGGTAGACGACCCGATCCGCTTCCTGCTCGTCGAAGAGCCAACGGAAGAAAAAAGGCTTTACCGCGGTGTTGAGTTCGAGGATGTCGTAGCGAAAGAAGAGTTCCCGGGCCGACTCGAAGGGGAGTTCGGTGACCTCGGTAACGGTGAACGATTCGCCTGCAGGGTCGAACCGGTCGCCGATCTCATCGACAACGAGAACGTGCTGAGTCCAATCGGGGTGATGGATCCTGAGCGAATTCATCAAGACCCGGGCCCGCGCTAGATAATTGGCCGAGATGACCGTGCATACGACTGTTCGAGGCGGGCTCGTCAAGGGGGTCAGGCTTCCAATGGGGTGCCCGGCGGCGAGGGTATCGGCCGCGGCCCAGGGCCGGTATCCCCTGGGAAGATCTCCGGGGATGTCCCGGCGCCGCCAGTTTCGCACGTCCGCATGGAGCGTTCCAGCCCCGATACTTGCGAGATTCCATACCCATGGGTCGTAGGCAGGCGCACTCGGTTGCGTGGCCCCAGGGACAGAAGTGTGCCTCAGACATGGCCGAGAGCGCACGCGAGATCGAAAGCCTGCTCAACCCCTAGGCGGACTAATCGACGCCGAGACCTCCCAGACATCGCGCGCCCTTTTGCTCATGGGTGCGCCAAGCCCGGACATCATCGAAGCCGGGAAGCGGAGGCCGCCATCTGACTTGCAGCAACCTGCTCCGGGGATGGCCTCCATAGAACGTTGGGCTGGCCCGTCACGGGGCTCCCCGTAGGGATTTAACATAACGCTCAGGCTCGGACGTTGTGCCAGCAGGCAGCTTGAATGTCCTATCCCCTCTACTCGCTCATTCCGCAATCGGACCCAACGCCTTCGCCAACTCATTTTTCGCCTCTTCGGTGCGCCCGAGGCGCATCAGGACCTGGGCCAGCTTTCGGTGGGCGGCAGGGCTGGGCTGGATCCGGAGCAGGTGACGATAGTCGGAGGCCGCTTCCTCAAACTTTCCCTGCTCGGTCAGGATCGTCCCGAGTTGGTCGTAAGCAGCTGGGTGCTCCGGGTCTGCCTCGATCGCCTCGCGCAAAGAGGTGATGGCTTCGTCGACCCGACCTTGTTGCCCTAAGACGTACCCGAGTCCGGTGTACGCCTGCGCATCTGGATTTTCCTTGAGGGCGGCGCGGAAGTGGGCCTCGGCGGCTTTGTACTCACCGCCCCGCGCCAGGGACCCGGCCACGTTGTAGTGCCCGGACGCGGATTGGGGGTCGAGCTCCAGCGATTTACGGAACATCTCGCTCGCTTCTTCGACCAGCCCCTGGCGCTCGAGTACGAATCCAAGGTCGCTATAGATTGCCGGCTGCGGCTCAATTGCGAGCGACTCTCGGTAATGAGCTTCGGCCAGCTCGAGCTCGCCAATGTCGATCGATGCGAGGGCCATGTTGTTGTGGGCCTTCCAGTGCTTCGGATCTATGGTGACCGCCTTCTCCAACGCGACAACCGCTTCCTGGCTCTTACCCTCCTGGAATAACGCGAAGCCGAGGGAATTCAAGAGCTCTACGTCATCGGGGTGGAGGACGAGACCCCGCTGGTAGTCCCGGACGGCTCCCGAGTAGTTGCCAGTCCGTTCATTGGCCATGCCCGACCGAAGAAACGAGTAGGCGTCAAGGAACTGCTCCTTGATCTCCGCGATCGCGTCGGCGGGCAGAGGGACGAATTCCGGGATGTTGGCGGCACGATCAGGTCCGGTAAAGCGCTCGAGCAGCACCGGAGGCGTGGATCGGCCGTCCGCATCGATGTGGGTCAGGAAGAGCTGGGTATAGGGGGTATTGGCCTTCGAGGAGAAGACCAGCCATCGGCTGTTGGACGACCAGCTGTGCCACGAGTTCATGAGGGGCGTGTTCGCTCGCAGGCGTCGAGCTTCGCCCCCTTCGGCCGGGATGATATAGAGCTCGCTATCCGGCATCAGCAACATGTAGTTCTCGGCCTTGGTGAACACGATCCACTTCCCGTCCGGGGAGAACTTCGCGAAAAAATTGCTCATTCCATTGTGTGAGGCGCCCTTAATCGGTTCGGCTTTCCCCCCTCGGCCATGGTTGAACGGAACTTGGTATAGATCGAATTTGAACGGCTCCTTACCTTCGACGAATTCGGGAACGTCCGTTTCATCCAAGAGAATGGTCTCGGCGTCCTCGATCGAGCTCCCCCGATAGACCTTCGACCGGGCGAAGACAATTGAGCTTCCGTCGGGGCTCCAAGTCGGGTTGCTCTGCACGTACTCGGGGTCATCGGCGCCGGGCAATGGCCTGTAGGTACCTGCTTCGATGTCGTAGACGACGAGGATCCCCTTGATCGGGAAGAAGAGCTGGGAAAATGCGATTTCGGGCATCGCCACGAACACTGCTCGGTCCTTGACCGTGCTGATCACGTAGCGACCATTGGGCGAGACCTGTGAGAGGAGCCCGAAGGTCGCCTTGCCGTCGTCTTTCTTGTAGTCGCTCCAAGAGATGATTTTCTCGTCGTTCATCACCATCTGCTGAGAGACGGGAAGGATCGCGTAGCCTCCCTTGTCATTGCCGTAGTCCACATCGAGGCCGAGGACACGGCCGTTTCCGGAGAAGGAGTGGCAGTTTCCACAAACCGGAAGATTCTCGAGGACAATGGGCGGCGCGGTTTCGGAGTCGATCGCCCCGAATCGCCAGCGGATGCGCGAAGGGTCCTGGACGGCCTCGATGAACGGGAGCGGTACTTCGCGATAGAAGATCGAGTCCCCGACAGGGTCAGTGGACGTACGGATGCGGACGCTCGCTGAGGACGCAGTCTTCGCGCCCTGATCGATACCGACGACCGCAACCTCTACGTCGTGCGCCTCGCTTCGCCGCTTGATTTCGGCCCAATCCTCTTCCGATGGGCGCCAGTGCGGTTCCGCCACCTGGAACCGAAGCACCTCGCCTGTCGGGTCAAAGCGAAGCATGACCAACCACCGCGCAACGCCCTCCGTCTCGTCCTGCCAGATGAAGGTCGGGGCGACGATCTCGGGCGGGAAGAGCGTCTCGTTGTGGGGATAGCTGATTTCAAGGCGCCCGGATGGCCCGCTCGGAAACCCGGGCGGAGCCGCAATACCGCAATTCAGCGCCGTAGCGGCGAGAATCACCGCGGCGGCGAGCACGAGCCAGGCCTGTTTGGCGGCAGCCCAGGCCCGGGTACCTACGCCGATTTGAGCTGGATCTTGCCAATTCATCGCATTTTCAGCCTGTTCCTGGAATGAGGACAGCGGGGCGACCCGCCGTGCGGCCCTCCCGGCTGCGGGTTTCTGGCGATTGTCAGTGATCGCACGATTCAATGCCAGTTGAGGCCTACCATGTAGAAAGCCCGACCATCGCCGAGCGCGAATCTGAGCCATTCCCCCTACGTTTATCATTGACAAGCGGGCGCGATCTGCGTAATAAGGGAACTGCAGGGGAGTTGCGACTTCGCTGCGAGTCCGCTGAGTTCGTTCTGGATCAAGTGTCTAGTCTGGAGAATTAACCCGATGAAGCTGCGCCGGATCTCTACGTTGCTCGGACTCTCCCTTCTGGCGGCTGCGACAGCCGCCGATGCGGCCGTCCATCGTGTCCATGAGGGCGAGTCCATCCAGGCCGCCGTGGACAGCGCCTCGCCTGGTGACACGATCCTCGTCGATCCGGGGACGTATCAGGAAGACCCCACCAGCCTGTACGGCCTCCACATCACCACCGCGAACATCCGGTTGATTGGCAAGGTGAGACGCGGCAAGGGCGAAGCCGGCAAGGTCCGCCTCCTCGTCAACGGCGACCAGCAAACGGGCATCTTTATCGCTCCTCCGGGTTGCGGTTACACCGATTCCGACTGCGCAAGCGAAGATCTTCAGGACTTTTACGTGCGCGGCTTCACCGTGGAGGGCTTTCCACAGAACGGGATCCAGACCCGCTGGGTGGACGGTTTCAAGTTCGTTCGAAACGAATCCGTCAACAACCTCAACAACGGAATCTATCCGACTCTTTCCGCAAATGGTCTGGTCAGGAACAACGTCTCCTACGGTTCGCTGGATACAGCGATGTGGGTGGCCGGCTCCGAGCATGTTCGCGTGATCGGAAACGAACTCTATGGGAGCCCGATCGGCTTCGAGATCACAGTTTCGAACGATGTCCAGGTGAAATGGAACTTCATCCACGACAACACCGTCGGTGTCGGCCTGTTCCACCCGAACGCGGCCGGAAACCCGCAGTTGGCCGTCATGGCCGACTGGGTGATCGAGAGAAACTTCATTTTCAACAATAACCTTCCGAATCCGGCGCCTCCCGCCAGCTTTCAGGCCGGTTTGCCGCCCGGCGTTGGGGTCCTACTCCTGGGCGTCAGCAACAACGTGATCGCGAAGAACTTCATCGCGAACAACGACTTCGCCGGGATCGGGGTCCTGGGTTGGTGTACGGCAACCAGCTTGGGCGATCCGAGTCGCGACTGCGTAAACGATCCGCCCCAGGCGGACCCCTCCGCGAACAACAATCTGGTCTACAGGAATTGGTTGACGGGTAACGGCCAGAGCCCGCCTCCGTTTCTTCCACTGCCCGGCGTAGACATCCTCTATATCCAGACTCCTCCCTTTGAGCCGGGGACTGGCAACTGCTTCGAGCGGAACCGCCCGAGCACGTTGACGTTCTTCTCCTCTGCAGGGGTGCTGCCCAGCGACGGATGCTAGCCGCCCAGCGCCACTGAGTTTCGAAGAGTTTCGAATCCCCGACTCAGCCCCTGGGCTGAGCGGCCACGGCGAGGTCGGTGCGCTATCGGTTCAGCTTGGCACGTCATTGGGCGCCTTGGCTTGTGCGTGCATGAGTCGGGCGGGAACCGAGAGCCGGAGATGGCCGATTAGAGGATCGAAGTGTCTGCCCATCCGATTGCCGAGACCATTCAGACGCATGGCTGCAGGGTCGTTCTCCGCCGGGTAGAAGGCTGCGAGGCCAGAGAGCTCTTTTTTCTCTGCCAGCCTCTCGCTGAAATCGCGGACGTGGGCCCACAGGCCGAGGCGATCTATCGCGCCATCGTCGGCGTCCTCGACGCTGAAGGAGGGAGTTTCGAGTCGGTCGTCTCCGAGACGGTCTTTCTCCGGAGTCTACGCACGAATCTTGAGCCGGTGCGCTTGGCGCGCCATCGGGTTCTCGAGACATGCGCAGGGGCCTCTCATCGACCCGCCATGGCTGAGATCGAGCAGTCCCCATTGAACGAGCGAGCCTATTTGGAAGTCGCGGTGCAGGCGGTCCTGCCAAACACGGCACCGTTGCGGGTCGACAGCTTCAAGGCCTCGCCGGCATGTGGCTGTTCCGAGTGCGCCCGATTGTACGGCCTGCGCGTCCACCTTGGTGACGAGGCCCGACTCTACGCCAGCGGTATCTGCGGGCAGGGCAATGACGCTTACGAGCAGACCCAGGGAATGTTCAATGTCGCCGAAGACCTGCTGCAGCAGGCCGGGATGGAGTTCAGCGATGTTGTGCGCACTTGGATTCATCTGCGCGAGATGGACCGCGACTATGGGGATCTGAACCGGGCGCGGCGCGACTTCTTCGAGATGCGGGGGATCGATCCCGCTCCGGCCAGCACCGGTATCGGGGGTGGGCCGGCTCCTGAGGAGCACGATCTCTGCCTCGGCCTGTACGCCGTGAAGGCCGAGAACCCAAATGTGCGGACCGTGATGACCTCGCCCACGCTCAACGAAGCAATGCAGTACGGCGCTGACTTCGTCCGCGGAATGAAGATGGTGGAGGCCAACAAGGTCGTGCTTCACGTCTCCGGGACCGCGAGCATCGACGAGGCCGGAATGACAGCCCATCCGGGGGACTTTGAGGCCCAGGCGGACCGGATGCTCGCGAACATCGCTGCGCTGCTGGAGGGGCAAGGGGCCACCTTCGGAGACGTGGTCTCCGCGGTCACGTACCTGAAGCGCCCTGCCGACGCAGGGCGCTTGCGGGAGAAGCTCCATGAAGCGGGCTTCCAGGGCTTTCCCAACGCGTTGGTAGCGGTGCAGATCTGCCGGCCCGATCTCCTTTGCGAGACGGAGGCGGTGGCCGTCCTGCCGAGATCAAACTGCACAGGCTCCGATGCATGGGCGAGCAGAGGAACCAATTCGAAGACAGGGACTTCACCTACGTGACAGAACCCAGTTCGAGTGGACGATTAGGACATTCAACGTGTCTACTTGAGTAGATAGGAAGTTCAAGCTGAGTTTCCGCAAGGTCCTATCCCAGAGGTTCCCTCGTCGAGCTCTGGCTGGACCCCGTGACGGAGCGCGCAGAGCAGCAGGCTGCCGAGGCAGATTCCGAACTCGGGATAGGCGGATAGGGATTTCAAAAGCCCATTTGACACTCTGGGCCATATGGGGTCAGCTTTAAGAGGGGGCACAGGGTTCTCGATGGCAGGCTGAGGTCCCGTCGGCGGAACTTACGAAAGGGTGGACTCGGCTTCTAGTGTGGGGCCGAAGGCTGTGCGGTAGAGTTTTCTGACGGGCGACTAACGGTTCCGGTCTCGAGAAGGAGTACAGCGGTTGGATCTCACGCAAGTCACGCTGATTTCCGTGATTGGAACGACGGACCGCCTAGGTGGTGCTGAGAAAGCCTTTAGGACCATCACTGCCGGGCTGCGCTCTGAGCTGGGGCTGAAGCTCAAGACATTTTCGCATATCAGGCCGAATGATCCCGATCCAGATTTTGATGTCACAGTTCTGCGGACTCCGAATGGTGCTTCATTCGCCCGTATGTTTCTCAACCTGCGCTCTGAATTACTGAAGCTGCGAGGGCCTGCGGTTCTCTTTCCCTTTCAGATGAACTCAAATATTCTCGCTGTGGGAGCCAACCGCTCGCTACCGAAGGAGAAGCGTCTCCCGACTATTTTGAATGATCGAGCCTGTATAGATGAGCTACTCGCTGCGATTGCGGCTTCATCTCTATCGGGGAGGCTCCAGGGTCCTTTGCGGAGGCAGCTTGCGTTGCGGGCATACCGAAATGGAGACCATGTGGTCTGTAATGCTCAGGCCAATGAACGCGCCGTACTGCGTTTTACGGGACTGGATCCATCGCGTGTCAGCACAATCTACAACCCCCTAGCCGCCGCAGAGATACAACTTCGGTTTCCCGCAAGAGACCGTCGAGTACTCGGAAATCCCGAAGCGCCGCTGCTCGTGGTGCACGCCCGAATGGATAAGCAAAAAGGACTCGATAGTCTCTTGCGCGCTTTTGGCCAGGTGAAAAAAGTGCATTCGGGAGCTCGTCTCCGCATAGTGGGGGATGGTTCGGAACGACCGCGTCTGGAGGCGCTGGCGTCGGAACTCGGCGTCCGAGCCAGTTGTGAGTTTTCAGGATTCCTTTTTGATCCCCTTGGCGCCATCGAAAACGGTGACGTCTACGTGCTGCCTTCACGCTGGGAGGGTCTTCCCAATTCCCTTTTGGAAGCCATTGCGGTGGGCTTGCCGGTGGTGGCGACACGGTGTCCGACTGGGCCGGACGAAATTTTGCTGGATGGCCAGGTGGGGCGCCTGGTGGCCGTCGATGACGTAGACGCCATGGCACAGAATATCCTGGAGTTACTCGCTGACGGTTCGGTTCGTCAGCATTTCGGGGAAAAAGCACGTGAGCGTGCGAAAGATTTTAGTTTTCATCGTAACGTGAGCGCCTATGGAGCCTTGGTCACCCGCTTGCTCGAAGAATCCCCCTGACTTGAACAGGCTTCCTCTTGCTCAACTCTCGGTTTGATTTATTCAAGAAGGGGCGCGAGGGGATAGGACATTCAAGCTGGCTTCTGGCACAACGTCCGGGTATGGGCGTTATGTTAAGTCGCTAGGGGGAGGCCGATCCTTGACGCGACTCGTACTCAGCGTGTGAACTCGAGGTCCCCGGCGTGAGCCATGAGGTCCTCGAACTCGCTCGGGGATTCTGGGCCATATACGTAGTGGCTTCGCGTCGCTTCCGGGCCGCCCATCTCGCCCCGCCAGGCAGAGAGTTGGTCCGCCCGGATCGTGCCCCGGACGGCATTGATGTCGACGCCGTAGAGGCCGGCGGCGTTGAGTCCGAGGATTCGCTCCTTGTCGCAATCATTCAACGCGGGATAACCGAATTCCGCCTGCATGGATTCCGGGATCTGTAGCACCTTGAGGGCATCGATCTGCCATTGGGGCGAGCCCCACCAAATCGAGTCCGTGCCCCAAACGATCTTGGAAGAGCCCAATGCGCCCAGCAATTGGCCGAGAAGGTGGGCAGCGGATTCCGGGCTGAAGAGGGAATTCGCGAAGGTGCTGCCGACTTCCGCGTACAGATTCTCCCGGGCGCCCATGGCCGCGATGTCATCGAGGAAGAGTGCGATTCCTGGGGTGAATCCGTAGGGGTTCGTCGGCGGAAAGTATCCCGAGTGGTAGATCATGAAGTTGATATCGGGCCAATCCCTGGTGGCCGCCGCGAGGTCCGTGGTTTTCCAGTAGTCGGCGCTGGCAGAATTGTTGCCCAGGGGGAAACCCTTGTGAACATTGACCAGCCCGAGGCCAAGGCGGCGAGCCTCTTCGTACATGGGGTACGCGATTTGTTCATCGTCCAGCCACCAGAGATCCGATCCGGGATAACACTTGATCGCGCGAGCGCCGTTGTCGATCACCTGGTGCTCCAGGGATCCGAGGGCGGTGGCGTGATTCGGGTCGGCGTGATTCGGGGCGATCATCGCCTGGATGAGTGCACGTTCGGATCCAGCCAAGTCGTTCACCAGGTCCCGGGTCGCCGCCATCGTCTCGACCGGCAGCGGGACCCCGTCGGGGACCCCGCTGATCACGCCGACATCCGTCTCGCTATCGACGAACACTTCCTTCACGAAGTTGAGCTGGGACAGAAGGTCCAGTCTCTCGACATCGGTGAGCCCGGCCGGATCATCAGGGTGGTAGAAGCGGGGAAGTTGAGAACCGATCTGCTGGTTGATGAAACGCCAGAACTCGATGGGAAACGCCGTTGAATCGACGTGGTGGAGTTGCACGTCCATTACGAAATAGTTGTTGACGAAGAGCTCGGCGGCCGCTTCGGGGTCATCGCACTGATCGGGGGTGACGGGCAGGATCGCTTCGGGCCCCGTACACGCCAGGCCGGATACGGTATTCAGAACCATGAACGCGGTGGCCATCCCGGCGGCCGAGCGCATGAACTCCCGGCGGGAGATCGAGAGGCGCCGAGCCCGGCGCTCGGATTCTTCGACGTAGAGCCGCGCGGCTGCTCGTTGTTGCGGGGTGGGACTCGGCGGCACCCACTCTCCGTTCGAGACACTGTGGAAGGGGAACGGGGTATCGGGAAGTTCTCGCGAAGTTGCCATTTTTATGATTTTCCTCGCGGCCCGTGGTGGCCGCTTCATGATCCGATCGACCGGGGCGCCGGCTTAACCGTTTCGGGGCCCTGCCCTCCCTGGTCCTTGCCTAACAAGGTTCCATGATACCAAATGAGTTCGCCGCGCTGCTGGCCCTCGGTCTTCTCGGGATTGCCGCCAAGGCGCCGCCGTTGGCTGGCAATCGGAGAAAGGCTTGCGGGCTGGGTGGGTCAGCACTGGCTCCTGGGCCAGCCCGCTCGCCCAGAGACGGGACTCCTCCCTAGTACTGGCTTTCGTACAGGGATGTGATTCAGCGCCGAACGAGGAGCTTGATGAACTCCTCGATCGACGCTTTCGCGCTTATGCCTTGATCGGGCTTCAGTGCGACTCGGAGCCGCTTATCGCTGCTGCCTCTCCGTGAGTCTCCAGAATCTCGACCAGATAACCGTCGGGGTCCTTCACAAAGGCTGCGGTGACCGGCCACTCCTCGAGTTGCACCGGCTCCGTGACCGACTCCGCACCGGCGTCGATGCAGCGTTGGTAGAGACCCTTGCAGTCATCAGTCTGCAGGTAGAGCTTCCAGAAGCCGTTTCCGTGCAGGATCGGCCCGTCCTGGTTGCGCTGCCAGGCGAGCTGGATGCGGTTGCCGGTCTCTCCGGCGAGAACGACTTCGCGGAACTCCTTCTCCTCGATGCGGTGCGTGATCGTGAGTCCGAGTGTCTTCTCATAGAAGCCGACGCTCTTGTCTAGATCGCTGACGTTGATGCAGTACTGGTCGACGCTGACTTTCATTGGGAGTTCTCCTGTGATTCGCGGGTCTCGTTATTCGTAGGTTTCGTTGAAGGTACCCTTCTCGGGGCCGATTCGTGCTGCGATTGGTGCGAGATTCTCTTCTTCAAGTCCTTGATCCCTAAACTTTTCTCAGAGAACACAATTCTCGCGAAACTAGGCACGAAAGCTGCGTCTACCAAGCATTGATCCGGGAAGATTTGATCCTTCAACGGAGGCCGAGAGCCCAGAAATAAGGAAAAAGGAGTTCTAATGCCGCACCTCAACCACCGCGTAATTCGATTGGCCACTTGGACGCTCGGGGTCACCGCCCTAGTTATGCTATCCGGCTCTGTGCGACGACGAGTTCCTGAACCGGCGCATTGGTCGCGACGAACTCAACACTCTCGGAGCCTGCCTGGCCTTCGTCGATGACGAGCGGGAGTACTACGCGAGAGAAAACAGGCAGAGAACCTTCTAACCAATTGCGCCCTGCCTGCCTGCTAAGTAATGCCCTCTCGCGTCTGGCCTGCCGGTCGAATCCCTAAGAACTGCACATGGCCTCCCCTTTATGAAGAGCCCTTGAAGCCTGTGCCGTCCCCACTTCGAGCGGATTGAGCAGGAAATCCGCATGTCGCCTGAATCCGGTTTTGTTATGCAGGGCAGTCATCTGAACAATCCTTTGCACACTGGAGTCGCCCATTTCTTCTTACCAGCACGAGCTTCTTCAGAATTCATTCATCCCCTTTCCGTTAGAGTGAAAATGAGTTCAAAAAAAGAAATAACCCTAGGTTCGTTTTTTAAAATCAATCCAAAAAAGGCTTCTCCGATGTTAGAAGCCCCGCTAGCAACGACGGGAAATAGAGGAAAAACCAATACCACGACCGGAGGGTACACGAATGAAAACCACCAAGACTGACAACCGAATGGCCGACAGTGAAGATAATTTTCCGAGAGCTCCACTTGGAATGGAACCGTCGAGAAAGACAGCCGGCGCATCGGGGACAGGCAAGTTTCTCTGCCTCGCTCTTGCACTGGCGCTGGCGGGTGTGGGCTGCGCGTTCCAATCCGGCACGCGCGCGCCAACAATTTCTGCCCGGGGGCCGGGGCAGGTTTTCCCGACCATCGAGGCCGCCGCGTATGATGCCCTTGCCTACTCGCATCTCCTCTCAAAGGAAACTCGGGCACCCAGCCGCTCCCTGGGCGGATCGATCTACCGCATCGACGGAGGCTTCAGCTACGAACAGCCCAGCCAAGCCTCTCTGATCCAGCCGCACGTTGTTCCGTACCAGCTCAAGGCAACAGACGTAGGTCATTTCCATACTTACCCAAAACATCCAGACCATACGATCAACCGAAGCCGAGAGGAATTCTCCGCCCCTGATCGGCATGTTGTCGATCGCCAGGATCCATTGCATCGGCCGTCTTACTTCCTGACACCGAAACTGCAGATCAAGGTCTATCGAGGTCGTGATTCCGGGACCGAGTACCTGGCGAAACTCGGTGACTGGGAAATTACAGATTCAGTCGTCGTGGCGACCACGTTTTCGCCGGGCAATCAAATCGCTGTCACACCCAAAGGGAAAAGCAATACGGCTCGATAATCCGGATTCGGACGCATGGAAATCCTCGAGAAGCTAGGTTTTCCAATTAAGTCATCGAGAGGATCGATGGACCCACCCGGCTCCCCTATTTCACAGGCCCCGTTGTATAGGCCCCGTTGCATAGGCCCCGTTGCACTGGCGTAAACATCCACGCCAGACGCACCCGATTCTTCGGACTATGGTAAAAGTAGATCCAGATTCAGGCGGTAGCTGAACATCTCTTGTTCCCCTTCGCCCGCGACGGGGGCTTCCCATAGGGATTTAACCGAGCGCCCATACTCGGACGTGGTGCCAAAAGCCAGCTTGAATGTCCTATACCCCACAGCTTCGATCTTGAACAGCAGCGCCGATATCTAGTTCGGCCTATCGGCCACGGGTAACGGCAGTGTGACGCAGACATTGGATGGAGTCGAATACAACACAGGTGATGGCACGATCATCGGTGCTGGACACCAACCAAACGTACCTGAGCCTTCCACGGGAATACTCGTAGGCCTGGGCCTACTTGGGCTTGGCGTTGTCGGGCGTGGCCGCCCACTCTGACGAAGGGTTCGTTCGAACGGCCTCTACCGGCGGGTGGATTCGATGGGGGCGTAGAGCGCCTCGATCGATACTCCCTCCCCCGAATCACACCGCCGAGGCCGGCACCAGTTCCAATCGATCGAGCCCGCGCACGAGGTAGGAATCGATGAAGGTCGATTCGCCTTCAGCACGCTGGAGCTGCCGAAGCTCCGGAAGCAATGCTTCGAACGCGACGCGGGCTTCGAGACGAGCGACTGAAGCGCCCAGGCAGAAATGAATGCCCAATCCGAAGCTCATATGACCCTTGGTATCGCGGGTGATGTCGAAGCGATCGGGATCTTCGAACTGACGCTCGTCTCGATTGGCCGAGGCCAGCATGATCGCCACACTCGCGTTCTCGGGAATCAACGTTCCTGCGATCTCGACTGGCCGCGTTGCGCGTCGAAAGATGAACTGCACCGGAGGATCGTAGCGAAGCACTTCTTCGACCATATTGGGAATGAGTGCTGGATCGTCCTGAACGCGCTCGAGCTGGTCGGGGTGGTCGAGTAGCGCCTTCGTTGCATTGCCGATCAGATTCGTCGTCGTCTCATTGCCTGCCACCAACAAAACGATCACGAATTGCGCGAGCACACCGGCGTCTAGAGCGTCCCCGTTCTTCGGATCGACGAGCAGGCTGATCACGTCATCGGCGGGATTCTTTCTCCGCTCATCTGCGACCTTGTGCATATAGGCCGTCAATTCGCCCATCGAGCGTAAGAACGGGCCGAAGGTATCACTGCGTTGACTGCCTGAACTGCCCGCAACGATATCGTCGCTCCAGCGCTTGAAATCGGCATGGCGATCGGCACCTACGCCGAGAAGCTCGGCGATGATGGCGACGGGCAGCGGAATGGCGAGATCGCTTACGACGTCGAAGGCTTTCCCAGTGTGTAACTTTTTCATGCAGTCGGCCACGATCTCGCGCATCCGGGGTTCCCAGCTCCGAACCTGGCGCGGCGTGAATCCACGATTCACTATGGCGCGCAGCGCATCGTGTTGAGGCGGGTCCGAGCTTATGATGCTGACCGGCGGGTTATTGCGAAGGCGCAGTGGATTCAGCCCTGTCCGATATAGGAAACGGACGACTTCGAAGGCATCGCGCACCCCAATCTGGGCGATGCGACCCTTGAGCAAGACTTCGAAGGCTGCAGCAGACGAGAAGGTCTCTGGATCCCGCATCACCGTCGCCACGTCGGCGTAGCGGGAGACGCAATAGGTGCCCGTTTGCTCGGCATAGTGCACGGGGGCTTCGTCGCGCAGCCGCGCATACGTGGGATAGGGGTTCTGCCAATTCGGTGGATGTAGCGGATCATATTCGATCATCGTGGTTCGACTTCCTCCGGATGTTCTTCTTCTCGAAGATAGAGCGAGATCAAGACCTCGAGATCGGGGCGCCACGATCCGGGCGATCCCCAAGTTCGCCCTCAGGGGGTAGGCTGACCGTGCGCCACGCTTGAAATCACCGCCGATGGGATCTCAGCCTGCCATCGAGAACCCCTGTGTCCCCTCTTTAACCTCTACCGGACATGGCCCAGGGTGTACATGGGCCTTTGAAATTCCTATCCGCTTCCCGATTTGAAGAAGCTTCCACCACCGAACTAGGGCTGCCGGAAACCCTAGCGCCAGAACGATGGGTGGCCCGCGACGGGACCCCCCCTAGGAATTTAACATAACGCCCAGGCTCGGACGTTGTGCCAAAAGCCAACTTCAATGTCCTATTCCCTGCGAGTGTGTCGAACGGCGCTGTCAACAATAGCTTCCGTTCGTTCTAGAATTTAGTTGCGCCAGTGCTTAGCCCGGACAGAAAACGCCCTGACAGTCGGTTCGGCCGAATTATTCGAGTTAGGCGTCCTCGTCGAATGTTGTAATCCGCGCTTCGAGAATATATTGATAGGCGAACATCGAAGGCCATGCCCGCGCTACCGCGTGATAGAAGCCCGCCAGGAGACCAACAGCGCGACTGCGGCCCGTCGACTCGAACACGACCTCAAAGGGCAACGCGGTCACCCGCTGGTCGAGAATCTCGAATCCGGCATTCTCGACCTCACGCCGAAACGTCGCTCCCGTATAGAGATGGACATGGGTTTCATCCAGCACACCACGTGGGCCGTATTCGAAACGCCCGACGAGGAGCGAAAGGCGATAGACCCAGATCGCGATATTGGGCGTAGAGATAATGAGGCGACCTCCGGACTTGAGATAGCGCCGCGCGCTCCGTAGCAGCTGGGATCGGTTGCGAACATGTTCGATCACGTCCGCGACGACGACATAGTCAAAATCGCGCGCCACGGGAAGTTCGAGTGGAAGGTCGAGATCACGCGAATAGTAAGCCGTGAGTTCGGACGCGAGCTCTGCGCCCGCTTCAGCGCCGAGGTCGACGCCCGTCACTTCCACGCCTTTTTCGGCCAGCGGCCTTGCCAGCAGTCCTTGAGAACATCCAAGATCGAGCACCTGGCTTCCAGCATCGATGGCTTCGACGATTTGCATATGCGAGCCAGTGGGACTCAGTTTGAGCTTGTAGTGAACGCCTTCGTCGACCATGTAGCGATGACGCCGACTGAAATGAAGCTGATGGAGTCGGTAGTCGAGTGAAGCCACAATCCCACTCGTCGTTGACGGGCTCCCGGCCTGGTCGTCTCCCCACGTCTCGGCTGATTCAACTTCGCAAATCTCCGCATCGAGCGCTCTGAACTGCACCAATATTTGGTCGTCGAAGGATCGATCGCGTGCGCAGAGTTGATACGGAACACAGCCAAGGGCCGAAACCGGGTACGCTCGGTACCCAGATCGAGGATCGCGAATTCGTATTCCGAGAATTCGACTGTGCAGAAAAGCCTCGAGGCGGTCTATGCGGGAGAGCTTTTGGCGAGTGGCCACGATGAGCGCATGCGGGCTGCGCTCGATGGCCGCCAAGAAGCTCCCGATGAGTTCGGGGGGATGGGATCCGTCTCCATTGAGTGCGATGACGTGATCGAAACCCCGGGCGCTTGCATACTCAAACGCTGCTTTGCGTGCGCCGCCGTAGCCAAGATCGCGCGGAGCGCGTAGGCCCCGTACTTCGGGTATGGCCAGCAGCGCTGAATCGGCTTTGAGCCTATCGTCAACGATGACGATCTCTTCGATCTCGCTCGCGACTTCGGCGGCGATCCGCGCAACCGTTTCCTGAAGCCGGAGCGGGTCGATACAGTCAAATAAGAAGAGGCCGATTCGAAGATGCTTCATCGCAATCGATATTCTAACGGCTTTCGTGCAGTAGGGTGCATCGACCGCCCTTCCACCCAACTCGACCTCTATCGAAGCTTTCGTTAGACTGAGCAGGCTAATGGAAAGCGTCTCGAAGCCTCCTCGCGCACTCTGGACGGTACTCGGTGCTGGGCTCGTGCTTCGACTCGGAATCGCCGCCGTGTCCTTGGGCTCAGACGACATCCACATCTGGGAGCGCTTTGCCTTTATCGTGGATACCGGGGGCCTGCTTGGTCGTTACGGTGAGATCAAGGCATATGGGTTCCCCATGAATCATCCTCCCGGTGCGGTAGGGCTTGCGGTCTTGATGCGCGATTTAGCGTACTGGTCCGGATTGCCTTTCGCATTTGTCTTCAAGCTTCCGATAATCACTGCGGACCTGGCTATTGCGCTCCTTCTCGGAAGATTGGCCTTCCGTGACCACGGCCGACGTGCCTCTCTCGTGGTCGCGTCCGCCTACACATTCAGTCCGGTCGCGATTCTAATCAGCGCCTATCATGGCAACACAGACTGTCTCTCAGTTTCTCTGGCCTTCGCTTCCGCGGTCCTGCTCACGCGTGGACGTGTGGGTGCTTCAGGCTTTGCCTTGGGCGCCGCGCTCAACATCAAACTGATCCCGATCTTGATCTTGCCGGTACTTTTCCTCCAGTGTCGCAATTTCGCTTCTATGGGGCGATTCGCATTGGGGTTCGGCTGTGCGCTACTCCCTTTCCTCCCCTTCGTCGCTGCACAACCGATGGCATTTTATTCCGCGACGTTAGGCTATGACTCTGAACCCAACCCCTGGGGCCTGAATGCGATTCTACTGGGCGCCCATAGCATTCCCGATGTTCGCGCGTGGGTCGCGCCAGCCATCCAAAGCTACCGTGCCTATGGGACGGAGCTGATGTTATTTCTCGTCGGATTGCTCGCATTGACGGGCCGAATCCGGTGGCGCTGGACGCCCATCGAACTCTCAGGCGCCTGCATGGGCCTCTTTCTGGCAGTGGCGCCCGGATTCGGAGTCCAATATCTGATTTACGTGCTGCCCTTCATGGTCCTCGGGCAAAGTCGAGCAAGCTTTGGCTATTCGATCCTCGCCGGCGCCTTCGCTCTTATCGTGTATTCGAACTACTGGACAGGGACCTATCCACTCGATTCGCGGTTCGACGCAGGCTTTCCACTGGAGGCCCAACTTGTTGGCGTGATGGCCTGGGTCGCGTTGCTCGCATGGCTCTGGCATCTCGCCCGGCGGAAAACTTCGACGGCTCCTTCTTTCGCTCCCAAACAAATGCCCTACGCTGACTGATCGCATGGCGAAGTCCAAACCAGTCGGCGGACAGCACCCTTGAATTCTCTGACGATCTGTTCCCGGCTAATGAACATATGGAGAATAGGACATCTAACCTGGGTTCTAGTACAACGTGCCAGAGCTGCGCCATGCGGCGCGCTGGGGTCTGTGAGTACGCAATGACGACCTAGGGCGAGTCCGCGCAATCGGTCGCCCCGGCAAAACGCCGAAGCAGTTGGCAGCAGGTCTGTGTATCGACGCCGGACCCGAGTCTGACAGCACCGAAACGGAACCTGTCGCGATATTCCTCTCAAAAGAAGACTTCAGGCGGGCTGGTTTCCTGCCACCCCTTCCTATCGGTAGCCGGGAGTATCGGGCCCGCCCATTTGCACCCTCAACGCCGAGCTATGGGCGTTGAGGGTGGTGGATGCGACTGGTCGCTATTTGGACTCTCGGGGAATCCGACCAAAGTACTCGAGGCTGTTGTCGATTTCACACCAAGCGGATGCGCTCTCGGGGCATTGGTTGGAAGCGGGTTGGAAGTGGATTTTATCATCCAGCGCGAGCGCGTTGACACTGGCCAGTCCGAGTTCGTCGATCTGAGCCCAGACTCTACTCCCGCAGTCGGGACAGAACCGACGCGAGTTCGTTCTGCCGGAGTCGGCAACCACGTCAAATATGTTCGGGGCTCCTTTCAGCAACGCGATACTTTCGATGGGTACTCCGCAAGCAGCGTAACTGGCGGCCCCGCTGATGGCCTAACAATCAGTGCAGTAACAAAGCAACTGATAGCTTGGATTGCTTGTCGTCGAAAACCTGATTCGGCCACAAGGACATCCTCCCTCAACTGTACCCTTCTCTGCCATCGATACTTCTCTCCGCGGACAGGAATTTCAAAGGCCCACTCTACACCCTTGGCCATGTCCGGTACAGGTTAAAGGGGGACGCAGGGTCTCTCGAGAGAGAGCTAGGGTCCGTCGGCGGCTCTTGGATACGCACGTTCTGCTTCGAGAACCTCCAAATCATCCGCTACCGGTGGACTGCAGGACGCCAGTGCGATAGCAGATTCACACTGAGGATTCGAAGAGCGGCAATCCGCTGTCCCAAAGCGAGAGTCGGAAAAACAAGCTGCGTATTTCTTGCGTGCGATCAGAGAGCTTCGCTCAAGTAGAGGTCTCAGCCTGCCCCAGCGGTCCCTTGGAGCGACTGCGGTAAGGTTGTCGGGCCGCGCGTAGATCCAGGCCGATCCTCGCGAACGAGACCAAGCCCTTTTCCCAAAAAGAGTGTTAAGTTAGGCCAGAAGCAGCGGATCTGAACCGCCAGCCTCCAGGCGGACGGCCGCACGGAACGCCTAATCGCTCGTCTATTCGGCATATCTGTTTTGCTGTGGCATGGGGAAAAGCGGCTTGAGTTACCTACTCGCACGAACCTGTTCTAGTCCGCGGCGCTAGGGAAGCGGACGTGCCTGGCACCGAGCCCACTCATTCTGAATCGTCGGTGGATCTACCCGGACCACGCAATCAAAGCTGGGCGATCTTTGGGATTAGTGTCCTCGGGCTGTTCTTGGAACTCGTGTTGATCCGCTGGATCGGCACCGAAATCCGGATCTTTGCGTATCTCCAGAACACAGTGCTGGTCGTGTGTTTTCTCGGAATCGGAATCGGTGCCTTCACGAGTCGGCGGCCTGCCCACCTGGCCACAACACTCGGCCTACTCTGCCTATTGCTACTGCTGATGACCACTCCCTGGACGAGGCCCTACCTCGTGGCGATCAGCGACATGCTGAGCGTCCTGGAAGACTTCCTCATCTGGTACAGCCGGGATGGCACGGATCGTTTGGAAACAATCTGGAACGTCACCCTCGGACTAAGCCTGAGCTTGTTCCTCATGCTCCTGATATTCACCGCCTTCCTTCCGATCGGAAGGATCCTGGGGCGCCTGCTGGACGAACATCCCCACACGATCTGGGCTTATTCCATGAACATCGCCGGGAGCCTGGTGGGCACCTGGCTCCTGATCGCGCTCAGCCTGCTCGAGGCTCCGCCGGCCGTCTGGTTCGGAACGATCGCTGTCTTGAGCCTCGCCTTCTTAAGTCGGAATCTGAGCATGCGTCGGTTCGAGATCGGATTGGCTGTAGGCGTGGTGTTGCTCGCGTTGCTCGCAGGCCATAATCCGAACGTCATCAAACTGACCTGGTCGCCCTATCAGAAGCTCGCGCTGCTGCAGGGAGGCGTCGGGACCCGTCACGTCGGTGAGTACGTCCTAAACGTGAATAATGTCGGCTATCAGGCCATGATCGACCTCAGCGTCAGCAATGTCGCCGCCAATCCAAAACGATTTCCGCCGGGTATGGCCGGTTTCAGTCAGTACGACATCCCGGCGCTACTGCACCCGAATCCCCGCAAGGTCCTTATCGTCGGCTCAGGGACGGGAAACGACGTGGCCGGCCTGCTTCGCAACGGAGCCCAACACGTGACCGGCGTCGAGATTGACCCAGTCATCATCGAGTTCGGGCGACGCTATCACCCGGAGAAGCCGATGGACAATCCCGCGGTTCGGATCGTCAACGACGACGCCCGATCCTTCTTCGCTACCTCAAAGGAGCGCTTCGATCTGATCGTCTTCGGACTGCTCGACTCCCACACCACCACGAGCATGACCAACGCCCGGCTGGATCACTACGTCTACACGCGCGAGAGCATTGCCCAGGCTCACTCCCTGCTCAACGAGGGCGGGATGATCGTGCTGAGTTTTGCGGCGAAGCGGCCGTACATCACCGACCGAGTGGCGCGGTCACTGAGTATGGTGTTCGGCCACAAGCCCCTGGTCTTCGAGATCCCCTACAGCCACTACGGATGGGGGGGCGCGATGTTCGTGGCCGGCGCCCCAGAGGCGTTGCGCGAACAACTCAAACGGAATCCCAAACTCGCGTACCTGATCGAGCACTTTAAAAAGGCTCGTCCGTTGACCCCTAGCTATACCACCCGGATCGCCACCGATGACTGGCCCTACTTCTATCTCCCCGAGCCGATGATCCCGAAGCTCTTCTACCTGCTCGCGGGGCTCATGCTGTTGGTCCTGTTGATTGGGTCGCGAATTGCGGGCAGCCGCGGGTTGATCCTGGGCTGGAATCGCCAACACTGGCATTTCTTCTTCCTGGGCGGAGGATTCCTGCTCCTCGAAGTCCAGAACATCAGCAAGGCGACGCTCGCGCTCGGAAGTACCTGGTGGGTGAACTCCGTGATCATCTCGGGCGTCTTGCTGATGGTGCTCCTGGCAAATGCGGTAGCCAAGAGATTTCCCTCGATCCCGCTAACACCGGTCTTCGTCTGTCTGTTCGCGACTTGCGGGGGGTTGTACTTCTTGGACCTATCAGTGCTGGCGGGCCTTGCCTACCCGTTGAAGTCCGTGATCGTCGGTCTTATCACGACGCTGCCACTGTTTTTCAGCGGCATTATCTTCATTCGTTCCTTCTC
>Ga0310120_10000761_pt1 | contig 25165 bp, 13 predicted proteins | sample CB27_AW_983_MG_FD_203506 | JGI IMG/M metagenome (GOLD analysis project Ga0310120, IMG submission 203506) | Marine microbial communities from Western Arctic Ocean, Canada - CB27_AW_983 | ecosystem: Environmental > Aquatic > Marine > Oceanic | place: Canada: Western Arctic Ocean | collected...
CTCGGCCAACAGCTGCTCGACCTTCTCGATAATCGCTTTTACGTCTGAAGTGCCCATGCACCCATTCATACACCTTCTTCGAAAAAATCAACTAGATGCAGTGCTGGCTATTGTGAGGATACGAAACTTTCGGCTGAGACGACCGACTTCAATCTCAAAGTGAAGTGGCAGGACCACGAAGACGTAGATTCCACGGGGTACTGGATCGTTGGCTACGAAGAAAACGACGGTGGCTACGAACTGCTGTCATCCAGACAGGCTACTTATCCGTTCGAATCCACGCCGGAAAGAACGGTGGAACTGAAGACGACGACCAAGGCCGGCGCCAGCGCCTCAGTGCGTACTACTCGTAATACGCTGGCCGTGAGGAACAGTTGAGGCGGCAGATTCGCATTAGTTGACATCGTGTGGGAAACGGGCTAAAACTCGGTTCCATTGGACCGTTTCCGTTGCGAGAGAAGTTGTATGTCCCGATGCGCAGGCTTGAAGCGTTCAACTCGTTAACTGTCGTGCTAATCGTGGCCCCTCTTTGTGTGGGCGTTCAAATGCCGGCACGCCCGGCTGTGCAGCTGGATGAGGCTGTATTCTTTCCGTTCGATGATTTCAGTTTCCCTTTTACACATGACGTCCATTTTCAGCTGGTGGCGGGTGAGAAACAGGATCCGGTGCTGGGCCTTGGTCAGCCCGGGGATCCTGATGCGGACGTGGTCATGTTCTATGGGACCGTCATTCGCGTCGGTGACGAGTTTCGCATGTGGTACATGGGACGGGAATTCAGCCAGGATTTCTACAAGTATGGCCCCTTTCGGGTTTGCTACGCGGTCAGCAAGGACGGCATCCATTGGGAAAAACCGGAATTGGGCCTGGTCGAATATCAAGGCGACCGGAAGAACCATCTGGTGGGCCTGCTGCAATCGGATGGCTCCTACGGTCCCATCCACATGATACAGACGCTGGTTCTCTACGAGCCGGAGGATCCCGATCCGAATCGGCGCTTCAAGATGTTCTACGAAATCGACAACTACATCCGGACCGGCCAGGCCTCCGTCGAACAGGATACGGTGCCGGGATTGGTGGCGTTCAGCCCGGACGGTCTGCGCTGGACAGGTTCGCCGCGCAATCCCGTGGTGCGCGGCAACTTGGAACCGAGCGGTCTGACTAAGTTCGACGGCTGCTACTACGTCAACGCTCATCACATCCTCCCCAGCGCTTATGGAGGCAGAGTGACAGTTACGTATGCATCGTACGATTTTGAGAACTGGACGGAGTCTGTCAACAAAGGTTTCCGCAGGGCCTTTCCGTCATCCGGCATTCATACCGGCAACTTGCGAGAACAGGTTCATATGGGCGCGTCTTTGTGGAACCGCGGAAACGTCGTCCTGGGAATCTACGGCATGTGGCATGGAGACGAGTCGGACGACACCTTGAAACTGACCATGGACCTGGGGTTGATTGTCAGTCACGATGCGATTCATTTTCGCGAGCCGACAACCGATTTTGCGCTCATCCCGGCCAAGGGCGAAAAGGATGGAGTCTGGCCCGCACTGATGCAGGGCCAGGCATTTGCCAACGTCAAAGACAAGACGTACATCTGGTACGGCAGCTGGGACGAGTACGCGTGGCGCGACAAGAATCCGATTAACGGCGGTGGAAAGGTTCGTCTGGCCACGTGGGACCGTGATCGTCTGGGGTTCTTCCACCCCAAGTCCGTGACCGGCGGGGCATGGCTTTTCGGAAAAGACAATCCACATGCAATCACCCGCACCCTGATGATCGACGAAAACGACACGATATTTGTCAACGCCGAAGGGCTCTCGAACGAGGGCTACCTGGCTTTAGAACTTCTGGACGAGCGGTTTCAACCGTTAAGCGGCTTCTCCGGTCCGCATTGTGCTGTGTTGAGCAAACCGGGCCTCCGCCAGCCCGTACATTGGCGTGGCAAGGCACAGCTAAAGGGTTTTGACAAGCCGATTCGAATCCGAGTCGACTGGGAAGGCCGATCGCGGCAGGACGTTCGCTTATACGCAGTCTATGTGAGCCCCAAGTGAGCGTCTGCCAAAGGAAGGATAAGAAATGCGTTCCCTGACGAAAGATATCTCGACTTTACGATGGTGCCGTCGATGCGCTTTGCGGCTCGTCCTGCTGCTGATCGCATGCGTGACGTGCGAAGCGACATGGGCCGAGGCGCCGATTGATATTGGCACCCGCAAACAGCTCTTCGTGGACGACTACGTCATTGCGACTACCGATAACGTGCATCGTGTCCTTAACCAACCGATCAAACACGCCGCCAATCCCGTGATTCAGCTGGAGCCACCGCAGAAAGTGGGCGGTGAAGAACTAGTGATTGTGAGCGGGGGGGTGATCTTTGACAAGCAAGAAGAGTTGTTCAAGATGTGGTACGAGGCCGCGAACTACGCCTGGACACACAATTATGTCGGCTACGCCACATCGAAGAACGGACTCCATTGGGACTTGCCGGATCTCGGCGTGATTGATCATCCGTTGGGCTACGGCACCCTCGTGTTTGACCGAGGTGCAGGAGAGATGGCCCCTGGTGTCTTCAAGGATCCGGTCGCCAAGGATCCCCAGCGCCTTTACAAGATGATCTACAATAGCGACTCTGGCGTGGGAATTGCCTTTTCGCCGGATGGCATCCATTGGACACCTGTCAAAGACATACGCGTCCATCCGGTGAGCGACAGTCCGAATTCCGTGCTTTGGGATCCGCGGCTGAAGAAATACGTTGCCCATACCCGTTACAATGAATCGGACCTGGAGGTGCCCAACAGCAATCGCCAGGTGCGACACAGTGAAAGCGATGACTTTCTCAATTGGACTTCCCCCGGAGTCATTATGAAAGCGGACGAAAAAGATCCGATCGAGAGCCGCCAATTCTACAACATGGAATGGATGCCCTATGGTGACGTGTACTTCGGGTTCATCTCGGTGTATCACGTTCTTCGAAGCGATGAAGGTCGTTCGGGGAACAGCCCTTCATACGACAAATTGGACGTGCAACTCACGTTCAGCCGAGATGGTCGGACGTGGCGGCGTGCCGGAGACCGACAGGTATTCATTCCGAATAGTCCGAATCCCGGGGATTTCGACTGGGCGATGATCTACTGCTTCCAGCATCCAATCGTGGTGGGCGACGAAATCTGGTTCTATTACGCGGGGTTTAGTGGCTTGCACTGGGCCACGCGGCGGCAGGAATGGCAAGGGGGCGCCGTGGGACTGGCCAGGCTGCGGCTGGACGGATTCATCTCGATCGATCCGGGCGGCCGGGGCACGGTCACGACAAAACCCCTCAAAATGTCCGGCGATCGCCTCGTCGTAAACGCCAATGCGACTCACTCCTCTGTTCAGGTTGAAATCCTCGGCGCTGACGGGGAGCCGATGGAAGGCTATGGAATCGATCAGGCGGATCCAATCACCGGCGACAGCGTGCGTCATGTTGCCACCTGGAACGGCAAATCGGATGTGTCGGCGCTCCAGGGCCATCCCATCGCCCTGAGATTCCATTTGGATCGGTGCAAGCTTTTCTCCTTCGCGTTTGGGGAATAAGGAGTAGCACGTTGAACGACGCCTATACAAAAGACTGGGTCTTTACCGACTACGACCGCGAACTCATCGATCGGGAATTACAGGATTTTATCCCGCCACGGGTATTTGATGCCCATGTTCACCTGTTCCTCAGAGAACATTTTCTGCCAGATCAGCAGCCGCCGCTCTTTCAGAATGCACCGGACCGGTTGGGCGTGGAAGAGTTCCGGAAACATATCAATGACCTGATGCCGGGTCGGGAAGTCGATGGTCTGTTTTTCGCCTTTCCGAAAGTGGGGATTGATCTGGAGGCAGCCAATAGCTTCGTCGCGAGTGAAGTCGCCAAGCAAGCGACCCTCAAAGGACAAATGCTGATCACGCCCGAAATGGATCCTGAGTACATCCGCCAGACGGTCCGGGACGACGGTTTCGCGGGGCTGAAGTGCTATCACGTCTTTGCACCATTGGAGTCGACGTTTGAGGCGACGATCGAAGATTTCTTGCCGGAACCGCAGGTTCGAATTGCCCACGAGGAGGGTCTCAGTATCACCCTGCACATTATGCGGTCACAGGCCTTGGCGGATACTGGCAATCAAGAAACCATCCGCACGTATTGCCAGCGCTACCCCAACATGCGGCTGATTCTGGCCCACGCCGCGCGTGGATTCAATCCGCACCACACGGTCCAAGGGATCGATGCCCTCGTCGGGTTGGACAACGTCTGGTGCGACACGTCGGCGGTGACGGACTGCGGAGCGATGGAAGTGATCATTAACCGGCTTGGCCACGAACGTCTGTTGTACGGTTCCGACTTCCCAGTGACCCATATTCGGGGTCGCTGCGTGGGGATTGGAGATACGTTTGTTTGGTTTTACGCGAAGGACATTCCGCGCGAAGTGATGTATGGCTACGTACGGCCCACGTTGGTCGGGATTGAATCCCTGCGAGCGCTGAAGGTCGCCGCCATCGCAACACGATTGACCGATTCGCAAATCGAGGACGTCTTCTACAACAACGCAGCGGCCCTTTATGACATTCCGAAAGTTGGACAGCGGGCGGTTGCTACATGAACTAGTGGTCCTTCGATTTGGAGATTCGAAGATAGGTTGTCGGGAAGGCGAGGCTCCTGTCGAGCCGAAACCAGGGAGAACTGCAGGCTGCGTTCGGCTCAGCAGGAACTTCGCCTTCCCAAACCCCAACAGGCAAAGACGAGAAGGAAACGCCACTGGCACTAATCGCAAGCCAGTCATCCGGAGAATTCAAAGGCACCGTTCATATCCCCTGGAGATTGTCACATTGTCCACAGCTCAAAGTCACAAACAGGTCACGTCAAAACACTTGTTCATCGACGATCACTTCATTGAGGAAATGTCTGGTGTGAATCGTCGCTTCCACCAGCCGGTCAAATGCGAAGACAACCCGGTAATTCGTGCGGACCAGCCGTGGGAAAAGGACGCGGCGTTCATGGATTCGGCCATCGCCATCTACGACGAGGCGGAGGGACAATTCCGAGCATGGTACCAGGGTGGGGCATGTTACGGTCCCGCGGACGGTTCCAACATGTGCTATGCCACGTCACAGGACGGAATTCACTGGGACAAACCGTCTTTGGGGCTGGTTGAATTTGAGGGCAGCAAGGACAACAACATCGTCCTGATGGCCAGCTGCATGATGCATGATCCGGCACCAATCATCGATCGAATTGATCCCGACCCCGGGCGCCGCTACAAGGCAATCTGGTGGGGAGGTCGCGAGGACGCGTCCGAGAAAGATGGATGGCTTTTGGGACACTGTGTTGGCTTTTCCCCGGACGGGATTCACTGGCAAGAGCATCCGGAGAATCCCATCTGGCCCGGTGACCCGGAAGTGGCCATCCCCGCCGGCTTGGAAAGGACCTCAGGCCCGTTCGTCGCCTACAGCAGCGCCGATGGTTATGGGATGCGGGTGACCGCCCGGGCCGAAAGCGATGATTTTGTCCGATGGCAACTTCCACCGCAGCTGCTGCTGGAGTCCGACGACGATGATCCTCCGGGTACCGAGGTTGCCGGCATGGCGACCGTGGACTACGAGGGAACCCATCTCGGAATGCTGTGGATTGCCCACAACTTGCCGGACTTCACCAGGCAAGAGTGGCAGGACATTGTTGCTCGAAACAAGCAACAGGGATTCTTTGGTCCACCGATCGAGTTGAACAATGTCCGCTGCCGAGTGCTGTACACGGAATTGGCCGTGAGTGCGGACGGAGTTACCTGGCAACGCGTGAATCGCCAGCCACTCTTCCCGCTTGGTCCCGAAGGGAGTTGGGACGAGACGATTGGCCTGGCTGCCAAGCCGTTCGTGCACGGCGACAAGATTTACATTTACTACACCGGCTACGGACGGACCTCACCGACGCCGGGTGCCACGAAACCCGAGAAGATTGGTCAGTGGAACATCGAGACCGGTCTGGCCACGCTGCGGCGGGACGGATTCGCGTCACTCCAGGCCGACGCATCGCCGGGAGTCGTCGTCACCAAGCCCTTCGCCTTTGAAGGGAACGGGTTGCTGGTCAACGCCGATGTCAGCCAAGGCTCGCTGCGAGTCGAGGTGCTGGATGAGGGAGGCCAAGCAATCAACGGATTTACGAAAGACGATGCCCACCCTATCTCGGGCGATCAGCTGCAGGCCAGGATGGCTTGGGAATCAGGAAAGGACGTTGCGGAGTTGCGTGGACGAGTCGTCAGATTGAAATTTTATGTGGAAAACGGTGACTTGTATTCGTTGGCCGTTGTGGGAGAGGGATAAGACTGGCCTAATGAAATGTTGCTCGCCCAAGTTTCGTTCTTGCAACGCCGGCGGGACGGGGTCTCTAACAAATGCTGCCCTAAAAATGTTGCAACGCCACAATGCTATGCTAACGCGCCAGACGTCGTGTTAGACCCCAGCTTGCTGGCTGGGGTCTTCGACTTGACGTCCCCACGTTAGCGGTAACGCCTGATTTGTCACCTAGCAAGCGGCCTGTTGATTTAAATGCAGGCCCCCGTAGGATAAGCGTCCACGCTTGTCCTGTTTGTGTATGATCAACGGGGCAACCTTTCCGCGTTACGCATGATCGCACGATGAGCAAGCGAGGACGCTTACTTGTACGATTAAACCAACTGATCGCAAGCCGGTCAGGGGTACAGTACACTCCGGAAACGTTTCACTCCGGCAGTGACAGCAACACTCGATAATCACCACCAGCGCTGAAAATGGCGCCGCACGGCAAGACACGAAAGGAACCAGACATGTCCACCTCTCAACCGGACACCACCAAGGCGGAACTAACCCAAGCAGAAATCATCGACGGATTGCATCAAGCTGGACTCAAGGCCGGTGACGTGGTGCTTGTTCACTCCGCGATGCGAACGATGGGACGCGTCCATGGCGGTGCTGACACCGTGGTCGATGCTTTGTTGGAAGTTATCGGGGATCGTGGAACGTTGGTCCTGCCGACGTTTACATTCATCCACGAAGTTGAGGACGATCCCATCATCGATCCACAGAACGACCGTTCCGAAATGGGCATCATCACTGAAACGGCGCGCGAGCGCCCCGAGGCACTGCGCAGCACGGCGTTCCGACACAGTTTCGCCGCGATTGGTCGTCGGGCCGAGGTGATCACCCAGGTGGACCCGTTACTGCCGGTCTACGATTTCCGGTCATGCTTTGGGGTGATGCTGGCCCTCGATACACAGATTCTCATGCTGGGGATGACTTATTCCAGCTGCACCAGCCATCACTTCGGCGAATGGGTATGTCAAGTTCCCTACCGGCACACGATTGATCTGAATGTCAAGGTGCGCCGTAAAGACGGCTCGGTCGTGCCGCAGGCGATGACGGATTATCAGCCCCACACGTATACTGGTACCCGACACACGGACTTCAACCGACTGGGATGCACGCTGGAAGAACGGGACCTGGTGGGCATTGCCCCGGTCGGCAACGCCGTACTCCGCCGCTTCGCCATGCGGGACCTCATCGAACTGGCCCAGATCGAAGCGGAGAAGGATTTCAATGTGTTTCGTACCGAAGAAGGCCAGACCGAGGCGTACACGCCGCTGGACTTCGGCGCGATTGTGCTCAGTCCCGAGATGCCGGACGGCGCCGGTCGGCCCTGCCGATACCAATGGGCCGTGGTTGATCCAGAACGATTAACAATGCCCAAGGTCTGAAGGCGAGAGGAAGGCCCATGCAGACCGATGCGATTCTTATCTTAGCAAGTACTGGCACGGGGCTCCGCGGCGCCGACTACGTGTGCGTGGCGGTTTACATGGCCGTCGTGGTCATCATGGGCCTGATGCTCGCCCGGCGGCAACAGAGCAGTGATGATTACTTTCTGGGCGGCCGAGCGATGCCCTGGTATGCGGTTGGCCTGAGCTTGGTCGCCAGCCTGCTTTCCACACTGAGCTACCTGGGCCAGCCCGGGGAGGTCATTCGCCATGGCGTGGCATTCGTGATGGGTACAACGCTGGTCCTGCCGCTGGCGTTTCTGATCATTACATTCCTGCTGCTTCCCTTTTTTATGCGGATGCGGCTGACCAGCATTTACGAGTATCTGGAACTCCGCTTCGGTCTGGTGACGCGGTGGATCGGCGCGGCCATGTTTGTATTCGTCCTGCGCATCCCCTGGATGGCGGTCATTGTGTTGACCGCCTCGCGGGCGGTCGCCCAGATAACCTTTGACAGTGCGCGATCGATGTGCAGCGGGACCTTTAACGTCGACTTGACGCACGATGGCTGGGTCTTGACCGTTCTGTTGTCCGTGGGAGTGCTGGCCACGGTTTACACGATGTTGGGGGGAATCAAGGCCGTGATTTGGACGGATGTCCTACAGTTCGTCGTGTTCCTGGCCGGCCTGACGATTACGATTGCCATTGTGGCCAGACAGACGGGAACCGGTCCCGCGGATTGGTGGCACGACGCTACCAGCGTGCAGCACGAATTCAAATTGGCAAGCTGGGACCTCGCCGAACGATCGACGCTGCTCTTGGCTGCGATATACACCATTGCCTGGTTTACCTTCACCTTCGCCGGTGATCAGGTAGCCATGCAGAGGTACTTCACGACACCGTCGTTGCGGGCGGCCATCTGGAGCAACCTGGCGTATTTCGGCGGCCTGATATTGATCCAAATCCTCTTCGCGCTTTGCGGCATGGCCCTTTTGACGTACTACACGCAGAATCCGGTAGAGCTTATTCCAGGTGTGACCGATCCCAAGGATTCGCAAGTGGCCGACAGCGTGTTCCCACATTTCATCGCCTATGGATTGCCGATCGGCGTGTCCGGACTTCTAGTGGCCGCCCTGTTTGCCGCTGCCATGTCAAGCGTCGATTCCGGGATCAACTCAGTAACAACCGTGGTGACGGTTGATTTTCTCCGCAGATTACGCGCCGGTCGACAGCTAGAGCATGAACTTACCGTCGCACGACTGCTAACGTTGGCCATTGGAATCGGATGTACCGCGCTCGCCTGGGTGCTGATGCGTCTCCCCGATGACTGGAACATCATCGACATCACCGTTCGTACGTTTGATTGCGCACTGGGGCCATTGGGAGCGATGTTCTTTGTGGGGATGTTCCTGCCGCATGTCGGTCAGCTGGCCGTCATTGTGTCGGTGGCGTCCGGCTTTGCCGTCGCCCTGGTCATCGCCTGGTGGACGGAATTGGTGTGGTGGTGCGGAATGGCAGGTGCCGTGACGCTGGACCAGGCCCAAGACATCATTACTCGTCCCAGTTCTTTTTTGGTGATCCCCGTTTCGGCTCTATTCACATTCGTTTTGGCCGCTTTGCTGGGAGCATTGCTGGCCCAGCCCGACCTCGCACGCGTACAGCCATTCACGTGGCGGGGGGTTGTTTTCGGCCATCGGACGCAGCAGGCAAACTAAGGGCGGGGGGCGTTTGGGCTTAGTTTTCCCACATCTCACGCGCTAAATGGCGGAAAACTCGGGGGGTTTGGGGGGTTCTCCCAGCCTTTTAAAGGTGGCATTGATAGCTGCACTATCCTCGGTTTTATCGACGTTTTTGGAGTTTGCCACAACCAACCAATGTTTCGAAAGAACCCCTTTGAGGTTTTTAGGTGTACATCGCCTCGCGCGCTGGCGGACAGAACTTACAAGCCGGGTTCGAGCAAAGCAAAATCGACACATCCCGCTCCAACAGCCGCTCGGTCGTTTCGATCACGTCCATCGCTTTCATGAGCTGGCAATTGCATTGGCCGACCTTGAAATCGCGGATGGACTGGGATTCGCGCAGGGGAAGCTCGACGGCGCCAAACGCCGTGCTGCATCCCGGTTCCATCTGCAAATCGACTTCGATGCACTCGCCATCTGCCAGGCGACACCGCGCGGTCCGCGGCCAGCTGGGATCAAAGGGTACGCCGCGGTAGGGAACGGCGGCGTATGCCTCTGCTACGTGGATAGTTGAGTTGGCGTCATGCTTCACGCCCATTAACATTACCGATCCTCCTTTGCGGGCAAGTCGGTCAATGGGACTATCAACGCCTACCGGCTCCGCCTGCCAGTGATGCTCCGTGAGTGCTGCGGCGTCGGGTCCCAGCACGGCTACGGAAAAGGTGGGGTGCCGGCTGCGGATCGATTCGGGGTATTTTCGCAGCGCCTCAGGAATTGCGCCGGTCTGCGATGGAGTTGTGTTTGGATCGAACGTGTCCTGTTCTGACAGACAATAGTTGAACGTGGGGACCATTAGAGTTGCATCGCGGCCCAAAACCGTGATCAGCGCATCAATGACCGTGTGGGCGCCTCCCTGGACGTGCCCCAGGCTGGAGAGGGAACTGTGTAACAGCAGATGTTGAATGCCTTCCAGTTGCGCTGTACGGAATGCGTTCTCCAGGTCTTTTTCATCCAGCCGCGACTTCACAATGCACCATTAGCGCCCCACGTATAACGCGTACACCTGTATCTTCTCGCTCTCGTCACCCGCGTATTCGACTTGGATCCTGACCGGTGACGACATTGCATCCATTTTCTTTCCTCCAGCCCAATGAATTGGCTGGCGGAGGCCGGACTGAGTGAGTAACGCGGCACTTTCCCCGGAATATCCCGGAATCGGCTGCAATCGTTCGTCCAGCAACTCGACCTTCAGACGTGAATCGGGTCCCAAACCGTCGGCGTTGACGAACAGTCCATCGCCTTTTTCGGGAACCACTAATCGGGTCACGAAATGGGGCGGCTTTCTATTCGGTGCGGTCTCCTCGGTGAGTTTTTCGCAGTAAAACTCGTGAAAATGTCCCAACCGATCACGGGGCCATTTGGCCAGCCGCACCAGGCCGCCATTGTTGCTCGGGTCCTTATTCGCCCAACCATATTCGTCCCAGCAACTGTACCAGACGTAGGTTTCGTCTCCGATGTTCTCAAAGGCCTGCGCCTGCTGAAGGGCGGGCCACGAGCCATCCAGTTCGCCCTTGCCCGGGATGATTTCAAAGTCCGGTATCGGTTCGCTGTAATGGACCGCGTCATGACTCACCACGAAACCCAGCGGCATGTGCAGCTTCAGATTGCCGCCCTTTTCGGGGTATTGCCACATCCCGTAGAAACCGATCAACACGTTTCCCCGATTCCAGAGAGCAGCTCCCATGTGCACCTCCTGCTTTCCATCTCCGCGGTGCACCAAGGTTTCGTCATACGATCGGCGAAAACCCAAATTGGATGCCTCGGTCCATGTCTCGAAGTCGTACGAAATGTAGGTGGCCAATACGCGTCCAATATCCCAAAAATTGATGTTGTGTGCGTTCAGGTAATAGCAACCGTTGAAGCGGACCAGGCCACTCGGTTCATTGTTGTGCGTGATGACCGGATTTCGCTTGGACGGTGTCCAGCGGATCCCATCCGGGCTGAAGAAGGCACGGCCTGATGCGTTGGGCGGATAGGGTCCTTCGGTCTCGATCATCATCTTGAACCGCCGGTCTATATCCGGATCGTCCGGTTCGTGCAAAACAAGAATCGATTGCGCGCGGATGGCTGTTTGATTTCCATCCTTGTCCGTTTGCATAACCAGATTGTTTTTCCGACTGCCCAAGAACTCGACCAGATTCAGGTCGGGTTTGGTCCACTTTACGCCGTCGTGGCTGGTGGCATAGCAGATCCTGAACGGACCATGCTGGAAGTCGTCGGTTTTGAAATTCCGACCCATGTACCACATGCGAAATTCGTCGTCCACGCGAATCACGCTGCCATAGAGTTCGATCATGTCGCCGTCGGGGGCCTCTGGACCACCCAGGGGCACGACTACTCCATGTTTTTCTCCCGCGTGCAGCTTCAGCCGCAACCCATAGATAAACGGGATGGAATAGTCGTCGAACGGGAAGAACACGACTTCACTGCGAGGCGACATCGGTTGACCAGGTAATTCGGCGGCGCTGGCGACGGACGTCAAAAAGACAAGGCATACGATGGTGACGATTCGCATAGGGGATCTCCTGATCTCGGGGCTCAGTCGGGCATTCCTGTGATGGTCCTCGCAATGATTTTCCGCGGCCCGAATTCGGTGGCGTTGGAACGAGACCCAACTTACTACTACCCGGGGCCGCGTCCAGCACCGGGCTACCCCTTGAGGCGGTCTAATGGCGGGAAAAGGGTAAGTATTCGCTAAACCCGTGAAGGCAACGCTGTGAAGCATTTTGGAGACCGCCAGGAAGGAGAAAATATGTAGGACGGATTGGCCGATCGGGAAAGATCGAACCACTGCCGAAAAGGTATCCACCGATCGGTAATCCGTCAAGGTTTCTGACATTTCGCAAGAACACCTATACCACAGCCGGTCAACACGTGCCACAACGGTACGGCTCCCGCAGCCACGTGCATACTGGACGGATTACCAAGTCGTTGGTTCGCGTTTTCGTGTGCGTTACGTCGCTCACGACTTGGCCAATCCGTCCTACATCAATCACCGCTAGTCCTCGGTAAAAAATGCTTCACAGCGTTGCTGTACAGGGCAAAGTCCATTGCGCCGTAGCCTGGGACTCCGTCCCGGGCGTGGCGGGTCAATTTGGCGTGTTTTATGCAACATCTTGTGAGAGCTCGAGTATCGAGTGCCTGGGACGGAGTCACCGGTTAAGGGCTCGGCGAATCCATACGCTAAAGGGTAAACATTCGGCCAACCCGTCGTAGTGGTGGCTTCCAGCCAATACTGTTCGGCACGAAATGTGCTTGGGTCCGCCACCTCCGAGCTTGCTCGGAGGAGCGCAAGATTCTTCACTAAAAGCGACCCGCGCTCACACACGCCACCTCCGAGCTTGCTCGGAGGAACGGTGATTCTTCACTAAAGCGACCCGCGCTCACCGTCGCCGGCTCATTTAGCGAGTATGATTTGCGGGTGATTTCTCGCCCCGCCGAGTGTTCTGTCTCGGCCTGGACTTAGCTTAGTGAAGAATCACCGCTCCACCGAGCAAGCTCGGCGGTGGCCGTTCCGCATCTGGTGAGGTTTAGTGAAGAATCACCGCTCAACCGAATAAATTCGGTGGGGAGCCGGCGTGGCAAAAACAGTGCCGAACAGTATTGGCTTCCAGCCGCCGCGTTTCGTTGATTCATCGGCCGCTGGAAGCCACCGCTACGGGTTCGGCGAATATTTACGCTAAAGGAATCGAAAATATCGAGATATCAACGGGTTACGAACGTCGCCAAAAAAAAATTTAACCGACCCAACCGTTGCAATTTGGAAATGGGTTGGTTACTATGAATAGGCAAGGACCCTTGGGCAATGAGTTGATAGATCTGGCCATGTACCCACCTGGCGTCGCTACTGAAAGAATTCGTAAAACGCTATACCTTTGTGCCGCGAGCGCGGCATGCAGGTGTAGCGTTTTTTTGGCGTGGCTTGAGTGACAGCCAAGGTAGCTTCACTGGGCGGCCTAAAAACAGCTTTCTCATCTTGATCAGGGGGAACCCAACAACGTAGGGGGGGAAATAATGAGTTGTCAATCGAATTCTGCGGCGATGGGCTTGTGCAAATTGGCTTTCGGCATTACGAGCCTGGCAATTTTGGCTGTATTTCTTGGAGTAAACAGCGCATCAGCGGCACTGGTAGCGCATTACCCGTTTGACGGAAACGCGGACGACGTGGTAACGGGCGGCGCCGCGAACAACGGCATCGAGCATGGGGGCGTCGGCTATTCCGGCGGCAAATTCGGCAGTGCGCTCAATCTGGACGGCGTCGATGACTACGTGGAAATTCCCGACGGTGGGGGTGCCGAAGTGGGGGCCGCGGACTATACCATCGCCTTCTGGGTCAAATCAACGGACGACAACGGGCACTTTATCAAGACGGGGACCGGCGGCGCACCCGGCAACGGCATTCGCGCAATGGATGCGGACAACTTCGGCGTGTACGGTGTGAACCTGAACGGGGCGTTTCAAGTCGATGACGCCGCCTCGGGTCCGAATATGATCTTGCCCGATCCGGCTGCAACTGTTGACGGGACCTGGCACCACTATGCGTTAGTGCGAGATGCAGTAAACGAGCAAGTCAGCGTGTATCAGGACGGCGCGCTGGCTCCTGCCGGACCCAGGGGCTCGGGCAATCCGTTCGCCTTCGGTTCTGCCGATGTGACATCACCCGGCGAAATCGGGGTCGTTGGCGTGGAGATGGGTGGGGATCAGACTCCGAACTTGGGCGGCGCCCTGGAGGGGATGATCGACGATTTGCGTTTTTACAATAACGCGCTGACGCAGACCGAGGTTCAATCGCTTGTTCCGGAACCGTCTGCCTTGGTGCTGTTGGCATTGGGATGCCTGGGATGTGCATTGCGTGCACGCCGGCGATGAGTCGGCTGACGGTGGCGCGGTTGTCGTTGCCAACTTGATAGCGAGATTATTTCGCTTGACCCCTGCCCGGCTTTTCCGGCAGGTGGACGGGTTGGTCGGCTAGCTAGGCTAGAAGAACTGATTTACCCACGGCACAAGGAAAGTTTGACATGTTCGACTAACGCGTTAGCTACTGCGCCTGATTCACCACCCAGCAAGCTGGGTGGGGTCTTACACCGGCACGCGTTTTAGCTACTGCGCCTGATTCACCACCCAGCAAGCTGGGTGGGGTCTCACACCGGCACGCGTTAGCTACTGCGCCTGATTCACCACCAGCAAGCTGGATGGGGTCTCACGCCGGCAGTCGCGTTAGTCAGAAGTGTCAAAGTCTCCGAGTTCGTGGAGGTCTTTCCCGTCGAGAATTTCAATGCCTCCAAACGGGCTGATCATCACCGAGACGTGACGCCTCGATCCTTTGTCTCTCGAGTCCGAATCGATATTGAAGGAGCAGGAAGATGGTGCGTTCACTGAATCTCCGACCTCTATTCGTCCCTTGGCGAACTGGTGTGTGGCGAACTGGTGTGGCAGCTGTCGTCCTTTCCATGGGCTTACAAGGCCCCCTGTGCGCGGCGCTGGTGGGCTATTTCCCATTCGACGGCAATACCGATGAGGCGTTTCTGGGCAATGACGGCGTTCCGGTCAACAGTCCAACGTTCGAGGCCGGCCAGTTCGGACAGGCCATGCGGCTGGACCCGTTGCAACAACAGCATGTAATCATCCCCGACGGGGGTGGTACCGAAGTTGGCGCCGCCGATTACTCCATTACCTTCTGGATCAACAGTACCCAGACCGACGCCGGCTGGTACGTCATGACGGGGACATCCACAGCTCCGGGAGGTGGCGTGCGGGCACTCGATTCTCTGGGGTTCGCCGACGGCAATGACTACTTCCAGATGGACAATGGCACCAATGGCCCGGATTTGAATATTCCCAGTGTCCGCGACGGAAACTGGCACCATTACGCCTTCGTCAGAAACACCAACTTCGGGGAAATGGAATTGTTTCTTGATGGCACCTCGGTTGGCTTCGGGATGGCCGCGGATGGGGATGTTCGCTCACCGGGAGAAATCGGAGTCATCGGCGCCAGTTTGAACGGGGATCAGACAGTCACGTCAGGCTATTACGACGGCCTCTTGGACGACCTGGCCTTCTATGACCACGCGCTTACACCGGGCGAGATCTCTACCATCATGAGCAGCGGGATCACGGCGGCGGCGCCGCCGCCGACTCCCTCGGTGGTCACCCAGCCTGCAACCGACGTCGGTTTCCAATCCGCGACACTCAATGGGGGCCTCACCGCCGGCATTGGGGCTAACATCTCCCTGTATTGGGGTGAGACGAACGGCCTGACCGACCCCAATAATTGGGACGCCGTTTTGGATGCGGGATTTGTCGACGAGGGGCCATTCGCGGGGGCACTGTCCGGCTTGCAGGGTGATACGACCTATTTCTACCGAGCCTTTGCCGAGAATAACGGCGGCTCGGCTTGGGCCAGCGACAGCCAGTCCTTCGGGACGCAGCCGTTTCCCCCCCAATCCACCTGGTCGACCGATGGTTTTGGCGTTTGGAGCGACGAAGCCAATTGGTCGGATATCGTCCCGAATTCCACCAAGACGACGGCAATCTTCGGCGGCGCGATCAACAGCAATCGCACGGTAGTCGTGGAAGCGGATGTGACCGCGGACGGCGCCGAATTCAACGACGCCGATACCTACGTGATTGGTGGACCGGGCAGTGTCACCCTGCAGGCTGACAGCGGGAACGCCAATATTATGGTGACGCAGGGTGCCCATCAATTCCAGACGGTCGTCAACCTTGGCAGTCACACCGACGCCGACGTCTCCAGTGGGGCAAGTCTCGCTTTTAATAACGAAGTGAATCTGCAGGGCAATACGTTGACGAAGACCGGTAATGGCGAGTTGAAAATCAACAATGCCCTGAACACCGACGGTGGAACGGTCGTCGGCACGGGCGGCGTCATCTCGGGCAGCGGCTCGATCGAAGGAGATCTGGAAAATCCCAGCGGGACCGTGGCGCCGGGCAACAGTCCTGGCGTGTTGACCGTAACAGGTGACTATGAACAGGGTGCCGACGGTGCGATTGCGATCGAGATCGGCGGAACCGAGTTCGGCTTGGAATATGACCAGCTGAACGTGGAAGGCAACATCGTATTGGAAGGTGGTTCGCTGGAGGTAGCGCTGGTCGACAATTTTCTCCCCACCGCTGGCGACCAATTCGATATCCTTGGTTTTGCCGCGCTTCAAGGCAGCTTCGACACCGTGCAACTTCCTGAACTCGCAGCGGGACTTGCCTGGGACCAGTCGGCGCTGCATACCGATGGGCTACTGGCGGTCGGCGTGCCCGAGCCGGCGGCGATGGCGCTGTGGGCGGTGGGCACGGTGGCTCTGATCTTAGGAACTCGCCGCCGACGGTACACGGGCAAGGGAGAGCCCGCTGAGAGGCGATTACGGCCGGTGCGACCAAGATGGGTTGTCGCGGCTGTTGCACTGGTGCTCACGATTACCAGCGGTTCCTCCGCCTGGGCGGCGCTAACCGGTTATTTCCCATTCGACGGGAACTTCGGTGAAGCCGTCTTCGGCAATAACGGGATCCCGATGAACGGCCCCTCCTTTACGGCGGGGGTCTTCGGCCAGGCCCTCAGCCTGGATGGAGTGGACGACCACGTCGTCATTCCGGATGGTAGCGGGACGGAGGTCGGCGCTGCCGATTATACGATTGCATTCTGGCTGCAAACGACCGACAACGCCGGGACTTTCATCAAGATGGGGACCAGTAGTGGCGGAGGCAACATTCGATCCTTGGATGCCGGCAACTTTGGGGATTTCGGCCCAAACTTAAACGGGGCGTTTCAAGTGGATGACGACAGCGCGGGTCCGAATATCATTCTTCCCGATCCGGCTGCAACGGTTGACGGGACCTGGCACCACTATGCGTTTGTGCGAGATTCAGTCAATGAGCAAGTCAGCTTGTATCTGGACGGCGAGCTGGCTCCTGCCGGACCCGGCGGCACGACCAATCCGTTCACCTTCGGTCCTGCCGACGTGACATCACCTGGCGAAATCGGCCTGATCGGGGCAGAAATGTCCTCTACTGGCAATCAGCAGGCGAGCGGCCGTTATCTGGAGGGCTTGATGGATGATTTGGCGTTCTATGACCACGTACTTACGGAGGCTGAGATTAACGGCATTCGAATAAACGGAGTCGGAAACATTGGGCCGCGGGACGATGCTACCTGGGGCGTTGACGCTTCAGGAGAATGGAGCGATGCAGCGAATTGGAGTTTCTTCGTCCCCAACGGTAATGACAAGATCGCCATATTTGGCGATCGCATTACCAGTGATCGCGCCGCCACCGTCGATGCGCCTGTCGTCATCAAAGAAATTCAATTCGACAATCCGAATAGCTACACCATCGGTGGCTCGGAGACCGTGACCCTGGAGGCAGACACTGGGAACGCCAGCGTGAACGTCTTGCAGGGCAGCCATCAGTTCCAGGCTGCTGTCAACCTGGCCGGAGCGACGGATGTGGATGTCGCCAGCGGGGCCACGCTGGTCTTCAACAACCGACTCGATCTGGGTGGCAACACGCTTACCAAGACGGGTGAGGGAGAATCGCAGATCAACAACAATTTGCCGGGCTCAACCGGCGTGGTCCGCGTGGTTGAAGGCACTATGTCAGGTGTTGGCCAGGTAAGTGGAGATCTGGACAACCAGGCTGGCATTGTCGCGCCTGGCAAGAGTGTGGGAATCTTGACCGTCGGCAATGACTTTATGCAGGGCACTGCCGGGACGCTGTCGATGGATATCGGTGGCCTGTCCGCCGGTGAGCAACATGATCAGTTGGTGGTGACCGGTTCGCTCAACATGGAAGGCGCCTTAGAGTTGTCGCTCACCGATGGCTTTACTCCCGAAGATGGAGATGTTTTTCAGATCCTCGATTTTCCTGCCGGTATGGCAACAATTAATCTCGATACGCTGCCCGATGATGCCGTCCTGCCAGGTGGTTTGGTGTGGGATTTGTCCATGTTGCATTTGACCGGCGATGTGGGTATCAACACCATTGGTGGCGTCGACGGGGACTTCGACGCCACGAACCTGGTCGATATCAATGATTTAAACCTGGTGTTGTTCAATTGGAATGAACTGGGAGCCGACTTGCCGCCCGAGTGGACGAACCAACGACCGGATGATGCGGAGATCGTCGGCGTGGCGGAACTGAATCTAGTTCTTTTCAACTGGAACAGGATGGGCTCGACGGCAGCCGCGGTTCCCGAACCAGCCACCCTGGGATTGTTGACGATCGCATTACTGACTGCGGGAATGAGGTTTTCCAGGCGACCGCAATGTTAGCCCCTCGGGCAAACGAGTAGCGTTATGGATAACCAACCCAAAAACCGCCTGCGACAGCAGAATTCACGGGGTTTTACGCTCGTCGAACTGCTGGTGGTCGTTGCCATCCTCGGCATCCTGGTCTCGTTGCTGTTGCCAGCGGTGAACGCCGCTCGCGAAGCCGCCCGGCGGATACAGTGTGCCAACAATCTCAAGCAGATCGGCATCGCGCTGACGAATTACCATGACTCCCAGGGCACCCTTCCCTACTCGCACGGCAACGATGGGAACCGCCTCACTTGGGCGTGGTCGGCTCTCATCCTGCCCTATATCGAGGAGGGCGCTGCCCACAACATCTGCAACTTCGACGTGGGGTACAATCTGGTGCCGAACCGGCTTGCAATCAAGCAGTTCTTTGTGTTCTATCAATGTCCTTCGGCGCCACGCAACGAACTGATTACGTGTTGCGCGAGCATTCCCGGCACGAGGGATGCGGCCGAGACGAACTACGCCGCGATTACCACGGACCGCCGGTACACCTGGTATTGGGGTGCCCCACCCGCCAGAAACGAATCCGGTCCGATGTACTTCAACTCGGCCGTGAAATTCCGCGAAATAACCGATGGCACCAGCAAGACGTTCGTCGTGGGAGAAGTCGATCGTGACCAGGATGATCCGCATAAGGCACTGTACCCCAGCTATTGCACCCCCGACTGTTTTATTGGCTCGATCTGGACCGCCCACAACCACATCACTACGTTCTATGGTATTAATGCCGGTACGGATTTGGAGACTGCAGGTGTCGATAGCCATCATCCCGAAGGCGCCAACTTTTTATTTGTAGATGTGCACGTTGCTTTCTTCCCCGTCTCCACCGACCAGCTCGTCTTGAAGGGACAGACCACGCGCGATCACAGCGACTACTCGGAACTCTGACAAGGTGACAAGGAATGCAGACGTACAAACCGGAAGCGAGTAAACCGCGATTGCTATCGGGCAGGGCATGTACTTATGTGTCGCTTTTCTTCACACCTTGCTGTTTGGTCAATGCCTGTGGAAAGAAAGATGTTCAGACGCTACAATTAGTACCCTACCGCAGGGCTTTTAGACCGATTGGGAGATCTCTTCGGGAATTGCTGCATCGACGGCGAAGGCCAATGGTCCTGCCGATCGAGGATCGCCATGAATATTCAATCACGTCACTGCCGGCGCCCGGGTAATTCACCGGGTTTTACGCTCGTCGAACTGCTGGTGGTCATTGCCATCATCGGGATCCTGGTCTCGTTGCTGTTGCCAGCGGTGAACGCCGCTCGCGAAGCCGCCCGGCGGATACAGTGTGCCAACAATCTCAGACAGATCGGCATCGCGCTGACTAATTACCATGACTCCCAGGGCACCCTTCCCTACGCGCACGGGAACGATAGGAATCGATATACGTGGGCGTGGTCGGCTGTCATTCTGCCCTTTATCGAAGAGGGCGCTGCCCACGACATCTGCGACTTCGACGTGGGCTACAATCTGGTGCCGAACCGGCTTGCGATCAAGCAGTTCTTTATGTTCTATCAATGTCCTTCGGCGCCACGCAACGAACTGATTACGTGTTGCTCAAGCATTCCCGGCACCAGGGATGCGGCCGAGACGAACTACGCCGCGATTACCACGGACCGCCGGTACACCTGGTATTGGGGCGCCCCACCCGCCAGAAACGAATCCGGTCCGATGTACTTCAACTCGGCCGTGAAATTCCGCGAAATAACCGACGGCACTAGCAAGACGTTCATCGTGGGAGAAGTCGATCGTGACCAAGAGGATCCCTTCAAGGGCCAGTACCCCAGCTATTGCACCCCGGACTGTTTTATTGGCTCGATCTGGACCGCACACAACCACATCACTACGTTCTATGGTATTAATGCCGGTACGGATTTGGAGACTGCAGGTGTCGATAGCCATCATCCGGAAGGCGCCAACTTCTTATTCGTCGATGTGCACGTTGCATTCTTCCCCGTCTCCACCGACCAGATCGTTTTGAAGGGACTGACCACGCGCGATCACAGCGACTACTCGGAACTCTGACCAGGTGACAAGGAATGCAGCCGTACAAACCGAAAGCGAGTAAACCGCGATTGCTATCGGCCTGGACGTGTACAAATGTGCTACTTTTCTTCACGTGTTGCTGCCTGGTAAGTGGCTGCGGGAAGAAGGGTATGCAGGTAAGGGTCGTGCACGGCACGGTCAGTGTCGGCGACCAGCCCGTCGAGCTGGGCCAGGTTATCTTTGTCCCGATCGAGGACACAAAGGGTCCCACCAGTTACAGTCCGATCGATGCGGGCAACTATCGAGTGGAAGGACCCCGCGGTGGTGTTCCGTTGGGCACCCACCGCGTGGAAGTGGTGGCCAAACGTAAAACGGGCCGAAAGGTGCCGGGGATGGGCGGGGCATTGATTGACGAGGCGGTTCCCTTTGGTCCGCCCATCTATGACGGTGATGAATCCCCCCTGCGCTTCACGCTCGACTCCGACTCCAGCGGCGAATTCAACATCGAAATCCCGACCGAGTGATGCGGTCGGATTGCGCCACTTTAAATGACAGCAATTGATGGTCAGCAGCGACAGAATCCGCAAGATGTTACCCATCGCGCTCGTCATCTGCACCGCCGCTTCTCCAACCGATGCAGCCGCACCGAAACCCAAATCACTCGGCGACCTGACTGGCCCGTGGGAATTGATGGTGGATGACCACTTCATCGAGACCCGATCCGCGTTAACGCGTCGTTACCACGCCTTTCAAAAACATCCGGCCAATCCGGTGCTCAAGCCGGATCGCCCCCACGAAGGTGAAGTAGCGTATCTGTTCGGCACCGTACTGCCAGGCCCCGATGGCAACGGTTTCCGCATGTGGTACCACACCCACCGCGGCTTTCGGAACCTGTACGCCACTAGTGAGGACGGGATCAACTGGGTCAAACCCGACCTGGGGATCGTCCAGTTCAATGGGTCGGGGGCTAATAACATTTTCATTGACCGGCAACCGGGGAGTCATCTTCCGATCGTCATTCACACACCTTGGGAGCAGGACCCCGAGCGGCGCTACAAACTGATCTACTACGACTACGGTCGGACGGACGCCAAGCATCCGATCAGCGGATTCTACGGCGCCGTGTCACCCGACGGGATCCACTGGAGCGAGGGATTTACCGACCCGATCTTGCCCGACGCGGGCGACATCGGCAACTTTGTGTGGGACCCCAACCGTAACCGCTACATCGGCTATGCCAAGATCTATGCGCCGGTGCGTGGGTTTCGTCGCCGCAGTATCGGGTTTACTTCCACAACGGACTTTCAGCATTGGCCGCCGACCGAATTGATCCTGGTCCCCGACGAAGTTGACGATCGCTGGGTTGAGAAAGATCGACAGCACACCGATTTCTATGGACTCGCCGCGTTTCCGTATGAGTCGATGTACCTGGGATTCCTTTGGGTCTTCCGCATCACCGACAGCTACAATGACGGAACGATCCACGTCGAACTGGTGAGCAGCCGCGACGCAGTCCGCTGGAAGCGACAGGAGGGAGATCGCCCGCCCATCCTGCGCCTAGGCGATGCCGGCAGCTGGGATGATGGGATGATCCACACGCCGACCCATCCCATCGTGCGGGGGGATACCGTCTACCTTGTCTATGGAGCGTCGGATCAAACCCATAGCAACCCCATAGCTGACGGCTGGGGTAATTGCGCCATCGGCATGGCGACGCTACGCAAGGACGGCTTCGCTTCGCTGGGCGCGGGTAGCGAAATCGGCAGCCTCACGACCTATCCGATTCGCGGTTTGGAAGGTGCTTTGCATATCAACACGGACGCCCAGGGTGGTTCGATCCAAGTCGAGATCCTGGACGAACAGGGAAATGTGATTCCCGGCTACAGTGCGGAGGAGTGTGTGGCAATCACGCAGGACGGTGTCGACCAGATCGTCCGCTGGCGAGGTCATGAGAAACTTCCAGACACGGAGTCACCCCGAAAGATACGGTTCCAATTGCAAAATGCATCCCTGTTTGCCTTCCGGGTAGACCATCCGGTCCAGCGGACAGGAGCGCCTCCGCCGCTGAAACTGGTTCTCGATTTCGAAGGGGACGGTGAGGCTGCCCTGACCGATAAGGCGGCTGCAGACGGTCGACAAATCGTCCGACTTCATCATTCCGCGAAAGTTACCACGGAGGACGCAGCCAATGGATCCGGTGCCTTGCTGATCAGTACCCAAACCCGTGGCGCGCTGGAAATCCTGGATGTGAGAAGTCTGGGCGAACAATTCACGCTGGCACTCAAGCTCAAAACAAGCGCACGCCAGCGACCCATGCGGCTTTTTAGTTCTCATCGAGGCACCGGACAGCCGACATCGGGTGAATTAATCTTCGACATTGATCCGCGCGTCGCCAGCCTGAGATTCAGGGTAAACGGACAAACCGTCACGTCGCAACCGTTCGCGGTTCGCGGCGGACAATACCACCACCTGGCGGCCAGCTACGATCGAGGACACGTCACGCTGTATGTCGACGGCCGCAACTTCGGCGAGGGTGACTTGCTTGCGGGAACGGCCCACCTTCACTACGACCGCTCCGTTCGCACGTACTTGGGTTCGGGCGACTCCCAACCACAGGTCGGCGTTCTCCTGGGCTCGAATCTCCGCGTGGGTCAGGACCTCGAAGGACGGTTTGTGACACACGATAACGTCGACCAAAGTCGTAACGATTACCAATTGATCGGCGTCGTCGACGACGTTGTGGTAAAGGCGGGCCTACCCGAATTTGCCCGCACACCGCAACGTACCGAGCGTGCTGACTTCATCATACAAATTAGAAACATACACAAGTACGGTCCGGGTGGGGCGTGGGGCCGGGGAGGCTGGGCCCGGTCGTTTGCGGCGCTAGACGGTACGATTTACCTGCAAGGCGACAAGAAAACGACCGACGGTGGCAAGACGGTCATGGATCACGACGGTCCTTCCTTGGAGGAGATCCTCAGGATTCCCGAGGGGGTCATCTACAATCGACCGGGACTCTTCCTGGCACTGGACGGCGCGACAGATCTCATATCTCCGGATCTTTATGCGGCTCGAGCCTGGCGATCGACGGACGGACTGCGGACCCTGCAAGAAGAAAAGGTGACGGTAAGGATCCCCGGAGGACCGAATAGAAAACGAGCCGCGAATGAGTGGTATGGTTTCTATTTCTACCGTGACATGTTGCAGCTTTCCGATGGGACCCTCTTGACCACCATGGAAGGCAATCTGGAACAGGACAAGCTGAAACCCAAAGACAGAAGCAGTGTCACGGAGAGCACCTATATGTTGCGAACCATCGTGGTGACCTCTAAAGACGATGGCCGCACGTGGGAATACCTTTCGACGGTCGCGGCACCGCGAATAGAGGATCCGGTAGGAGAAGGCTTTGACGAATCCACGATCCTCCGGCTGGACGATGGTCGGATCCTGTGCATCATGCGCACCGGGCACTTTACCCCTTTGTATGCCTGCTGGAGCAGCGATGATGGGAAGACCTGGACGGAGCCGCGTTACACTGGTTTAGAGCGCGGTTGTGATCCTCAGCTGCGGAAGCTGGCCGATGGCCGGATCCTGCTCAGCTGGGGACAACGTTACCCACCGGGCTCGTATCTGGAACCCAGAAGGAAAGGCGCGCTGGTCAAGTTTGCGCTCAGCGAAGACGGCGGAGTGAGCTGGCAGGTTGCCACCGTCGGTAAAGACTTGGGATCGTCCTATTCGTCGATTTTTGAGATCGAACCGAACCTGATCTTCTGCCAGGTGGACGGTTGGTTTTGGCACATCGAGCTGCAGCCAAAAGGTTTTCGAGATTCCCGAATACCGCCATGACATAAGCTTGTTCGGGACGAAACGCGTCACTCCACTCACTGTGGTACACTGGCAGCTCGCCAGGCCGTCTGCGCGATACTGACCGCGTGTGGTCAAAATACTCAACCGAATCATAACAGCTTGTCGTTTCGGGGTTTACGATTTGTGAAATGCTCGAATTTGCGCCTGTTTGGTCAAAAAAATCCGCCGATGCAGAAGTTCTGTTGTCCTGCCATGTTGTGAAGCGAAGTTGCCCGAAATCTCAGTCGACGGTGTGGGCGGACGAGTATGCTGTCGCAGCCCGCGTGACTTCCGGGTTGTTGCCCACAGCGACTTCGGACACCGTCTGAACACCGAGCATTCCAAATCTTCGTCACGCGGCATCACGGTAGTAGTAACGCAGCGTCCCGCCCAGTCGTTCACGGCAATTCACTACACCACTGCCCCGCCCCACTTCGCCGCCCGGCTCGATGATTCGATTGTTCAGTCCCTGATGATTCCTTTCCTGATGGTAATGCGCCAGATAAGAAATTGTGGCTCGTCGTAGTGAATTCTCGCCAAAGAAGATGATCCT
>Ga0310120_10000764_pt1 | contig 25151 bp, 22 predicted proteins | sample CB27_AW_983_MG_FD_203506 | JGI IMG/M metagenome (GOLD analysis project Ga0310120, IMG submission 203506) | Marine microbial communities from Western Arctic Ocean, Canada - CB27_AW_983 | ecosystem: Environmental > Aquatic > Marine > Oceanic | place: Canada: Western Arctic Ocean | collected...
TGGACCCGGCGGACCTGAAGACCGTTTCCGCGAACAGCGTGGACCCGGCGGACCTGAAGACCGTTTCCGCGAGCAGCGTGGACCCGGCGGACCTGAAGACCGTTTCCGCGAGCGGCGTGGACCCGGCGGACCTGAAGACCGTTTCCGCGAACAGCGTGGACCCGGCGGACCTGAAGACCGTTTCCGCGAGCAGCGTGGACCCCGCCGGTTGGAGAGACGCCCACCATTTGAGCTCAAGAAAATGTTCGACAAATTCGACGAGAATGGCAACGGTTCTTTGAGCCGTGAAGAATTTCAATCATTGACTCAACAAGTTCAGCGGATGCGCCAAAAACACGTTGGTCGTCAGAGGCGTCCGGAAGGCCGTTTTGATAGTCAAAGATTCGGGCCTGGCGTTCGCCGGTCCGGAGAAGGGAATGGAAAAGAAAAATGCGAGGATTGCCAGAAGCCAAACAATTCCGACGCGGAATTCTCCATCCCGGCCGTTGACGAGCCGGCTGCGTGAGATCAACCGAATCTGGTCGTCATCTGTAATCCCAGGAGTCCTGGAACCTGTTGAGGGCTGGCACGGCGTGGCAACGGTCGTCATGAGATCTACGGAATCCGGGTTTCGTGACCAGCTGGTTGGGTCCAGGCTCCATCAACAGATTCTGATGTTGAAGCCCTCCCGGTTTTACGAACCGTGATTGCAACTTGCCGCAAGTCGGCTTTGATTTCTTCCGGAAAACCCGAACATGCTTCTGCGCGTTGTGCCCGATGGTCTCCTGCGGGTCACTTCCATTTCTGATAGCCACTGCAGCACTCCCACCCAATCGATCGTGACATCAAGGTCTTCACATCCGGCGCCAGTAAGTTGAAGCAGGATGTCTGACGGTCGCTGAGTCCCCGCTCTGCCTCTGCTGAGGCTCTTTCTCAGCGCCGGTTTCCCATCACACGGGCCTTCCAAACGTCTCCTGGCGACCAGCGTCCTTGTTCGATCGACACCTAGCTGTAATCATTCAAGATGACAGAAATAGTGTGAGATTTATCTGGCGAGTCTGCACCTTGATTACACTTCCTCGAACACTCGCAGCGGAAAACAGAAGCCCCTGAAAACGCCTCGGTCCGCGTTGCCACCGACTTACCACAATCGCTTGCAGTCACCGAACACGACCCCGAACAACGAAGATCCAACCATGTCGAAAGAATTCACGCAAATCAGTTGGGATGCGGCCACCGGATTCGATTGCCGCCAACTCGTCCGCTTGTGGGTACATGAAGACCTGGAACGCCAACACGACTGGACCACGTTAGCCCTGGTACCACCGGACGAACAGGGCAGGGCGGCCATCGTCAACCGGGAAGCGGGCATCCTCTGCGGTCTGCGCGCCGCTGAAGTTGCACTCGACGAAATGAATATCACTTGTGCCTGGCAGATCGCCGTACAGGATGGCCAGCACGCCGCCGCAGGAACTGAAATTGCTACGATCCAGGGCCAGGCACGTGAACTTTTGACCGCCGAACGTCTGTTGCTGAACCTGATTGGCCGGCTTTCCGGGATCGCCACCTTAACTCATCAATACGTCAGTCTAATTTCCGACACGCAGGCCGCAATTTACGACACGCGAAAAACACTACCTGGCTGGCGTAGACTTGAAAAATATGCGGTGCGGTGTGGAGGCGGAAAAAACCACCGCAGTGGCCTGTTTGATGCCATTCTCATCAAGGACAACCACTTGGATTTCGCTGCTGTGGCCAACTCTGACGCAACTCCCGCGCATGCCCTCCAGACCGTCCGACATTTCTTACAACAATCCGAAAACAACCCTTCCAGGGACTTGGTCGTTGAAATCGAAGTCGATTCGCTTGAACAACTCCGCACCGTTCTGCCGGAATGTCCTGACATCGTTCTGCTGGACAACATGGATCCCGGCCAATTGCGAGAAGCGGTCCGGCTTCGTGACCGAGCCGCACCACTCGTCCAGTTAGAAGCTTCCGGAGGAATCCACCTCGATACGGTAATCTCCGTGGCCCAGACCGGTGTCGATCGAATCAGTGTCGGAGCCCTTACGCATTCAGCCCACACACTAGACGTGGGGCTCGACTGGAAATTCTCGTCAAATGCGACTTGATTCAACAAGAAAAGACACTTCTTCGTGGCCTTTCCGCAACATCCAAAGGCGACCAAACGCTCGCGATGAACGAAGTTTGACAGTGTCCCTCGTCAACCTATGCTTGTAGTGCATCAGCATCTTGGGGAGAGGCGGTGGTGTTGATTCGCGGCGAGGAGAGTTGGGAGCTAGAGGGGACCTCGTCGCGCTATTTTTTCTTCCCACCTTGATTTTCAATCCGGTTCGCCAAAACCGGCTAGGGGCCGCATCTATGGCAAAATACGTCCTGCTGTGCGACGACGAAATCGACCTCCTGCTGCCCACAGAACATGCCTTGCAACGGGTTGGAGTTGATATCAAGTGCGCGGTCGACGGACAACAAGCCTGGGAACTGATACTAGAACACCCCCCAACAGTTCTCGTGACCGATTGGCAAATGCCAAAACTGAACGGAGTCGAACTGGTCAAGAGAATTCGTGGCCTGCAAGAAACCCGTCATCTTCCGGTCGTGATGATCACAGCAAAATATGCGGAACTCGTACAAGCCGCGGAAACGAGTCGCTTACAACTGGCTGCAATTATCGCCAAACCGTTCAGCCCTCGTGAACTTAGTTTGTGCGTTGAACAAATCGTCGAAACCGGTGCAAACCAACCGACCTTCTAGCCCCAGACCACGATGAGTTCACTTCGTCGAGGGTAGTTCACCTTGAGTCGGCACAGAAACAGAATCACCAGTTCCAGCATCCACATTGCTGGCATCAGGCTGTGGCACTTCCAGCAGGGAAGAAGACCTATCGGGTAACGACGCCTGCGGCCAAAAGACGAGTACGCTTCGCACGCCGCTCAGCCCGCAACCGGGCCCGACGCTTGGTTTCGCTTGGTTTTTCATAGTATTCGCGACGGCGCATCTCTTTTTTGATACCGCTGCGCTCCACTAATTTGCGGAAACGGCGAACCGCCTCCTGGATCGTCTCTCGATCTCGCACGAATAGCTTTACCACTTTTCCTCCTTAATTTGATCTCTTTAATTTCACAGGTTGTGCGAGACGAAGACCAACACGACCCCCAGCAATTGCGAATTAACAAGTATAAATCAGTTTCGACCCTTAAGTCTAGTCGTGTACAGGCTGAACGAGACATAAATCTCCGGCTGAAGGGTGCCGCGTCACCTCTGACGACCTACCCAACGACCTTTCATCCCCCAAGCCACTAGAAAATCCCTCGCCGGAAAATCACGCCAAAGTCCTCCCCAGACGGGTCCGCGCGGACCTTGAATCCGCAGAGTCGAATCGATGAAGTCTCCTTAATCGTTACAATCTGGCAGCCGGTCGCCTGCAATACCCCAAATTCGTGGTTGGCCACCTCAACTGAAGGCCCCTGTCAAGCCGATCCGAATGGATGAGAAGTTACTCATTGATAAACTCCAACCTGCTGGCCTTTGAAATTACTGAACGTTGAATTCGCGGCTCCTCTAGACGACCGATGGCCTTCTGACTACCGGCAAGCCCGAGAGAACCAGATGCGGTTCAGCGTGGTCCCTCCTTCACCCACCCCGGCGTCCGGTCCTATCCTATGTACCCAAAGGTTGACCAAGCGAGTTTGCTGGAACATCTTGAAACGCAGCAAAAGCATGTGATTCAAGGTCTGGACCAATTGAACACCCGTATCGAGGCAGCCATTCACGAGTGGTCGGTAACGGACGATCACCGCCGGCCAGCGTCTCCCGGTAGGAGAATGTGCGATTCTGACCCCCGTCCGGCGAAGACATCGACGGGATCCTACTCACACCTGGTACAGTCCGGCGATTAACTCCTCCGCGCAAAGGTCCTCTGTTCAAAGGCGAGTTTCCCCAGGTATTGCAGCAACAAGTTGCGAAAACGAGTTGACGGAGTGTGGTGTGTTCCTGGTATGATGCCTGATGGTGGAACAGCGTGCCCGTCACTTGGCTTCAACGCAGGAGGAGATTTCTGTGATGCGTCATTCCGCGTACTGGGTTCCGGCCAACGTCCTGACTCTTTTATCAATCCTGGCTTGTTTCGGATGTGAACCGTCAAGCATCGAAACGGGAGAAAAACCTCATCAACACGTTGACCATGATGGCCACGATCACGAAAACGGTCCTCACGGAGGACATCTGATCGAATTGGGTGTCGAAGAATACCATGCAGAATGGCTGCATGATGATGAGACAAACACTGTCACTGTCTACATTCTGGATGCTGATGCCCGGAACGAATTCCCCATTGCGGCTGCTGAAATTTTCATCAATGTCAAGGTAAATGATCAGCCCAAGCAGTACAAGCTAACAGCCCTCCACACCGAACAGGGAAAGTCGTCGCAATTCCAGCTTGTTGATGACAGCCTGATGGTCGCTTTAAAAGTCGGAGAGGGGGTTTCGGCTAGACTTCGGGTCGACATTAACGGAACGCCATTTTCAGCAAGCATCGAACACCATGCCCATCACCACTAAGTCGACACCGACCGGTTGTTTCTGACCAGCCCGTTTGAGTCCCGACAAACTCATCTCAAGGTCTGTCATTGCTTTCAGAAGAAGCTGAAGCCGAGTCCATCTGACTGACGAGCCGTTACAAATTCTCGACCGAACGCTGTTCTTCTCAACGCTGCGGGTTGAGTGTCTGGCGCATCGCCTGAAAGGCCGCTGCGTGAAACCGCTCCGGACCTTGCCAGAATCTCTGCAGGGACTCTTCACAGGAAAACAGGTACACCTGCTGACGATAGAACACTCCATGTTCACGGGTTCCGGGCACGAGTCTACCCTGTTCGATGTAAACCACTGAATCGTGACCCGAAAGCATGGGAGCGTAAAAGTCCGGATTCTCCATGAACCGCTGCTGCTCGGCCAGGCCGACAAAAAGGTACGTTCGTCCGCGATGAATCGCGCCCCAGCGCGGGTCCCCTAACTGCCACCGGCTCTGTTCTCCCAGGGTAACCGGACAGTGGCCGTCCAAACCAGTGGTTGGATTCGCGTGGATCCCCACTTCTTGCGCAACCGCAGGAGGAGTCAGCTGATGCAGGGGTGCACCACGCCCCCCATTTCCTAGAGTAACATTCTCCGTCGGTAGCTGTGGATTGTTACCGTACCGGTTTCCCGGTTGTACAGTCAGCTGCCGCTCTGGCGGCACATGTGAATTGGCAGCCGGGGCGTTCGACTGCATCACTGGTTGACGGCCGATCACTGGCTGCTGTTGATAGTCAGAATAACGCGGAGCCACCGTCGCTGAGGGTCGCGGAGCCACCGTCGCTGAGGGTGACCCACCGTATGAAAGTGGCCCGGAATTTTCTAGTTGGTAAGGCCGGAACGCAACCTGATCGGAATTGATGTGAGGGTCGGAATAACGACTCCCTTCCTGAGCCAGGGGATTCGTGGTGTTGCCTGCCGGCGAAAATTGTGCCGAAGGGTTTTGTTGCCACGTCACCGGTGTCCGGTTCGTAGCTTCACGAATGATCGGCGGTTTGGAATTAGCCGCCAGCTTCGTAGACGGCGGCTGGTTGGCAGCTGCAATCTGTTGAAAATGTGCGACGAATGCCCGAGCCGTCATGGGGCTAGGACCGTGATGAAGTACCTGCCCGGTGGGAGAAATAACAACATCTCCGGGGATCTGAAAGATTCCATACCGATGGGCCGTTCCTGGAGTTTGTTCCGCATTGATCTTCACTGGTACGTAGTCACGTGCGAGCGATTGTGAAACACTAGGATCGGAAAACACGGTGTGCTCAAGCCGCATGCACGGCGCGCAAGTTGGTGACCAGAAATGCAGCAATACCAGTTGATTATTCTGCGCGGCAATCTGCTGAGCCATCTCCATGGTGGGCACCCACGCCACCCTGCCTGCCGAAAAAGCTTGACCCAAAAAAGTCAGTTGGAGCAACAATACTAATGCCAAAACACGCTGTTGTGCTCGCATGGGCCGCTCACCTTCTATTGAATTGAAACAACTGAACCGTAATCTCAACGACTGTCAGCCACCGTTCTGGTGCGACCGCATCGGGCCAGCTCGACTGCCAGCTCTGTCACCGGTCGCAACAATCTGACCTCCCGCCAAACGTGGCGACACATTCCGTTATCGGACCGAACCCTGTGACTCCACACAAAAAATGCGGGTTATGACGAAAATGCAGGCAGAGATTCGAAAGCTGCAGGCACCGATGGTGGCTAGGCAAGCGACAAACAACGGAATTTTTTTCAAAAATCTCCGCCAACCGTTATCCCAACCACGGTTGATCCTTGTTGAACCTGCAAGCAGGCTTCGTTATCTGCTGTTCGCAACTTCTCACTTTTTTCGCGCCTCAAAACTTTTTTAACTTTACAGCGGCGCAGTAGATTCAAGTAATAACCACCAGCGCGTTGCTGGTTTGAAACGCCATGTTTTTTCCGACGAACCGCAATTCCGTGAAATTTCGCCCCAATTCTCAAGATTATGTTGATACATCGCTTGACACGGACGAATAGAAGATTAAGATGCCGATAGTTAAGCTTCTACCTGGTACTTACGGCGCTGCTGGTCCAACACACTTGATGTCTTAGGGCCTCTTCTCGACCGATTTGAACAGCGGAACTAAATCTGCTTCTTTTGAGTTGGGAAGTTCACTGGCGCTTCTTAAGCGCAGCCGTGCTTTGTTACGGTGAGCTTGAGAAAAAGAGAACAACCTCCGCGTGATAGGATCTTGGTATTGAGATTCGAATGCGCCATTTCCCAGGTAGTTTATCTTCTGACAGTGGGTTTTCTATTTGGCGAACAATGGAAACGTCAAATGATAACTTGGATTGGTTATATCTACGAAACCGTTGTAGTCGGATTCAACCAGTTTCCGGCATAATGGTAGTCGCTCAAGCTCCAGGAGAGCTTAAAAAGGACATCAGATGCAGGCCATAACCACGCCTGTGTGTGCATGCGGCACTATTTCTTCGCTTAGGTGATTCATGGCAAAAAAAACAAAAAGAAGAGGCTCAAACTCTCGAGGCGGGGGCCAAGGGCGTGGTTCCAATGGACGCACACGCCGCCGTCGCCGGCCTGCCAACTCGTCGTTAGCCCCGACAGGAAAGACCGAATTCGAGGGTGACAACAACGGTGAAGCACTACCGCTGCAGCCGGGTTACGGCCTCTTGGAACTTCACCCCAACGGCTATGGTTTTTTGCGGAATCCGGAGAACAACTACGCGCGAGAACGCTCCGACCCTTTTGTTCCGGGAACCATGATTGAGCGTTACCAGCTGCGCCAAGGTGTGATGATCAGCGGAATGGTCCAGCAGGGACGCAGGCAGCAGGGCCCCCGTTTGCGTGAAATTACGCATGTCGATGAAATTTCTCCGGAAAAATACTCGGAAGTTAATTCCTTTGAAGACCTGACTCCAATTAATCCTGAGCAATGGTTGAAATTGGAAACCAAATCCGGGCCTTTGACAACACGCATCATGGACCTGCTGACACCAATAGGCAAAGGTCAACGTGCTTTAATCGTTGCACCGCCGCGTACCGGAAAGACCATTTTGCTGCAACACATCAGTACAGGGATTGCTGAAAACCACCCTGAATTGCACTTGATCATGTTACTGATCGACGAACGTCCCGAAGAAGTTACGGACATGCGCCGACAGGTCAAAGGCGAGGTCGTGGCAAGCAGTTTAGATCAAGACATCGAAAGCCATGTTCGCATTTCGCAACTTATCGTCGACCGAGCTCGGCGAATGGCCGAAATGGGCAAAGATGTGTTCTTATTGATGGATTCTATCACACGTTTGGCAAGAGCTTTCAACAAGTGGATTGGTAACACCGGACGTACGATGAGTGGCGGTGTGGACATTAAAGCCATGGACATACCTAAGAAGTTGTTCGCCACGGCGAGAGCCTTTGAAGAAGGTGGTTCACTGACGATTGTGGGTACGGCGCTGATCGACACCGGCAGTCGTATGGACGAGCTGATCTTTCAAGAGTTCAAGGGCACGGGAAACATGGAACTCGTGCTGGACCGCAAGCTGGCAGATCGTCGAGTCTGGCCTTCGCTCGACATCAACCAATCGGGAACCCGTCGAGAAGAACTATTACATCACCCCGATATCTTACATGCAGTGACCATGCTGCGGCGTACCTTGACATCGATGCATCACGTCGAGGCCATGGAGCAACTCACGCGACAGCTGGGAAAATTCAAGACGAACGCCGAATTTATTCAGCTCATCGCTGGTGCTAATACGCTCGAATAAGCCCAGAAGCAGGTCAATCTCTGCTGTCTGAAGAATGGAACACAAAGTTGACCCCCTGGATCGCGCCTTGGGTGTGCTAATGACTTCCGGACGTCGGAAGTAATACCAAAATCTTTGGAGGGTAAGCGAATGGCTAGCGGCCTCACTGGAAATGAGGTGCCGGGAAACCGGTTGTGGGTTCGAGTCCCATGCCCTCCGCTTTATTTTTCCCTTGCTTTAAGAGCTTCGGCATCGCCTTCCCATCGAAGGCTGATCGCGAGGCAGCCTGTTGGTCTGTGTCGAGTTCAGTCTCCCGCTCGATGACCACCCGCGGTTGCCAACCTTGAGTGGAGCGGCCGATTGCAGGGTCAGGGCAACCATTCAACAGACAATCACTCCACCACCAGAGGCAGCCTGTGGCGTGGCTTGTGGAGACCTTCGGTCGGCAGTGATCGTCGGTCGGGAGATGGGTGAGCTACAGCGGGCTTGGGGAGGTGACGTGTCGGATGAGTGAGACCAACGCAGCACTGCCAACGCCGATCCTGCTCTACGATGGTGTGTGTGGCCTGTGCCATCACATGGTAGGGCTGACAATTCGGCTTGATCGTCATGGGCGGTTCCACTATGCGCCCCTCCAGGGGCAGACCGCGGAGACCTTGCGGCAACGGCACCCCGAGATCCCCGAGGCCACGGAGACCCTTGTGCTGGAGGACGCCGGCCGGATCTTCCTGCGTTCAGCAGCTTTGTTCCACGCTGCACGGCACCTGCCGTATCCCTGGCGTCTGGCCAGCTGGTTTCGCTGGCTGCCGGCGTTCCTGTGCGATCCTGCATACCGTCTGGTTGCTGCGACACGGTACCGGCTCTTCGGGCGTTACGACAGCTGCCGTCTACCGAACACGGAGGAGAAGGAACGGTTGCTTCCCTAGCTGAATCACGAAGGAGGTGACGACGACGTTTCCGGACGACTCCCTGAGCAGTGTGCCGTCCCAAGTTATCTGAAAGTCGAAACGGCAGAAGTTCGGTGTCTGCACGACGGGCCTTTGTAAACAACGGGCCACTGCAGATTTGAGACACCAAGCGTCGGCGGAGTCAAATCAGCCAAGAGTGGGGAGTTCTCTCCCAATCCACTCCCCTTACGACGCACACATTCTCACAGAACGGGTCAAAGCAATCGGTTGAACCCTACAGAAAGAATCGTGTCTCAGCTACAAGTCCCGATTGCCGTCTTTTCCGAACGGAAACACGAAAATAAAATAGTTTCCTTGCAAATCCGTATTCCAGAATCTAGATTAACTTTTTGACAATCGCCACTTTTTCCATTTTGTACATTACGGTCGCGATGCCGACCTCTCGTCAGGAGAGACAGCTTGCCACAACAGAAAACGGCATACGATCCGGCGCAAAAATACCCGGTAACCTCCTTCGATGTGGAATGCGACACGTCACAGAATGCCGTGATTCAGGCCCGTCTCTATCAACCACAGGGCAACGGCCCGTTCCCAGTACTGATGGACTTTCACGGTGGAGCCTGGAGTGGTGGTGACCGCCAGCAGGGTCAATTGAGAGACAACGCGCTCGCAGAGAGTGGTTTGCTTGTCGTTGCTGTCGATCTCCGCACGAGCCCCAGGCACCATTACCCGGCACAGGTCGAGGATGCCAATTTAGCCATTCGCTGGGCCAAGACCCATGCCCATCTCTACCAGGGTGAGGCAAACTCCCTTGGCGCATTCGGTATCTCCAGCGGAGGCCACACCCTGATGCTGACAGTGATGCGCCCGGACGACGAGCAGTTTACATCCCTCTCCCTCCCCGCCAACACTTCGTCTAAGGCTTGTGTGCGCTACGCCATCGTGGAATCTGGTGTGCTTGATCCCTTACTCCGTTACCAGTATGCAAAATCCGTTGGGCGGAAGGACCTGGTCGAAAAAAGTGAAAACTATTTTGGCACGGAAACCGTTATGCAAGAGGGTAATCCGCAGGGCATCCTGGATCGCGGTGAAGCTGTCGAACTCCCTCCCGTCCTCTTGTTCCAGGGCACCGCCGATGCGAACATACCCGCGTCGATTCCCGAAAACTTCGTCAAATCCTATCGGGCCGCAGGTGGCAACATAGAATTCAAGCTTTTCGCCGATGCAGCACACGGATTCAGCCGGCTACCGGGTCAACACACGGAGGAAGCGATCTGCCTGATGAAAAATTTCATTTCCAGACAGCTTGCCAATAGCAATTGTGAAATTTCTGAGGCGCGATGACCCTTGATCTTTTCAATACCGGGATCAAGCCTTTCGAAGCGGCCAGACACCAACAAAATACTCCGAAACACGCGCGCTGCCTCTGAACCACTTGGAGAACAAATTCATGGCCCAACTACGACACGTCGCCCTCTGGTGCCGCGACATGGAAAAATCCCGGCGTTTTTACGAGGAAGTGATCGGCTGGGAATTTATCGGCTATCGACCGAGCAGGCGCGGACTCGACATGAGTGACGGCACCAATAACATCACCTTACTGGACTACGGAACTCAGGAACGTCCAACACTGGGCGAGGGACACGAGTACATTCATTTGGGTATTCTCGTTGACAATCTGGAGGATACCTGGAAGTGTCTGCATGCATGGGGTGCCAAATTCCCTTCGAAGACCGTCAAAGGTCGCTACGATGTCGACTCGAATGAAATCCCTGATCGCGCTTTCAAAGTATTCGATCCTGACGGAAACATTCTCGATATTACCAGCGACAAAAAAGAATGGGTCGGAACTGCTGTTTAGTTGCCGACGTCTTAAATCCGACATCGGTCGACCATTGCGGATCAAAGGTTGATCCCGCGCATCAACCCGGAACACACGTCCCGTGTCATCTTACGAGCGAACTTCTCTCAATTCCCGTTTTCGACTGGCAGTGAGAAACGGGGCAGTGACGACCGTCCCGGAAGGGTTCCGACAACGCACCAGTTGCATCCTTATGCTCGTAATCTGGCCTTGAACGACCTCCGGCCGAAGGGACCCAAGAACGGAACTGCGGGACCCTTGCGACGCGGAGCCTCGGAGTGCAAAATCTGTAACCGTACACCCAGAAAAAGGGGCCAAGGTCCCATTGAGACCACCAGGCTGGGTCTGCGGAAGGGCCAACCTGTCTAAATTCAACCCATTTGCACGGAGTCTTCGATCAATGAAATATCGTTTTGCGGAAATGACCATGCACGAAATCAAGGATGCTGTCCAGCAGCAGCGTGTCGCCGTGCTTCCTGTCGCGACTTTCGAGGACCACGGACCCCACCTCCCGGTGGATACTGACGTCGTGTTGGCAACGGAGATCTGTGAACGTGCTGTCGCCCGTTGCGCCTCCAATGCAATTCTGATTCCCGCTGTTCCCCATGGGTACAGTCCGCACCACATGGACTATCACGGCACGTTGACGGTAGGCTGGGATACGTTCATCCGCTACGTGAAAGACATCTGCTGCAGCCTCGCCCACCACGGATTCACTCGCATCCTCCTTGTCAATGGGCATGGCAGCAACGCTTCTCCACTCGATCTGGCAGCGCGACTAACCAACGTGGAATACGAAGGGAAAGTCCTTTGTGCTCTCGTCAGCCACTGGGATCTGCGACGCGTCAAACAAGTCGCCGAGACTCTCCGCGATTCCGACTTCAACGGCGCTGCACACGCGGGTGAATATGAAACGGCACTGTACTTGGCACTAAAACCTGGACTTGTGGACATGTCCAAAGCGGTCGATGAACACACACCACTTTCACCCAGCTTCAGCATCGATTTGCTCTCCGGTGTCCACCCGGAAGGTTCCGCCGCACGCCTGATGCCCTACTGGAGCAGCCTCACGGCCAGCGGGATTATGGGAGACGCAACAAAGGCCACCCAGGAAAAGGGAGAGAAGTTTCTGGCGGCAGCCGTGGAAGGACTTGGCGACCTGATCGGTGAACTGCAACAAACGCCGCTTCCCGAGCGACGCGATCAGCACGAGACGCCCCCCATGATCAGAAACAGAGCATGGACTTGAACAGCTTCATCTTGTTTCGCTCCGGCCAGCAAACAAAAGCGTAAGAGTGTCGATGTCACTGTCTGCGTCTCTGATTTGCCGGATTTCAAAGCTGACCAGCAGGCCCACAGGGGATCACCGTCATCCCCAGGCGGATGACCGGGAAGACCCGATCAAAAGCACTCTCGAATCCCAACCCAAATCGCCTCACAACCACCATTAATTTCAGCGTCCTGAGCTGTACTTCATCTTTCAAGTTTTTAATCGGAATCCGTCAACCGTGGTAATTCCGCGAAAGCTGTCGGATTCCATGATCACCCCGCAACAGCGGCCGCAAATTTAGTTGACAGGGACACTCGCTCGATTAATATGAAAGACACCCAGAACGCTGATTGGTCAGGAACTTGTGCCCCGATTCCGTAGCCAGTCGGCGTTTTTTTGTGCGCGGTTCCTCTTTTACCACGATCGCCGACGCCCTATAGTATCCCGAGACTGGTAGGTCTGGATGGTTTTCGGACATGTCTCGGACCGCAAAGAAGTTGACCGAGTTCAACAACCGTGAATCGGCAAGAAGTTTTATTTTTTGGTTCGGTTTTTTTGGCAACCGTCCCATCTTGCCTGGCACCTTCAAAGTGAACCACTGAAATCCAAGGACAAGGGGCCAAGTTTCTATGCGCCCTATTGCGCAACGAGATGGATCCAATCGCAACAGCGGCTGTGGTTTCGTGGGTACTTCCAGGGGCAGCGTAAACACCTGCTGGTCTGGTAAGCGCACGTCAGCGATGTTGACTTGACTCCGAACTCCAAGGAACCCGTGGATGACAGCCGATACGCCAAAATTCGTTGCCCTGGTCTCTGGCTTACCCCGTTCCGGTACGTCCATGATGATGCAAATGCTGGATGAAGGGGGCTTGCCCATCCTGACCGACAGGGAGCGGGCAGCAGACGACGATAACCCGCGCGGATATTGCGAATTAGAGGCCGTGAAGCGGACCAAGGATGACGCCAGCTGGCTGAACGGGGCACCCGGCATGGCAGTCAAGGTTATTTATTGGTTGTTGAAGGATTTGCCGGACAGCCATCAATACCGAGTGTTGTTGATGCAGCGATCCATCAGCGAAATTATTGCATCCCAAAGTGTGATGCTCGCCCGCCGTGGAGAAGCAGGGGCAAATGTCTCTGCAGAACAATTGGAACGTATTTTCATTAAAGAATTGGACAGTACAAAACGGTGGCTCGCTTCCCAAAAAAATTTCGAGGTGCTGGACATCCAATACTCCGACGTACTCACTGATACACTAGGCCAAGCCGAAAACATCCGTTGTTTTCTCGATTTGCCTTTGGATGTTGTGGCCATGGCCAAAAGTGTGGATCAGAATCTATATCGACAACGATCTTAACGCCTCCCGGATAACTCACTGGCCGTGTCAGCGATGCTGGTCAAGACAGTAAATCACGGTTCTTGCCCAAATCCTCACCGGGAAGAATTCCGTCAAGATGGATCAAATTACCGCGATGGTTTATGATCGAATTGCCGAAAGATGAAATCAGCAAAGTAGCCTCGCTAACTCCCATTGTGTCCAGCCTCTTCTCGTTCTTTGCGGCCATGTAGTTACTAGCCTTTTCATCCAATACTGTTCAGGGTCATGTTCTCCAGCAGAATTCGACATATCTTCGGTGCTCTCCAGCGTCGCAACCTACTGCCGCTAGCTTGTCTGCTTGTTGTTCTAGCGCTAACCAGCCAAGAAAACTCTTCCCCCACCCAAAACGTGCAAGTCGCCTACATTGGACCCGGGGCGGGCATTGCGTTGGTCGGGTCTTTTCTTGCCGTGCTAGGTGCCATGTTGACCGCTTTCATGGTTCTGCTGACTTGGCCAATCAGATGGTGTTGGAGATCCCTGCGAGGCCAGCAAGCGTTGAAACGGGCCCAAGTCAAACGGGTTGTGGTGCTAGGTTTGGACGGGCTCGATCCGGAATTGGTCGAAACCTTCATGGAAGAGGGAATCCTGCCAAATTTAAAAAAACTGGGCAGCACCGGAAGCTATCATCGGTTGGGAACCACCTGGCCACCCCTTTCACCCGTCGCCTGGTCATCATTCAGTACTGGATCTAATCCCGGCAAACATCGCATCTTCGATTTTATCACCCGAAATCCATTAACGTACCTACCGGAAATTTCCTCCGTCCGGATTCAACCACCGCGCCGTCAGTTGAAACTGGGAAACTACTGCCTGCCACTTTCCCGGCCACGAATTGACGGACTGCGTAAGAGTAAACCCTTTTGGAAAATTCTGGGAGAGGCGGGCATTTTCAGCACGATCTTGCGGGTTCCTATCACGTTTCCCCCTGATCGCTTTCATGGCGTTCAGTTGTCAGCCATGTGCGTCCCCGATCTACGCGGTACGCAGGGCATGTTCACCTACTTTGCTGAACAAGGTGATACGGGAGCCATCACCGAGTTTGACGTGGGCGGCGAACGGATCGAGGTTCGTCGTTCTGCTCAATCAGTCCACGGGACACTACCTGGTCCGGTCAACCCGCTGCGAACAAAACTCGTAGACAGCCAGGTGTCATTTCGAGTGGTGGGAAAAAAGGATGGCACTGCCGTGATGCACGTCGCCGGCCAGACGGTCCGGCTGGTGCCCGGCCAATATACCGATTGGGTCCGATTACCCTTTCGACTGGCTGCAGGCGTCAAAGCCCATGGCTTGTGTCGATTTCTGTTGAAACAATTTCAACCCTCCTTCGAAATGTATTGCACGCCCATTCATATCGATCCAGATCGTCCGGTCATGCCGATTTCACACCCGCGCGTGTACTCCATCTATCTGGCCCGGAAACAGGGTCCTTATGCAACCATGGGGCTCGCGGAAGACACTTGGTCGCTGTCGGAAGGCTTGATTGACGAGGAAGCTTTCCTCCGTCAGACAGATGATATCAACGCAGAACGAAAAACAATGTTTTTCGATTCCTTGCAACGGACCAAACGCGGGGCCGTGGTTTGTGTCTTTGACGGTCCCGACAGAATCCAGCACATGTTTTGGCGTTTCCAGGATTCCAATCATCCAAATTATCAAGCAGGAGATCCCACAGCCGACCGGCATCGTCGTGTGATTCGCGACATGTACGTCCGCATGGACCAGTTGGTTGGTGAAACACTGGAAAAAATGAACCGTGACACCGCGCTGTTCGTGATGTCCGATCATGGCTTCAAGCCCTTCCGGCGCGGTGTCGATTTGAACGCCTGGCTGTTGAAGCACGGATACTTGGTTCTCAAAGAAAACGCGCAGAGTTCGGACAAAGGATACCTGGAAGAAATCGATTGGAGTCAAACAAGAGCTTACGCGTTGGGACTGGCCGGTATTTATGTCAACCAACAGGGACGCGAAGCCGAGGGAATCGTGTCAGCGGGCGAGGAAAAAAAACAACTTGTTGAAGAACTGTGCAGTCAACTTACGGGCCTCCAGGACACGGACCGGGGCCAGGAGGCAATTCATCAAGCCATTTCCAGTGAAGATGCCTATACTGGACCTTACGTGGACGCTGCTCCCGATTTGATCCTGGGATACCATGTCGGATATCGAGTCAGCTGGGATTCGGCCGTCGGCAAATGTGGTCCACAAGTCTTTTCCGACAACATGCATGCCTGGAGTGGCGATCATTGCATTCACCCTGATTTAGTTCCCGGGGTTCTGTTCAGCAACCTGCGGCTTGACGGTTCACAGCCCCACATCACAGACCTGGGTCCCACGACCCTGGAATTACTGGGAGTCAAAACACCGGCCTACATGGACGGGAAATCGTTATTATGCAGCGACGCGAATTCGTAAAACTTGCGATCACCGCTACCGGAGCGGCTGCCGTACCCGGCTGCGGAGGCTCAACTTCGTCGCCACCCTCGCGTACGGATCATCGCGTATTCGTCCTCGCGTTTGACGGACTGGATCCCCGCATTGTGAGTTCGCTGCTGGATGCCGGTCGCATGCCGAACCTGGCGAAGTTGAAATCACGTGGTGGTCTGCACCGCCTGGGCACCAGCACTCCGCCGCACACACCCGTGGCCTTTTCCAATATCATTTCCGGCGCCGACCCGGGCGTCCATCAGGTGTTCGATTTCATTCACCGGGATTGCGATACCGAGGGTCTGGCAATTCGCCCGTATTTCTCGACTGCCGACGTTGTGGCCCCCGAACTTCAGTGGGCGATTCCACTTGGTAAATGGCATCTGCCCTTATCGGGAGAACGAACGGAGTTACTGCGGCGTGGTCCTGCATTCTGGGATACCCTGGTGTCGGAAGGGATCGACACCGAGATTCATTACCTGCCTTCGAACTATCCTCCCCAGGAGCCTCAGGGGCCGGGGCGGTTTCGTTGCATCAGTGGTATGGGAACACCCGACCTGATGGGCAGCTATGGTGAATTCACGTTATTCACACCCGATACGCCGCGTCAAGGAAAAATTGTAGGTGGGGGACGGTTTGTGCATTTGTCGATGCACAATCATTTTGCAACTGCCGAGTTAACCGGTCCCTCCGACTTCCTGCGCCGCCCTGGCGAGGACGGACGTGTTCCGATCATGAAGGTCTCCGTGGACATCTGTCGCGACCCCAAGGTGCCGGCAGCAACGATTGTCGTCGACGGGAAGACCAGCCTGCTGAAAGAAGGAGAATGGAGCGACTGGATACCGGTCGTCTTCCGTACCAGCCTGCCGGGATCATCGGTCCTTCAGAACATGGGCGTGATCCCGCCCATGCAGGGGATCGTGCGTCTGTTCATGAAACAGGTCCACCCGAATTTTGAACTCTACGTCAGTCCGATCAACATTGACCCGCTGTCACCCGTCAACCCGATCAGCGTTCCCGCCGGCCTGGCCCAGGACCTGGCGCGTCGCCACGGGCGATTTTACACGGCGGGCATTCCCGAAGATACCAAGTCACTCAGTCACGGGGCGTTGAACGAGGATCAGTTTTTAGCGCAATCTGAATTGGCGATGCAGGAACGCATTGTGCAGTACCGTGACACGCTGCATCGTTTTCAGCGTGGCTGCCTGTTTTTCTACTTCGGAGCCACCGACCTGGTCCAGCACATGTTCTGGCGTGACCGCGACCCCGAACACCCGGGACGCCTGCCGTCCCACGAAGACCGCTATGCAGAGGTTGTCGACGACATCTATCAACAGGTGGACGAGATCGTGGGTGACACGCTACGGGCCGCCGGTCCGACCGACACTGTGATCGTGATGTCCGACCACGGCTTCACCTCGTTTCGACGAGGATTCAACCTCAACAGTTGGCTTTTGGAACAGGGATTTATTCGGCTGCGTAATCCCAGTCGCCAGGGACAATGGGAAATGTTCCTCAATGTCGACTGGTCCGGAACCACCGCCTACGGTTTAGGAATGAATGCACTTTATCTGAATGCCCAGGGTCGAGAAAAAAACGGGACCGTGAAAGAGACACAGTGGAACAGCAAACTGGATGAAATTCGCGACAAGTTGCTGGAAGTACGAGACGCCAATGGACAGTCGGTCATCCGTCGTGTGGACCGGGTCAGCAAAATCTATCCTCAGGCCGACAATAAAATCGCTCCGGATTTGATTGTCGGTTACGAAGATGGTTATCGCGCCAGTTGGGACACGGTGCTGGGAAAAATGCCCCGCGACATCCTTGTGGATAACATGGATCGATGGAGTGGAACCCATTTGATTTCTGCAGACCTCGTACCGGGAGTCCTGGTCACCAGTAGTCCAGTGAAGATCGAGCAACCGGACATCCGAGACATTGCTCCCACGATTCTGGCTGAGTTCGACATTGCCACGCCGTCACAGATGTCCGGGCGGCCGTTGTTCAGTTAAACACCCCCACCTAGTGAGCCGAGTCATGTTTTCTTCAAAAAAAAGTGTCAAGATCGACAAGCAGCTTTACCAACGCTTGCAGGATAAAGCGGCTCAAGCCGGTTACTCGTCCGCAGAAGAATTGATCGTGCACACCCTGGAAGCGGCCGTCGCCGACCAGGACGATCAACTCGACCGTGAACAGGCCGAGCGACAATTGCGAGGACTTGGGTATATCGAATAGCACCATCCGGCATGCTTTGATGAACACCTTCAATTCAACGCTGACCCTCCTCACCGAACTGTTGCTGGCTCCCCTCGCTCAGTGGCCGCTGGTGGCACTACTGGTCTGGTCGGCGGTCGCCGGAGTTCTGATGGCAATTGTGTTTCGCTTCACTTCCAATCAGCCCGCAATCCGTCGTGCAGCCGACCGCTGTCGGGCGGAGGTGTTGGCCATCAAGTTGTTTCAGGACGACCTGCTCGGCATCTTCACCAGCCTCAGAGCGTTGCTGTGGCACTCGGCCGCTCGTCTGTGGCATTCCCTGCCGCCGATGCTGTTGATGTTGCTCCCCTTCGTCCTGGTATTAATGCAGCTGGCCCTGCGCTACGAGTGGCGTCCGTTGATGCCGGGCGAATCGACAATCGTCCACCTGGAACTTGAACCGGAACACTGGGAACAAACCCAGCATGCACAGTTGCATCCCCCGGCCGGTGTCGTGATCGAAGCCGGACCCGTACGCAACGCCAACACCAACAAGATCTCCTGGCGGATCAACGTCTCCGAAACGTCCCCGGCAGGTACTTCTCCGGGACCGCTTCAGTGGAAAATCGCGGACACCCTCGTGGACAAACACCTGGCGATATGCGGCAGTGAGCAGCCCCTGCAACTAGTCGACCCGCGTCGCGCCGGCCCCGATTGGCGGGATCAAGTCCTCCATCCGGGTGAGCCTGGCCTCCCGCAAGCAAGTGCAGTGCGAGGCATTATGATTGACTATCCACGGCGGGAAACTTTACTGTTTGGCTTGGACATTGCCTGGTGGATTACTTTTCTAATCGTTTCAATGATAGCTGCATTTCTTCTCAAGCCATTGGTGGGAGTCGAATTCTAGCAGACAAAAAAGTTGCCATCTCAGGAAGCAACCATCCATGTCGCGGGCGTCCGAGTCCCGCTACCATAGCAAGAAGGGGCAGGGCGGGTGGCGCAGGCCGGCGTCGTTCAAAGTTGAGCTACACCCCACCGGGATACCCGTTCAGAGAACGTTCACCAACGCTTTATCCCTGCCGCGACGAGCCGCGCAGGTTGCACCCCTCGGACCGATTTCAACACTCTCATGGTTCTTATCCTGGATAGGCTGCCACGCGATTGAGCCATACAATGGACCTTGGAACCCTTCATTTGCGTCAAAATCAAAACGTTTCAAACGCGGAACGCAATGCCGTGCGGACCATTGCTAAAAACACCATTCAACGTGGCATTCCTTTCAGAAAAACTTAAAAATGACACTCGAATCCATCCAAACCGTGGCCGTCATCGGCCTGGGCACCATGGGGCACGGAATTGCCCAGGCATTTGCCCAGGCAAAATTTCAAGTCCGTTGTTTCGATTCGATCGCCAGCGTTTCCCACTCGCTGCACGAACGCGTAGAGGGCAACCTGCAGCAGATGCTGGACGCGGGAGTGATTGCGCAGGAGGAGGTGCAGGAGACACTTGACCGGCTCGTTGTTTGTGAGAGTGAGGCAAGTACGGTCGACAACGTGCAATTTGTGACCGAAGCGATCGCAGAAGATCTCCTGGCCAAGCAGGAGTTGTTCCTACGCCTCGAATCACTGACTTCACCCAGCACAATCCTGGCCAGTAACAGTTCGACGTTTCCCATTAGTCAGTCGGCCGGTGAACTGGAAACCGCCCAGCGGGCCATATTGACCCATTGGTTCAATCCCCCCTATATCATCCCGGTTGTGGAAGTCGTCCCGGGAAAGCGGACGGCGGAGTCAACCTCCGAAATCACCTGTCAACTGCTGAGAAAGATCGGAAAGCAACCGGTACGAATTCATCAGGAGATCCCCGGATTCCTGGTCAATCGAGTTCAAATTGCCATGCTGCGGGAAGTCTGGGACTTGCTGGAACAGGGCGTGGCGAGTGCCGAAGATATTGATGAGGCGATTCGTGGCAGTATGGGACTGCGGCTCGCTTCACTCGGCCCGCTGCAAATCAGCGACTTCGCCGGGCTCGACATCTGCTGCAAGGTCTACGAGCAACTGATCCCGGAACTTCGCTCGGACACTCAGTTGCACAGCATCCTGCAGGAACGGATTGACCGGGGAGAATATGGCACGAAGACCGGCCGTGGAATTTACAACTACACTCCGGAATCGATCGAACACCAACGAGCGCTGCGCGATCAACGCTATCTGACGTTGATTCAGGCGCTAAGCCCTCGGAACAGAGAAAGCTGACGGAGTCCGGCGTTTCACTATGGAAATAATTGCTTCTCCGGACAGCAAGAATCAGTAACATCACATCCGCTGAGAAAAACATGGCGACTGGCATTTGCTGGAATTCGGCTCTTGAAAAACTTCCGTTTTCACCGATTCGTAAAATGTTCAATGCGGCGGCCCAAATGGAGGATGTGCTGCACCTTTCGATTGGGCAACCGGATTTCAATGGCCCACCCCACGTCATCGAGGCACATGTCCGCGCCTTACACGACGGACGGACCCGTTACGAAATGGACGCCGGTCTGCCAGCGCTACGTCAGGCCGTCGCCGATCGGTACAACCAGCTATATAAAATCGACCTGCAGCCAACCAACGTTCTGATCACCACCGGGTGCTGCCAGGCGATGTTCATGACCATTCACGCAATCACCCGACCGGGCATGGAAGTTATCGTCATCGAACCGGTCTTTGTCTTTGCCCATGTGATTGAACAGGCAGGCGGTATCCTGCGGCGGATTGTCACCACTGCCGACAACGGGTATCAAGTCGATCCTGAACAGATCATCGATGCCATGAATGACAACACCTGTGCGATCATGCTCAACTCTCCCGGCAACCCGACGGGCACCGTCTACCCGGCAGAAACCCTTCAACCGATCCTTCAGCAGGCCCAACAACGGGGAATTCCCGTCATCAGCGATGAAGTCTACGATCGCCTGATTCTCGATGACATGGAGTATCCCACCGCCCTCACCCTGGCACCATCTCTCGAGAATGCCTTTGTCGCCAGCAGCATCTCTAAAAGTTACGCTTTGCCCGGTTTGCGCATCGGCTGGGTCATTTCCGACGAGTCCAACATTGTCGCTCTGCAGCGGATGCACATGTTCATCAGTACCACCGAAAACACCGCGGCGCAACACGCCGCCGTGGAAGCCTTGCAAGGAGACCAGTCCTGCGTCGACCAGATGGTAGCCGCCTATCGTGCACGTCGTGACCGGCTCGTGGAAATCATGGATTCCACACCCTGCATACGCGGTTATTCACCCGGGGGCGCTTTTTTTGTCATGCCGTCCCTGCCGGAATGCCAAGACAGCTTTGAGTTTGCCATGAAAATGTTGCGGGAAGCAAAGGTGTGCACAATCCCGGGCGGTGCCTTCGGTGAGTCCTGCAACAATTCCCTGCGGATCAGTTTTGCTACCGACCTGGACACCATCGAACGTTCAATGGAAAGGATGATACCATGGCTCGAGACACAATCATCCTGACTCGGCAGGAAATCGCAGAACAAATTGATGTGGCCGACACCATCGATGCCATCGAGGAGGCGATGGGGAAATTCGAAGCGGGTGAGGACTATCTGCCTCCCAAGGCAATTTTTGAGATTCCCGTCGGTGAGCCCGCATGGGCCGCATGTATCACCGGCTACACCAAAACAACGAACCTGCTGTCGATGAAAGTGGGACAGGAGCGGTCACGAAACCCTGACCGGAAACTTCCCACCACCAATGCCTGGATTGCATCCTTTGAGCCACTCAGTGGTGAATTGCTGATGTTTTGCGACGGCCTGCTGCCCACAATGTATCGCACCGCCGCTGCTGCGGCAGTCGGTGCCCGTCAACTATCGCGCGAAGACAGTCGAGTTCTGGCCGTCATTGGTGCCGGACAACTGGGACGGCAGTGTGTGCGAGCCACGAGTTCCGTGCGCCCGTTCGAAAAAATACTGTTGTACGACCAGGCCGCTTCGGCTGCACAGCAAGTCGCCGAGGAACTGTCAGAACACCTTGCTCCATCCATCGAAGTCACTTCTGCCGAAACCGCCTGCCGACAGGCGGATGTAATCGTCACCGCAACCAATAGCCGTGAACCGATTGTCGCAGCCGACTGGGTCCGCCCGGGCACCCATCTCTCCTGCATGGGAAGTGACCTGGGTGAAAAAATCGAGTGTGAAATGACACTCCTGCCCCGCTGCAAGATTTTTGCTGATCAGGTGGAACATGCGATATTGAGAGGTGAAGTCAGCCGGGCAGTTGACAACGGTCTACTGGGAAAAGACTGTTACGCCGGGAGCCTGGGACAAGTCATCAACGGTTCCCTGCCGGGGCGCCAGAACAATGAAGAAATCACCATGTTTGACGGGGTGGGCATCGGCATTCAAGACACCACCGTGGTCCGCACCATTTACGATCGGGCAGTCGAGTTGGGACTGGGGGTCCGCATCTCGTTTTCTTGAACCCGGATTGTGAAAACTCGTTTTTCGCAACGAACAACTTCAGTGACTCTCTTGCTGCAAACGCAACCCGCGTTCTTCTGGTGAATTTCCAGAAATTCCGCCGTGTTATTCGGATTCCTGCGGCGGACCACTCTCTGGTTGCCTGGAACTGTTTTTTAGTTTCACAATCCGACCATACATGTGGCCACCATGATCGCCACCATCCCAGGTACCGGCATACTGCGTGTCATGAATCACAATCCGCGCGGAAAAAACACCAAAACCGGGCACCGGGAAGTTATCAAGGGTGATCACAGGTGTATCGCCTGCCCATTGGACGACCAGTGGCAAGGGAAGTTTGACGTCGTGTTCCCCGTATTGAATGCGGGCCACAAACAACCACAACCCGCCCCCCAACTTGGTAACCTTTTCCAAAGTGTAGCTGTCCTTCCGGGGAGTTTCCGCGTTGGCCCAAGTGGTGTAGTGTCCCACCAGTTGCGCCCGGGTGAGAAGTTCACTAAATTTTTTTTCTGCCGGTGTCAACTGCCGGTCCTCGGCTTGGAGTGGTTCGCTGGGCAACTCCTCTGCCAAAACGGGCACTGTTTGACAAATCAGAATCGTGCTCAAGAGGAGCAAGGGAGTACGTTTCATTTTCTCGTGTCCTGTTACAAGTAAAAACACCCGTGGCCGAATTCCGCCAGATTAGCTGTTCTCGTTAAACTCGATTCCCAACACGAGTTCTGTAGTCCGCAAGAGATCAGCCGACAAGGCTGGTCGATTCACCGTGAAATTTCCGGGGCAAGTCTCGGCGGAAATGACCGGGCATCACTGCAGGAGCAGCTCCTGACGGATACCGAAGAAACAAAGCACGGGTCCGCCGCCTCCACAGTCTCTCGACCAGTTTCTCACCGGACCAATCCCCAAGACTCCCAGTGTAGCAGAGAAAAGCCGCTTATCCCTAGCAGGGCAACCACATTTTGACGATGGACCACGAAGTCCAGCAACACTGAACCCGTCTTTCAGCAAAGCCCCAGTCATGAAATACTGCAGTGATCCAGAAACAAATCAATGCGGGAACCGGAAACTTTTCGTCGCTAAAGACGTTCCCGGAAAAACTCGGCCACGACCGAACCGGGTGCTTCAGCGTCCTGTCGTTCAGATCGCACGATGACAGAAAAGCACCCCAGGCTGCAACACGCGGAGTCAAACAACATGTCCACGATTCGAGTTGCCACTTTCGATGGTCCGGGTTCCGGTCCTGTCATTCGGTCGGTTCCTTACCCCCAAGTGCCGTCCAAGGCGGCGCTGATTCAGATTGGTGCGTGCGGTGTCTGCGGAACGGACCTGCACATCCTGAAAGGCCATTGGCCTCGACCACTTCCATGGCCGTTTACCCTGGGACACGAGTTGGCCGGGGTCGTCGTGGAAAAAGGAAGTGAACTGAAGACAGACTTTATGGGGCAGCCTCTTGCAGTCGGATCGAAAGTCATGCTGCCACCGTTGATGCCCTGTGGAAAATGCTATTACTGCGTACACTACCCGGAAACCGCCAACAAGTGTCTCACACCGGTCTACTATGGCCGTTACCTGGGATTTGAAAAGCCACCACACCTGTGGGGTGGATGGGCTGAAATGGTTTACGTGGACCTGGGGGAATTGCCGGGAACAAAAATTTACAAGCTGCCGGACAACATGCCGCTGCGTATCGGGACACTTTCTGAACCTCTCACCTCCTGCATTCGAGCATTGGATCGAGCGGTGCGAGTGGGAGGGTTCCGCAACGGGGATACCGTCGTGATCCAGGGATCGGGTCCGATTGGTGTTCTGGCAGTCGCTGCCGCCCTGGAAATGGGTGCCGGACGAGTCGTTGTCGTCGGCGCGCCCGAACAGCCACGACTGGCACTCTGTCGACGCTTCGGCGCTGAATCCACTGTCTGCCTGGACGACCACCCAACCGCGGAAGCACGAATCGACGCGGTACGCCAGATCGTAGGCGGTTTCGGGGCCGACCTGGTCATGGATTGTGCCGGTCACCCCACTGCCGGCCCCGAAGGGATCGAGATGCTACGTGACGGTGGTACCTACGTGGAGATGGGGCAATTCACGGATGCCGGTTCCATCGACACCAATTGGCATCGTTTCTGCACGAAGGACATTAACCTGCTGGGTAGCTGGGCCTTCACCGCAAACGACATTCCATTAGGAATCGCCATGCTCGACCGCGCACAAGACCGTTATCCCTGGACCGAAATGCAAACCTTGTTTCCCTTCAGCGAGGACGGCATCAGCGATGCCATCCAAAGTGCAATGGACATGCGGAGTGTAAAATCGACGATTGTCCCCTACGAGGATCTCGGGTGAAACCGAGGTCCCCAAACCTT
>Ga0310120_10000765_pt1 | contig 25100 bp, 21 predicted proteins | sample CB27_AW_983_MG_FD_203506 | JGI IMG/M metagenome (GOLD analysis project Ga0310120, IMG submission 203506) | Marine microbial communities from Western Arctic Ocean, Canada - CB27_AW_983 | ecosystem: Environmental > Aquatic > Marine > Oceanic | place: Canada: Western Arctic Ocean | collected...
GATTTCTTCCGCCAAAGTCAGCGGTTCACCCTCTTCTTCAAGATACCGCGTGTCGATTTCAGGAGAGTCCAGAGCAGCCTGCCTAGGATGGTTCGTAATGGGATCGCTATCGCCGTTCTGGAGTTCCGATTGCGGGTCTTGTGCAATGGGAGCACTCTTCGGCTTCGACATATTCATCACTCCTGATGGGATTTGGATTTGCCAGTATGCGAAAGATGCCGGCGGTGGGTGTGCAGCTTCCTGTTCAGCACGAGGGGGGAGAAATCCTGGGAACTGTGAAGTGAAAGAAAGATCCTACGGTGAAGTGAAAGGCGGATCCCACGGTGTTCTATCAAATTCCCTTAAAAACTGCTACTCCGCTTTGAAGAGAAACCAAGAATCCGGCTGCCTAAGTTGGCCTGGGAATTGTGGGACGACTTTTCGTGAAGTGATTGAGGCACTGAAAACATACAAACACCACAACGGCAAGGTTCGTCAAACGACAACGAACTGACGGAGGTTCGCGGATAAAATTAAGGAAGTTACAGGCGGGCTCGCTACGAGGCATCGGGCAAGAATTTGTCGAGTGACTGCCAGAACTCTCGTGTCTGTCGGTAAGTTTGATCAATAGTCCCGTTATTGTCAATAATTACATTGGCCCCGCCTCGTTTCTGCTCGACCGGGAGTTGGGCAGCTTCACGCGCTGCAAATTGTGTTTCTGTCCAGCCCCGCTCCCTGGATCGTTGCAATCGCAAGTTCCTTTCGGCCGACACGTACAGGATGACATCGCAAAAGTCGTCCCAACCCGCCTTCATCATGACTGCCGCGTCCAGAATGAGTGCTCGCGTGCCGGCACCAGCGCATTCTGTGAGCTTGGTTTGAATTCGGGTAGTGATGTCCGGAAAAGTCAAATTTTCAAGAAATTCAAGTTCTCTTGGGTTTTCCGGGTTAAAAACGATCCCTGCCAGTGTTCGGCGGTCAATCTCTCCCGCCGGATTTAAGATTTGGGGGCCCCACTGCTTCACAGCGGCTTCACGAACTTCGGGCTGTCGCAACACCTCGTGCCCGAAATGATCGACATCCAATACCGTGGCACCCAATTTGCGCAAATACTCGGAGACAACACTTTTTCCACTCGCAATCCCGCCGATAACGCCAATGACTGTCATGAGGTCATAGCCTGTCGTTGATGGTAATTCGGGATTTTTTCTTGACTCGGCGCTGCCCATGGTCTCGGGCGTGTTTTTTCTCTCTTGATTCCATTTAGATCGGTTCGCAGTCAGCCCAATTCAGGCCGGTTTTTACGTCAACTTTTAGTGGGACTCTCAGAGGAAAAACTTCTGACATGGTGTCGGAGACACTTTCCGCGAGTTGGTTGATCTGTGCCGCAGGAGTTTCGAAGATCAGTTCGTCGTGAATTTGAAGCAGCATCTGAGCTTTCAATTGATCTTGGTCCAAGCGAGCGGGTATTTGAATCATGGCCAGTTTAATCAGGTCAGCTGCAGAACCCTGGATCACCGTGTTGACCGCGGTCCTTTCGGGCAGAGTACGTTGGTGTGGATTTCCCATCCATTTCTCAGGATGACGGACCCCCTGGATCGCTCGGCGGCGTCCCAGAAGTGTCGTGACATAAGAATTTTCGCGACATGCGAGGAATGTTTTTGTAATGAACTCGTCAACACCCGGATACTTGGCAAAATAGGCCTCGATAAAAGCAGCCGCTTCGTCACGATCGATTTGCAACGCCTTGGCCAGTCCGAAAGGACTTTGCCCGTAGATGATGCCGAAGTTTATCGCCTTTGCGCTACGTCGCATCTCACTTGTGACCTCGGCTAACTCCACGCCGTAGACCTGACTGGCGACCAGTGCGTGAATGTCTTCATCTCTCATGAAAGCTTGGCACAGGTTTTCGTCTCCGGAGAAATGTGCGAGTACTCTTAATTCAATCTGTGAATAATCCGCGGCCAGCAGATGCCAACCCTCCGGGCCCGCTTGAAAAGCCGAACGAATTTCACGTCCTTCCTTGGTACGGACCGGAATGTTCTGGAGATTGGGCTCATTCGAACTCAATCGTCCCGTGGCTGTCATGACCTGATTGAACGACGTGTGAATCCGTTTCGTTTTGGGGTTAACCAGTTGCGGGAGCGCATCCAAGTAGGTGTTTTTGAGTTTGGCGAGTTGCCGATACTCGATGATTTTGGCCGGCAGGGGATGCTGCAGAGCTAATTGTTCGAGCACGTCCGCGTCCGTGCTGGCGCCCGTTTTGGTTTTTTTTATCACTGGCAATTGCAGTTCCTCAAACAGAATCGTTGCCAACTGTTTGGGGGACGCAATGTTGAACGAACGACCTGCTGATTCGTAGATTTCTGTTTTTAACTGTTCCAGTCGTGTGCCGTGCACCTTGCTTAATTGAGCCAGGCGTTCCGTATCGACATAGATGCCGGCAGATTCCATGGCGACAAGCACTTCCAGAACAGGAAGTTCAAGATTGTAGAAAAGTTCTTCAAGTTGTTCTTGTTTTAATCTCTGCGAGAGGATGTCGGCCAGTCGCAGAGTCACATCGGCGTCCTCTGCCGCATACTCGGTAACCCGTTCGACAGGAATTTCATCAATTCTTTTTTGATCTCGGCCAGAACCGACGAGTTCGCGGAAACTGATCGCTTGATGACCAAGGTATTTTCGAGAAAGGGCGTCCAGGTTGTGTTCACGCTGGCCGGCCTCTAAAAGGTAGTCGGCGATCATGGTATCGAAGGTGATGCCTTGCAATTCGATCTCTGCAGATCGTAAGACGGTTTTGTCATATTTAAGGTTTTGACCCACCTTTTGGATCAGCGGGTTTTCGAGAACCGTACGCAAAGCCTCGGCCACGAGAGCAGGTTCCAGTTGAGGTTCTCCTTCTGGTGCGCGTACGGGTACATAAAATGCTTCACCCGCCTGCCAGGCAAAGCAATAACCCACCAGATCGGCTTGCAACGCGTCCAGTGACGTCGTTTCAGTGTCTACGGCGATCCGTTTCTGTTGTTGGAGTTGGCGTACAAGTTCGGCCAGGTCTGCCTCCGTCGCCACGGTTTTGTAGTTTGCCTGCCAGGGACTGGAAGCCGCTTCTTCTTGCTCCTCGCGAAATCGCCGTGACAGGTTACGAAATCCAAATTCTTCGAATAGGGGCTGGACACGGCCGGCTTCGATCGGTTTCACGCGCGCTGCTTCAAAATCGATGTTGACGGGTACTTGATCGTCCAGTTGGACCAGGCGCCGGCTGAGTAGCGCCTGTTCCCGGCCTTCAACCAGGTTTTGACGCCTTTTTTTTCCGGCGACTTCCTCGCTGTGAGCCAGAATTTCGTCCAACGTGCCAAACCGTTGCAACAATTCTCGGGCGATCTTGGGACCGATCAGGGGAACCCCCGGGACGTTGTCGACCGAGTCACCCACCAGGGCCTGAAAGTCGACCACCTGACTGGGGAGGATGCCCCAATCTTCCATTAACGAGTCTTCATCATAAATAGCATCTTTACGAACGTTGTAGACTTTGACGAACTTGGTGATCAATTGTCGGCAATCTTTGTCACCTGTCACCAGGTAACAGTGAGCACCCAGTTGGTCGCAACGGCGGGCGAGCGTCGCAAGCACGTCGTCAGCTTCGTAATTGTCACAAGCCACTATCGGGATGCCGAGAGATTCCAGGACTCGTTGTATTGTTGAAATTTGGGGCGGCAGGTCCACAGGTATTTCATCGCGTTGAATTTTGTACTCGGCAAACAACTCGTGCCGAAACGTTTTGCCGGGAAGGTCGAAGGCACAGAAGAGAAAGTCGGGTTGTTTTTCGTCCAACAAGTACAGGATGTCTCGAGAAAAACCGAACACTGCACTCACCGGTTGTCCCTTGGGACTCGACATTTCAGGAAGGGCGTGGAACACCTGGAAAATCAAGGAAAACGAGTCGACGACATAAACGGTTTTGCCTGCCAATTCCCCCGATGGTGTCGATTCTGTCGGTTGAGGCGCATTGTTGTGAATGGCTGGTGAAGCGGACTCCGCCCCCGCAAATTCGATGAAAGACTGCTGCTGTGGCTTCTTCGCAAGCATTCGATTTTCCGCCTTTTCGGTTGCCGATCATTCCATGTCATCGCCTGCTTCAGCAAAATAACCGATTGAGGGCACTTCGGCGAGTGAGGAACACGGATCCCGCTAATTTGTAAACCTTCAGGTGGGTTTAAGCCGAGGATGCGGGAAACAGCATGCGCCGGTCCAACGGGCTTGGATAAGCTTTTAATTGACATCTGTTCCACGTTCTAATTAGAATTAAAAGGTCCTTTGTTAACAATGTTTTACTTCCAACAGTCGCCAGGAACCTCATTTCTGATCGGATCTTCGGGGATCGTTCCACCCAGGTGTACAAAGAGTAAAGCTTGAGCGGAACGAACTTTCCCTCCAACGAATCCTTTCCTAAATGGGCGGCTGCGCTGTCCGTATTGTCTGAGGCACTATCATGGCTACGCGTGAAAATCAAGGCCTGCAAATTGGGCTGATCGTCTGTGTTCTGATCATCGTCGTACTGATGGTCTTGTTCTTTTTTTCGCAAAAGGCAAGGGAGGAAGCGGCTCTCGGAAAAGTGCAGATGCAGGAGAGGCTTAACACGGCCGAGGCAGGTACCAGGAAAGCCAATGACGATCTCACAAAAATGAAGGCGATGGTCGGTTATCCACAAGAGGCTGAACTGAAGGATATTGAGACACAGCATAAGACGGATATGACTATGTTTGCGGACAACTGGCCGGAAGAAAATCGCAATTATCGCGAATTGCCTGGTTATTTGATTGGCCGCTTGATGGACAGTAGTAAGAGCGTCAGGGACACACAGGTTCAGGTTGAACGGATGAGGAACGAGCGCGACAAGGCTCGCGAAGAGGAGGAACAGGCCACAACTCAGTACAAGGACAAATCCGCTGAAACGGCCCAAGAAATGGCTGTGCGAAGCGAGAGATTCAAAGAAGATCGTCAACGGATGACGCAAGAGAATCAAAAGTATGCTACTGACGTTCAAAGGGAACGTAAGGAAAGGCAGCGCATGGAGGATGAGAAAAACGAGTTGCTTGCCAAGAGTGAAGACACCATTCGGACACTTGATACGACCAACAAGAAATTACAGACCGATATCGATCTCCTGACCTATGAAAAAATAGGGATTGCGGATGGCAGTGTTGCCTGGGTGAATCATCGCGACCGGCTTGCTTACCTGGATGTTGGTTCCGAAGATGGTTTGCGACCTCTGGTGACTTTTTCTGTGTTCGACAGGGGGGAGAAAAATTTTCAACCGGAACGGAAAAAGGGTGCCCTCGAGGTGATTCAAGTCCTGGGCGCCCACCGGGCGCTTGCCCGGATCCTGGAAACCGATACGTCCCGCGTGATTTTACCCCGCGATGTGTTGTATTCGACTGCCTGGGACCGGGGGCGTCACTTGCATTTTGCACTTGCAGGAAAAATGGATATCGACGGGGACGATAAGACTGATCGCGAGATGATTCGCGAAATCATCTCGATGAACGGGGGAGTGATTGACGCCGAGGTGGATGAAGACGGCAATCAAACGGGAGAGATGTCGTTTGAAACGCGCTTTTTAATCATTGGTGATACGACAATCCGCCTGAGCGAACCGACACCGGACGATTTTGAGGAAAATGGTGCCGACCCCACCAATGAGCTCGCCAACGTAGTTGCCGGGAATCTGAGTGAGATCATCGGTCAAGCCCAGCAGTACAGCGTTCAGCGCATTTCGGTGGAAAAATTTTTGGACCTCATGGGTTGGCAGGGAAGTGTGACCACGAAGCGTCTGGGAGTCATCAATCGCAGCCGGGAAAACAAGTCGGCAGCGGAAGGTGACACAAATGAGAGCGAAGAATTTCGCGAGCGAAGTCCGGCCCTGTTGGAGGGCGACTCTTTCTAGAATTTGGGTCAGGTTGACGGTCGGACTTCCGCGGAGGGCACTGCCCCAAGGTGGACAAAGGACTAGTGTCTACTAACCGTCAGGTGACAGCCGACTGGATGCGTGTGGTTTTGTGAATCTTCGACAAACGCATTACACCAAAACGATTGAGCGCAACGTCAGGGTTGAACGTTCAATGTCGGGAAATTGAATCGAGCAGGAATCATTAGCATCCGGCTGTCCTGGTTCACGTTGTTTTCTGTTGACGTGACCCGTCGATCGGCAGGTCGACTCAGTTTGCACGGCGGTCCGCTCCAGCGGTCCTGATTCAATGAATACTGAGTTGGGAAACCCGGTCGAAATCTGCCTGAAGTAGGTCAGGTGGTAAGGCCCCGATCCTGGGCTGCCCCGTGACAACCCCGCGGACCATGCGTGTACGGTGGGGGGCTGAGACTAACGGCAATCCTGGTCCGGGTCTTGGAACGATGAAACTCGAAAAAATCCGGCCGGATCCCCAGCGAATGGGCTGACCGGGGAGCGGCGTGCGGACTCCTTCTCCAGTGGCCCTTTGCGGTCCCGGAAAAGACGAATCGCTTGAGGTAAGTCATGGTTTCCAGTTTTTCCGATGTTCGCTTCGGTAATGCTTTCAGGATGCCTTGCAAATAGGCCCGGAGAAGAACAAACTGTGGGTAGGAGCCGTTCATAGGGCCCTCAAACAGCCTGACTGCCATTAGAGGAACTGAACATGGAGACTTCTGCTACGCAAATTCTGGACCGCGAATTCCTGGAGCTACGTGCCCGCATTCTGGAATTGGCAGCCTCGTTTGATCGGGTGGAACGTGCCCAGGGTACTGTCGAAGGCGATCAGCGTTGGGATCTCCTCCAGCAGGGGCTAGAGGTGCTGCTCGGATCGCAGGAAGAACGCGCCAGGGCCGTTCAACTGCTCTTCTCCTTGTCGTATGATCCGGATTGGCGTGAAAAATACGGTTTGAGCGGAAACGTTTCCAATGGTTAGCAAGTCCAGGCGATTGTTTCGAGCCAGAAAACCCTTCTGTCAAGATGCCAGGCTACAGTGAGGTTTGCTAAATGTATTATTTTGATCCACACATTCACATGGTTTCGCGAACGACCGACGATTATGCAACGCTGGCACGCATGGGATGTGTGGCAGTCAGCGAACCAGCATTTTGGGCCGGTTTTGATCGGGGAAGCGTCGATAGTTTTCGCGATTACTTCCACCAATTGACAGATTTTGAGAGACGGCGAGCGGCCCAATTTGGCATTCAGCACTTTACCTGGTTGTGTATCAACGCCAAGGAAGCTGAAAACGTGGAACTGTCGCGAGAAGTCATCGCCATGATTCCCGAGTTCTTAGACGAACCCGGAGTCCTGGGCATCGGTGAAATCGGTTTGAACAAAAATACCCGCAATGAGGCCCAGATTTTTTTGGAACACCTGGATCTGGCCGTCCAATTTGATCAGCCCATCCTGATCCACACACCACATCTGGAAGACAAGTATCTGGGGACCCGTATGATCCTCGACATGCTGACCAGTGATCACCGCATCGATACAGATCGTGTGCTCGTGGACCACGTTGAAGAACACACAGTAGCTGATGTGCTGAAAGACGGTTTTTGGGCTGGAATGACTTTGTATCCAGTAACAAAATGCACGCCTCAGCGGGCGGCAGACATTATTGAGGTTCATGGCCCCGAGCGACTGCTGGTGAATTCAGCTGGAGATTGGGGACCGTCCAAACCGACGGCTGTTCCGGACTTCATCTTCGAAATGCGGCAGCGAGGTCATGCGGAAAGCGTGATTCGTCGTGTCGTCTACGAGAATCCGATCGAGTTCTTCAGTCAAAGCTCCAATTTTGACTACCGAGCGCCTGATGAGGAGGCGGTTGTGACGAACTGACCCAGGCAAGCGAGAAAGGCGACGTCAACAGGCAGGCTGGACCATCGCCTAGCTTTCCAGGGAAACGCCGAATTGTCGTAACACGATTTCAGCCACATCGGTGTCTGCCACCGGGCCCGTCCCGAGGATATTTTTTTGGGAACAGAGAATGATTCCTTGGTGTGATGCGGTAAGGGGTGCACCGTGGGAACCTCGCACTAGAGTCGCGTCCAACGGAATGCTCTTCGTGGCGGGATCGAAGTGCAGTTCAACGGGGTCATAGCCTGGTTTGCGATGAATGTCGACCTTTCTTGAGAAGGCGGGCGCTCGGTCATCGTCGAACCACCAATAATAGGCTTGCCAGCTTTCGGGATGAGAGACCAGAGTCACCTCTCCGGACCTTGGATGTTGGAGGGAGTACTCGGCACGCTGACTCTCTAACAACACCTCGGCGATACCTGCTTGGTTTCGAAAAAGATCGGCAACCTGTGCCACGGTTTTCTGGTCGGCTTGACGGACGAAAACGTGTGCGAATTGATGGTCGACCAGGGCCCATGCCTCGCTCTGAACCATATCAAGATGTTCTCCATCTTCACGTTGTTCCACCTGCAAAAGACCTGCTTCGCGCAATATTCGATTGGGATAACAAACATGATTTACCGAAACAATTTCATATTCGGAAGCCACGATCCAGATCAGTGGCGCGGAACCGAAGGCCTTGTCGAAACTCGCCTGCATCCTGCCTAGGACGTCATCGAGTTCCTGTAACGCTTTTTGAGCGTCCGGGCTGTCGGGCCCGGTGCGCTGGGCCGCGTAATCGAGATGAGGCAGGTAAAGGTAGAAAAACGCGGGTCGAAATTTTTCTGCAGCATGGGCGGCTGACTTGGCAATCCAGGCTGAAGATTGGATGTTAGCCAGGGGACCCCAAAAGTGTTGCAGAGGAAAGTGACCAAACAGATCGAGAAGTTCCCCGTACAGATCACCCGGTTGTGTGTAACACCACAGGGATTCGGTGCCGTCAGGATTGTGAACGGGTGCGGGCATACAAACAAAGTCTGCTCCGCACCCCTTGCTCAGCATCGGAAACCAGGCGGCTGAAGTCAGATCCGGATCCTGTTGGTGCAGCAAGTCCCAGATTTGCGGTGCGGCCAATTTATCATTTCCGGCGGTCCACATTTCGACTTCCCCCGTTTCTCGCCAGTAAAAGCCGTTGGCAACTGCTCCGTGGTCGCTCGGCAGCCGGCCCGTTAACAGGTTAGCCTGAACCGGCCAGGTCACGCAGGGAAAGCTGGGCAGGAAGGATGCTTGTTCCCCCCGTGCAACGAGCTGCTGTAGATGGGGCATGTTGGCAACATCTTGTGCCCGGAGCCCGGGGACGGAAAGCAGAATGACGTGGTTCATTTTCTGACTCAGAAGTAAGCGAGAAGTTGAGAGAAGACCTGACCTCCAGCTGCGTCGCTCGTCAGTGAATCAGATTTGGCAGCCAGAGTCCGCTGACTGGATTTTCAACTTTTTCACCTTGTCGGAAACGAGGGAACAGTCGGCAGCACGTCGCATCCCCAAACCCGTGCTCGATCATCCCACTTGCAGATGGCGATTTCCGCACTTTAGGTGCGTTGGCCGAGTTTAACGCATGCTGCCGTTCATTCAAGCCGCCCTGCGTGCTAAGTGGGACTGAACCACTTCCCCAGCAGTATGGTGGGGACCAGCAGCGAAAGAATCCCCAATGCGTGGGCCGCATCACTGACGCACAAACAAATGACAGCATCCAACACGATGATCGACATCAAGCAAACCTTGATTGCATTTTGCACACTTCTCGGGGATGGATCCACAACCGATCGAAAACACCGCCAGCCAATCAACAGAGCCAGGACGGTCGTCAACAGGGGAACGCGAGAGGCGTAGTTTGATCGCAATTCGGGAGAAAGAAGATCCGGAAGAAATGAGAGAAATCCGATACCCATCACCAACACAGCGGAAGCCACCAGCAAACGCAACCGACTGCTGGTTTGGGCTTCTTGACGGGCGAAAAGGGTCACGCCCGTGATGTAAGTCCCCAGTCCGGCTGCAGCGACCAGTTGTGCTGGTTGAAATCCGGCCAACAGCCAGTGTCCCGGGGCCTGTTCGGCACTGGCAATGCTCATGCCCAACAGGAGGTTGACCGCTCGGCATAGCCCCATGGTCAAAGGGCCCAGCACTGTCGGCTTCAGCCAGCGGTCGTAGCCCACGACGAGTGCCGCCAAAAGACAGGCAACGACACCACATCGCCCGGGATGTACTACCGCTTCGGACCCCACATGAGCCGCAATGAATCCGCAGCTGATGCCCGCCAATAACAAGCCGTATCCCAGGTTTCTGGCATGCTGGATGGATAATTTTCCGGAGGGTAACGGACGTTCAGGTCGGAGTTGCCGATCGACGTCGTAGTCATAAACGTCATTCAACACCATGCCCGCTGTGTAGAGGAAACAAGAACTGCACACCAGGCTGACATAACTACTGAACGGAGCGAGCGTTGTTTGAACAAAAAGAAATCCGGCCGTGATATCTGCCACGGCGGTGAAAATGTTGGAAACGCGAAAGAGCTGTAAATGGACTCGCAACATGCTGTTGGCCTGTGGAAGGGTGTGTCTGCATCTTGGCCTGGCAAGATGAAGCCAGGCTGCGGTCATTTTGCAATGACAAGTAGGCCCCTCATTTTGCGCTGTTGTTGTCGTGGTTCCGGATCAGTCAACCCGTAAATTGAAGAACGACATTCGGTCAGCTACGAGGTTTGTTCTAACAACACCTTCCAACTTCGCAAACTAGTCTGATCCCGCATTTCCCGCCTGGAACACCGTAGCGAGAAATGCCTTGGCTTGGCGAGCGGCGTCATCCGGGTTGTTGATGTACGGATAGAGTTCGACGGTGATCCAGCCATCGTATCCAGTCTCTTCAATCGCGGTGATGGTCGCTTGGAAATCGATGGCACCCTGTCCGGGAATGAGATGTTGGTGGATCCGGGATGCGGCGATGTCTTCGAAATGATAGTGAACCGTTTGGGCGGCCATCCGCGGCACCCATTCCTGGGGATCTTCTCCGACGCAATACGCATGACCAATGTCGAAATTGAGCCCTACCAGATCAGAATCAATTCGCCCCTTGAATTCCAGGTACTGATCGAAACGTTCGATCAGTAGTTCCGGCTCGGGTTCAATCAACAAGCCGATCTCTAATTGCTCGGCGACTTCCACGCAGGGCATTAACTCATCATAGAAAATCTGGGCACCTTCCTCCCAGGTTTGACCTTCCATCAGGAAGCCCCCCGGTTCCGTCGTGATGTGTGGAGCACCGATTTCCTGGGCCAGATGCAATGCCCGCTTGGTGTGCTCGCGGCGAATGGCTCTGTAATGGGGATCAGGATCAGTCCAGCCCGGATGCCAGTACGCTTGTCGTGGGTCCGCCACGGCATTCATCATGAAAGCGTTGATGTTGGAAATTTCCAGGTGATGTTTTTCCAGGCACTGTCGAATGGACTGCTTCTGTTGATCCAGCAATCCCGCAGGCCAGGCATGTGGCACATCTGCCAGAATTTCAATACCCGTGTAACCAAGTTCTGCAATCTTGGAGATGGTGTCCTCGATCGAGAAATGAAGGTAAGCGTTACTACTGAAGGCGAGTTTCATACGTCAGTACTTCAGGCTTCGATGCTTCATGGCTGGTAGGATGGCACAGCGACAACTCTTGAGGCTGGACGTGAAGATGGGGCCGAACCAGCTGGGCCCTTCCGAGGCTCGCCAGTTCCAAGTACACGGGACATGTCACCATAACCATTTGGTTCTGGTTCCACAACAACCCCCGCTGCTGGCGCGTTTGCACCTGGACTCCTGCACAGTTAACTACTGGCACTGCGGTAAGATTGTAGGGCTAGCGTAAAGACTCGTCGTGATATGACCAGGCAGGCGAAGGTTGCCAGGATTGTGAATCCGGATAAGGATAGTCCCAACCAGGGACCCTCCGGTCGCAGAGGTCGAGCCAGAATGCGCGCGGGTACATTGACGACAATCAAGATAGGAATCACGAAGGTAAATAGTCCCCAGAGTGACCAGCCCCAACTACGAGCGTAAATTTCCATCGGATACCGGGAGAAGTTCGTGATGTAGAACCAGAAATCGTAGAGGCTTTGATTTCTTCCCAGCCAGATACTGGTGGCTGCCAAGGAGATCATCAGGCTGTACAGGATTGTCACGCCGCATGCCACATAAAACCAATACAACAAGACGTTCGCGGGATTTAACAATAGTGGGTTGTTACTTTGCGTTGTCAAACGCCAGACGCCTACCGTTAATAAGAGAATTCCCATGACAAAGTTAACCAGGGCGGACCAATCCACTTTTGCAAAAGAGATCAAGAACTGGGTGTCGATCGGTTTTAAAAGCACGAAATCGAGATTGCCTGTACGAATTAATTCACTGAACTCCTGCACGTTCGGCATAAAAAACGCCTGAACGATACTGAAAACGATCCAAGTTGTTGCCAGAAACACAAAGAATTCGTTTTGTTGCCAGCCGGAACCGTCCGCCAGCGGCTTGTGGTTCAGGTGATGGAAGATGATCAGATAAAACCCCAGGTTCATTAATGTCCACGAGATGGAAGCGACGCATTGGATAAAAAAATTGGTCCTGAACGTCATTTCGCGCACGAGGCTGTTCCGAGCGAAGGTAAGAAACACACGGATCAGAACGGGTTGTTGTTCGCTCATGAAACTATCCGCCAAATCCGCTGTACCGGCGTACGCCGCGTTTCCAGAGGTATCGCGACAGAAAAATGAAGAACAGGATCCATGCCACCTGGATACCGAGTTGCAGCATCAATTCATCCTGGCTTACTTTACCGAGGAAAACTGCGGCCGGAAAGTAAGCCAGGTATTTCAGGGGTAACAGATCGACCAGTAAGTTCCACGGCTCGGGGAGCATGTCGAGTGGAAACATGTGCCCGGAAAGAAAAAAGCTGAAGAGCATGTAGACGAACAGCAGCGAACTGACTTCCAGGAACCAGAATCCAATCAGTCCAATCGAGGTTTCGAGGAAGAATCCCAGCAAAAATCCAAGGATGAGCGAAGCGATAAACGCTGCCAGAGTGAGCGGGTCGGGCCAGCCTGCACTGAAATATCCCCGACAGAGGTAGAAGACGAGTGCAAAAGGAAGTGTTGCGACGGAATAATATGCCAGCTTATGTGCGATCCGACTGAGCATCAAAAACCCGACCATGTCCACAGGTTGAATCAAGAATTTCTTGATTTCACCGTCGCGAATCTGGCGGGCAACACCCGAAGCCAGGCCGGGCATGCTTGAAAATGCACGTCCTACCATGGTCAGCAAGTAGTACGCGACCATGTCTGGAAACGTGAAATTTGCAATCTCGACTTTTTCAGCGGACCCACCCCCGATCGATTCGAAGATAGCCCACCACAGGAAAATCTGAGTGATGATGGGCAAGAATCGCATCAGGGTGCCTAGGGCGAAATCACCTCGGTAAACAAGACGTTCTTCCAAGGCAATGCGAAGAATGGTCCACCAGGTGTGGGCTCGAACGTACACTCTTAGGCTTCTTTCGATCTGGCGGCTCTGGAGAAGACGTCTGCGATGACATCTTCGAGGGGCGGATCCTCGACACTGACGTCTTCAACCGAATAATGGGAAAGTAGTGAAGCCAATTTTTTAGCAACAACATTGCGATCGATACGCAACTTGGCTTTGGGAGGAATCACTTCGAGGATCTCGCCGAAGAGGGTCAGATCTGGGGGCATTTGGTTTTCCGTGAAGGCCAGGGTAACGATCTTGTGACCACTGAAGCGATCGAGGATACCAGCCAAGGACCCGTCATATTCGACTTGACCGTGAGCGATCACCACGACCCGTTCGCAAAGCGCTGCGACATCCTTCATGTAGTGACTTGTCAGCAGAATCGTAGTTTGTCGCTCGAGTTGGTACTGTTTGAGGAATTGCCGGACGTTGTGTTGCGCGATCACATCCAGTCCGATCGTCGGTTCGTCCAGGAATAGGACTTCGGGTGAGTGGAGCAGGGCGGCGATCAATTCCATCTTCATCCGCTCTCCCAATGACAATTCTCTGACGGGTTGCCTGAGCAATTCTCGCACACTGAGCAAATCGGTTAACTCGTCCAAAGTCCGTTCAAATTTAGCCGGTTCAATGCGGTAGATCTGCTGATGCAAACGATAGGATTCATTCGCGGGGAGATCCCACCAGAGTTGGTTCTTTTGTCCCATCACCAGTGCGAAGCGACGACGGTAGGCATTTTTGCGCTCCCACGGTACATATCCCAACACTTGCGCGGTTCCACTGGTGGGATTAATGACACCGGAAAGCAATTTTAACGTGGTGGTTTTTCCAGCGCCGTTGGGGCCCAGAAAGGCAACAAACTCACCCTTTGCCACAGTCAGGTCGATACCACGTACCGCGTTGACGTCGCGATACTCCCGTTGGAACAGTCCACGCAGCGAAGCCACCAGACCTTCCTTCTTCTGGTAAACGCGATAAGTTTTTGTGAGCTGTTTCAGTTCGATGACATTCATGGCTGGTCCGATTATAGGTATCCACATCTCTTACAGATAGTTGTGCTCGAAACGTTTTCAGCAGGATGGAGAGCCAAGGATAAGGAGGATTACTTACTTGACCTTGCGCGGAAAAGATTTTCTCCGGAAGCAAGAAGTCCGTTGACCATCGGCTCAGGGGTCACTGACCTGCCGTCCGGCATGTTGCAAAAACAGCAGATTTTCTAAAAAAGGGTTTACATTGTTTCACCTCTGGTGTTTCGATATAATCCCCGGTGTAGAGGCAATCCACCCGTGAATAGGAGATTCAGCAACGTTTCGAATTGGTATTGGCCACGACACCCATCGCCTTGAGGAAGGTGGTCCTTTGCGACTTGGTGGCATTGATATTCCACATGACCGCCACCTGGTAGGACACAGCGACGCTGACGCTTTGCTGCATGCGATCACTGACGCTCTGTTGGGAGCTGCGGGACTAGGGGACATCGGCGAAATGTTTCCGGACACAGATGAAGCAAATCGCGGCCGCGATTCGGCCGAGATGCTGTCCCAGGCGGCGGAAGCAGTACGTCAGAAAAACTATCAGATTGGCAACATCGATTGCATTATGTTTGCGCAACGGCCTCGACTGACACCTTTTAAAGAGCGCATTCGCGGGCGGGTGGCCGAGATTCTCGCGGTGACGCCAGACGCGATTGGGATCAAGGCAAAAACTGGTGAACAAATTGGTCCTGTGGGATTGGACGTGGCCATGATGGCTCAGTCGGTGGCTTTGTTGATTCGTGACGACGAAGTTACTTAATTGGTCCTCGCCGGTTCGTCCCTGGATCAGTAAACAAATAACATAACGCGGTAGTTGTTCAGACGGTGACCGTTGATTTGACGTTTTCTTGACTTGATATTGAGCGACGGCTATCGATTTGGACGATTGAAACGAAACCAACGGAGCCGCAAACTCATGTCCGGAGTGCTGCCGCTCCTTTGATCCGGAGAACTTCTTGCCGACAATAAAACTGGAAAAAAGCGTCATTCACTTGAAGAAATTTGTAAGTCGCCATGTCCACCACCCTTCAATCCTCGCCTCCTGCAGAAGACGAATCTCCTGTCATGACCATTCAGATCTACAATACGCTCACCCGTAACAAGGAACCATTGGAGCCCGTGCACCCCGGGCGCATCGGGATCTATCTGTGCGGTCCTACGGTATACAAAGAAGCTCACATCGGACACATGGTCGGACCGGTCATCTTTGACTGTATCAAGCGTTATTTAACTTACAGTGGGTTTGAAGTGACATGGATCGTCAATATTACCGACGTGGATGACAAATTGATTGCCCAGTCACAAGAGCGCGGCATTTCGATGAACCAGGTGGCCACGGAAATGACGATGGACTACTGCGCCAACTTGTTGGCATTGGGCGTGGATCAAATTACCCACTTGCCCAAGGCGACGGAGAATATGGATGAGATTATCCGATTCATTCAAGATTTGATTGAAAAAGGTTTCGCGTATGCGGTCGAAGGGGATGTGTTTTTTGACGTGTCGCAAGATCCTCAGTACGGCAAACTGAGCAATCGTAAGGCGGAGGATCAGCAGGGAGAGGGGGGTGGTGCAGCTGCCAAGAAACGTTCGTCGGGTGACTTTGCGCTGTGGAAAGCGGCCAAGCCAGAGGAACCTTCCTGGGAAAGTCCCTGGGGCCCCGGGCGACCAGGTTGGCATATCGAGTGTTCGGCGATGAGCCGCAGAATCCTGGGCCAGACCTTTGATATTCACGGCGGTGGACTCGATCTGATCTTTCCTCATCATGAAAACGAAATCGCACAAAGTGAGTGCTGCCACGGTCAGCCGATGGCCAAATATTGGGTACATAATGGGCTGCTTCGTGCGGGACAAGCGGGAAAAATCGGCGGCCGGGCGGACCGCCAGCAGGGAGAACCTCAGTTCGACGAGGAAGAATCCGCTCAGAAAATGAGTCGCTCGAAAGGAGCGGGTGGTCTGCGAAGTCAAATCACTCGTTTTGGTGGTGATCGTATTCGATTTTGCCTGCTACGGACCCACTATCGAAGCACGATTGTATTCAGTGATGAAGGAATTGCGGAGGCGGGCACCGCGCTCGATAAGTTCTACACGTTTTTCGAACGTTACGAGCGAATCACCTCGCTCTCTTTTTATCTGACAGATACACCGACGGACCTGCGTCGCCTGATTAGTCGTCGAGCGGACGGAGAATTTGATCCCGCTGGAGACGGATTGCTGATCGAACTGAAAAAGTTACGAGATAGCTTCCTCACAAAAATGGACGACGACTTCAATACAGGGGCCGCCGTCAGCGATTTGTTCCAGATGCTATCAGCCCTCAATAAATTTGTCGACGATCAAAAGCTCGAAGACAGTTCGCACGATTCATCCACCATGGCATCCTTCCTGCGTGGTTGTGAAACCTTGCGTGAATTGTCAGCCATCCTTGGATTGTTCCTCAAGCCGCGCCAGGTTGCCAGTGGAGGAAGCGGCGGTGATGACGACGTGCTGGATGACGTAATGCGTGTCATGATGGATTTGCGGACGGCTGCCCGAGCAAAAAAGGATTTTGAGACGGCAGATCAAATTCGGGATCGCCTGGGTGAACTGGGGATTGTTCTGGAAGATCGTAAAGGCGAAACGGGCTGGAAGCGGCAGGCGGACTCGTGATCGACGCATCGTACAGGAGTGGTAGTTGGATGTCTCGTCGCGTGATTCTTGTTCCGGGTTTGAAGTGCACGTGTTTAAAAGGCCATCGCCGGTAGCTGTCGTCCAGAGGGTGAATTGCGGGTCGGGTGGTTGGTACAGGGCGAGCGGTGAATTCGACAACTCCCAACGGGCTGATGGTAATAAAAGTTCCTGAATACCTGATCATCGGACGTGAATAAATCATGAACGCTAAAACCGGCCAACAACAATCGCAACGCATTCTCGGAATTGATCCGGGATTGAATGTCACGGGTTATGCCATACTGGAAACAAACGATGCGGGCTTGAATGTTTGTGAAGCGGGTGTCATTCATGGCCGTTCACGCAATTCGCTGAAGCAACGTGTGTTTGAGATTCACGAAGGTGTGGTTGAAATTATCCAGAGTTTTACGCCGCACGTGCTGGCCTTGGAGGAGTTGTACTCGCACTATCAACGTCCCAGAACCGCCATTCTAATGGGACATGCCAGGGGTGTTATTTGTCTGGCCGCTGCCCAGCATGGCATGACTGTGCGACATTACCCGGCGACGAAGGTCAAGAAAATTATCACCGGTAACGGGCATGCACCAAAGGCACAGATTCAAGCGGCGGTTCAGCGGGAACTGGGGCTCCGAACGATCCCTGAGCCTCATGATGTGGCCGACGCCTTGGCCATTGCCTTGTGTCACCACTATCTCAGTAAAAACGTGGCAGAACAGAATTTCACAATGGGTCCTGTCGGGCATCAGAAGAAATGAATCGAGTGACAGGATGGGCATGAAAACGCCGCAGTTGATGTCTCGGTCACCGTCAGCAGCGTTCGCCGAAATGCTACGGTGCCTTGGCACTCTCGTCGGCAATCCGGGTGGCGGGCAGCAGACCTTTTTCGGATAGTAAGGATCCGACGATCAACCAACCGTCTTCCCTGGTTTGCATATACAATCCTGTCGGGCCCAAGTAGCGTCGCGCGATTTGAAAATCAGGCATCTTTGAACCGTCGATTTCCTGTTCACGAAGTTCGCTGCCATTCTCGGGAGAGAGAATCCAATTCAGGAACTTGCCCAGGAGTGTCTCGGATTTGGGCATTGTTCCCTGTCTGATGAGTTCATAGTTGGGCCGGATTTTCTCCGCTGTTCGACTGAACAATCGTAGGCTGTCCATGTTGGCACCGAGTTTTTCCAGATCCTTTTGAACCAACTGGTAGTCGGTACTCGATGCCAATTGGTCTGTCGCAGCATGGCTGGTCAGCACGCTTTCCAGCAGTTCCATGTGAGTTGCTATGATCAAGTAATCATGAACGACAGTGGTCACTTTGTAGGGGAAGAGTGGTTCCAGCGGCTCTTCTTCATCCTCGAATTCATCCTCCAGTTCGTCTCCAAAGCCAAACACGTTTAAGCCGTCAACTTCTGGAGAGGCGACCTGCTCGGTTTCTTCCTCGACGACTTCCCACACCACGAGTCCATGTTTAACGTGCTCTGTCGCATTTTGATCCGAGTCCATGATTTTACGAATGGTCGCTTGAAGTTGCTCGGGATCAGTGATTTTTATCGCCAACATCACGCGTTCACAGGTGGGTGAAGAAGGCGATTCGTAGTCGGTGAGCCATAGCAGCCGATCTCCGAGGCACGAAAAAAATCCTTTATCAATGTCGATTTGTGGTCCGCTTTCGTCGTCACGCAAACTGATTTTTATGTCTTCATAGGTGCCCTCACCATCGGCACCACCAAGCCACGTATCGACAATCGGTTCTACGTAGGTTGCCGCATCGCGTATTTTCCAATTGACGCTGATAAACGATGCCAATTCACGTGGAATCCATGCCTGCGGGAACAGGTCCTTGGCAGGGGGGAATTGCAACATGCGAGCAGCATCTCGATATTTGGCGGTGCCGGTGTCGCCCGGTGTACGTTCGACAGCGGGTGCGTAGATGAGCGAACGATGTAGAATTTCTCGTTCGCCTTCGGCCAAGTTGATGTGGCCCCCCACCCCCTGAACGGCTTTGAATCCTGTATCGGCTAAAATTTGGACAAAATCGACCCCCCGAACTTGTCGACCTCCCTGGGTGGCGCGGAGTACGTCGATCAGCCCGAAAGGCTCAATGAACCAGCGTACGTCAGGTTTCAGACTGTCCGATTCTTTCGCGACACCTTGCATGGATCCGACATATGCCTCGACGTTCCCCAGAATTTCCTGGTGATTCCCCTGCATCCGACGGCGGATTCCGGTGGACACGCCCTTATGGTCAGTGGCGACCAGCTGATTTTCGTGGAGAAAGTAGAAATTTATTTCTGCTTGCTTGTCGTCTTTGCGCAGCTTTTGGGTGTAGATTTTCAGGAGTGTCTCCGTTTCCGGAATCTTTTCTTCAGTGTATTTAGCCAAATTTTCTGGATCCGTCTGGTCGCGATGAATTTTGGCCCAGAGTGACTTCATTTCTTGCTCGTGTCCGGTAATGTCCACAATGACCACCGAAGCGTGCTGATCTTTTTTTCCATCAGGCTGTATTTGCGCCAGGCAGACTTCGCCACCGGCAACCGACTCAATGTCTTCCCAGGTCATGCCGAAACGGATGTCTTCATCTTGCAACCGTTGCTCGATTTGCAACTGCAAGTCATCCACAAATGGCCGCATGAGAGGGTCGTTGACCAAGTGGCCCATCTGAGTCCTATTGAATTTTGTCTGCAACTCCTGAAGATCAGAGATCTGGAGGCTGAACTTGGTCGTGTCTGGCAATAGGAACTCGCCCGGACGGACGGCACAAACAGGTGTCACCGGCAGTCCGCCCCAGATCAAGCAGGCCCAAGCCAGCTGTACGAAAATCCTCATGGGACTAAAAATAGGCGTTTTGTTGTGGGTCACCCTCAACCTCCTACGGTGTCGCACCAGGGATCACTTTAGTTTCCAGTTTTCAGCTGAAGAGTTCGCTGGCGGGGGGCACTAGTGGTCCTTCCAGAGGGGTGGTCGAGGTACCAAACTGGTGCAATCACCGTCAATAAATCTCAGAAGGCAGAAGTATAGCAAAAAAATGGCATTTAGGAAGGGGCAGGGGGGCATTTGGCAGACGCCTGAGAGGCTGGGATTTGCTGTAAATCGCTGCAAGTGATTGCGTGGTGGAATGCCCGCTGCCCGTACCGAGACAAGAAAGCTGGCGGTAAGAGAGTTCTCCTCGGCGGTGGCGTAGTGGTGTCGAAAACGACGGCTCACTGACCGCGATGGAAACGTAGCATTTGGTAGTTTTTTAATGATCCAAGTTGTGACGAACTGGTCGTGAGGTACCTCAGGTTCGCCATGTGTCATGATTGGACTGGTCGAGCGTGCACTGAAACAATGGGGTGTTATGAAACGATATATTGACGAAAGCCTGAGTCACGATCCGATTCACGGATACATTCCTTTTTCGTCGGGTCGAGTCGCCACTGACGAGATTACCGAACGTGATGTCATCGATCATCCTTGGCTGCAGCGGTTACGCCAAATTCATCAACTTCAAACGGCATGGTGGGTGTTTCCCACGGCCGAACACACGCGCTTTCAACACGTAATCGGGGCCATGCACTTGGCCAGTCGGGCTGTCCAAAGTCTTTATCAGAGCCTCGACGAGAATTTCGCGGACGTACCCAGCCGTGGGTACGTGGAGTCGTTGTTGCGGATGGCTGCACTGTTACACGATGTGGGGCACGGTCCTTTCGGCCATTTCTTTGATGCCCATTTTCTGGCAGATTTCGACCTGACCCATGAAACCCTGGGGGCTGCCATCATTCAAGGCGATCTGGGTGATCTCATCCGTGGAATTCGTCGAAATCCGTTTAGTGAATTGCGCGCTTCAGAACAGTTAGACCCGGCAGAGATTGCCTGGCTGATTACACGACCCCGGGAGGACGACACAAGAGACTTTCCCCCTTGGCTGGCTGGTTTGCGGAGCTTGTTGTGTGGGATCTACACCGTTGACAACATGGATTTTGTACTACGCGATGCTTACATGTCCGGCTACAGTTCGCGTGCCTTTGACCTGGATCGATTGCTGCACTACAGTTTCTTCAGTCCGCAGGGGCTGACGATTCATGACCGCGGCCTGGGCGGCCTGCTTCGTTTCATGCACGTGCGGGCTGAATTGTTTAGCACGGTGTATTTTCACCGCACGGTTCGAGCGATCGATTTGACACTTGCCGACTTATTTGCCGATAGCAAAACCTACTTGTTCCCCGGGAACCCCATGGAATGTTTGGACCGCTATCAATCTTTTACGGAGTGGTCTTTGTTGGTTGATGTTCGAGGGTGGGTGACATCCGACGATCAAACCAAACGCAGTCTGGGCCGGCGGTGGGGGCAAATTCTGGAAAGATCAACGCCTTGGAAGATGGTTTGTCAGCGATCGCTCGTGTTTTCAGCAGGTGACGCCGAGAAAAGTAGCATCTTTAGCGAGCCTGAACTGGTGGAAGCAGCGCTCCGCAAGGTGCTGCCCGGCGAGCTCGCGAAAATTCCTCTACGTATCGACATCGCACGCCATATCTATCGTCCGCACACCGGGGGCCCGTCGAAAGGGCAGAATTTTTTCTTCGATTCATCGCAGGAGCGCGTACGGCCGTTGACCGATAGCCAACTCTTTCAAAAATTGCCTGTCAGTCACCGTATTTGTCGAGTCTATTCCAACAGGGTGACGCAGTCTCGCCAAATCTCGTCAGCGATGGACAACTTGCTTGGTCCAGGGGGCATCGATGATTTGACAAATATGTGAGAGACTAATAGCACCCGGCGATCTGCAATTTCGTGCTGCCACCAGTGTCGCGTGATTTGACTATTTCTGAACCACATTTTTGCTGAGTGAACTAGATATATGTCTCAGGACGTCTACCAAAACCCACTGATTTCTCGCTATGCCTCTCCGGAAATGGGTCACCTCTGGGGCGACCAGAGGAAATTTTCCACCTGGCGGCGCTTGTGGATTGCGTTGGCTGAGGCTGAACACGAGCTTGGACTACCCATCATGGAAACGCAGATTCAGCAGTTGCGGGATCATGTGGACGACATTGATTTCGATGCAGCAGCAAAATACGAGCGTGAGTTGCGACATGACGTGATGGCCCACGTGCATGCTTATGGAGATGTCTGCCCTGAGGCCAGGCCCATCATCCACCTCGGAGCGACCAGCTGTTTCGTCACCGACAATACGGACTTAATTGTGCTTCGTGAGGGAATGCAGATGCTGGCCGGTCGCCTGGCGGGAGTGATCGATCGGTTGGGGCACTTTGCTCAGCAGCATCGCGATCTCCCCTGTCTTGGTTTGACTCATCTGCAACCCGCGCAACCGACCACCGTTGGCAAACGGGCAACTTTGTGGGCTTACGACCTGGTGCAGGACTTGGCCGAAGTGGAACGCCGGTTGGACAGTTTGCGAGCGCGCAGTACACAAGGTACCACCGGGACGCAGGCGAGTTTTCTCAGTTTGTTCGAGGGTGACCACGGGAAAGTCCGCAAGTTGCAAGAATTGGTAGCACAGAAACTGGGCTTTTCCAAGACGTATGCCGTCACCGGACAGACCTACCCGCGCAAAGTTGACGCGCAAATACTGGATTCGCTGTCGGGCATTGCCCAATCAGCCCACAAGGCGGCCACGGATCTACGACTGCTGGCTAACCGGAAAGAAATAGAAGAACCTTTTGAGAAGAAACAGATTGGTTCGTCGGCGATGGCCTACAAGCGGAACCCCATGCGTAGCGAGCGTATTTGCGCGCTGGCGCGTTTTGTGATGAGTCTTCAATCCAGCGCAGCCAATACCTTGGCAACGCAATGGATGGAGCGAACGTTGGATGACAGTGCCAACCGGAGACTTGTACTACCACAATCCTTTTTGGCCGTTGATGCGATTCTGATCCTGTATCAGAATGTTGCCTCAGGGCTGGTTGTTTATCCAGAAGTGATCCGACGTCAACTGAACGAAGAGTTGCCATTTATGGCGACCGAAAACATCCTGATGGCTGCGGTTGCTGCGGGCGGAGACCGCCAAACCCTGCACGAACAAATCCGTCAACACAGTCAGGCTGCTGCCGCCCAGGTCAAGCAGCACGGGCGTTCGAATGACCTTCTCGACCGGCTCCGGGCGGACGGTGGGTTTGGAAGTGTTGACTTCGACGCGGCCACGGAAGCGTCCCAGTTTGTGGGTCGAGCTCCGCAGCAGGTTGACGAATTCCTCCAGGAAGTTCTCGAACCAATCCGCCAACGATATGCCGACTCGCTGGGCGGTTCGGCAGAAGTGAACGTCTAGCGGAGTGCAGGAGTGGTTTTGATGTTGGGACACCTGACGGGCGTGGCATTTGCCTGGCCTGCCCGATTGACGAGGTTGATTAACTCGTTTTCAATACAACGGATAAACACAGGGCCGAGTGGCGGAATTGGCAGACGCACGGGATTTAAAATCCCGTGAGGGTATCCCTCGTGCGGGTTCGAGTCCCGCCTCGGCTACTGTCGTTATCATTCGCATGCGTTCGCAATGGATCGCCGATGGCGGCCGCGGATACGATTACGTTGGAATCGGTTTTGTGCCGTTCTTCGAGAAGCAAGGGGTGACCTGCGAGGCGCTGGACGATCTGCTGATCAACATCCCCTGCGGTTGGAACAGAACCCATCTGGGATATGTCGGTCAAGTACTCAATCGGAAAAGTAGATGGCACGTACCTCAATCGAACATGGCGTCAGGAACTGGACTCTACCCGATCCATTTTCGACAGATCCAGTGGCTGCACGAACGCGTTGGACACCTTGCAGGCCTCACACAGGAAACCTGAAATCCGATGAGCGTACATTGGTGGTGGTCAATGACCGACGGCTCGTTTGGAAGGTACGGCGGGCGAAGTTGCGGAACCACGCGAAACTAACCAGCGTCTTCCTGCCCGCTCTACTCACAGGTATCTTCTTGATGAGCATGATTTGGTCCAATCCCGTACTGGGGATATTCATCTTGTTCCCGATTGGCGCCATTCTTGCATTGTGTTCAGGGTTGATACTCTGGCAAGTTTATTCGTCACGATGCGATGCAATCTTTGATCGGGAGCGGGACCACCGAAAGGGCCTTGGAGGGGGTTATTCGATCGGGACGCCGCTTCACCCGTTCTCAACAGCGCACCGCAACTCCGCGGAAGCGCAAAAAGCAATCACAGGGAGGCCGCGCAGTGGTAACCTGAATGATATCTATGCCGTGCAAGTTATTAGCAAGCTCGTGAACGCTCAGATTGCGCCCGAGAGCTCATATGGGAAGACTCGGGAACGCCGCTTGGTTGCCAATGCTGACGAGTGGAACACGCCAGTGCGCAGCAAAATGCCAACAAAGAACATCCAAACCTATGAGCTGAATATCGTCCTGAAATCAGGTATTCGGGTGAACATCATTGATCACAATGATGTCGCTGTGATCCGTGAAGAGGCGTCCACGTTGGCAACATTTCTGACGGTGCCAGTCTGGGATGATTCCGATCGAGGTTTTTGGAGGTTTCTGTTGTCCGAAAAATTGTCCCCCAAGATGTTTTGGCTGTGGACAATCAGGCGTGCCGCACCCGGCGCATGGCTGTTTCTACCGGGGAAAGTACGGTGGGGCATTACAGCGAAGGATACGCAATGGGAATTGGGCTATGCCTATTTGATGGACTATGTCGAAGTAAAGGGGCATGCTCGTGTTCATGAATCGGATCAGAGCGACGACTATTTTTTTGGACCTTTTCCGCTTGGTAAATGGGTCGCGCGACAACGTGCGGAAATGGAGACCTTGTCCGCAGACCAAAGAAACCGACTGGAGATGTTAGCTGGTTGGGCAACGAACGATTAAAGTTCTTTTTGCCTATCGGTCACCGATTCCTGCGCCCGCTGCTACGATGCATCCCGCCAGCCTTCAACTTGCGGCGGTAAAGTTCTCGACCCACAAGCCCGTAGGGTCAAAAAACTCAGCCGAACTCTAAACGCCTTTAAAAGTCGTGGGTTGCAGCGACTCAAATTCTCTCATCTCAGCCGGTTGATTCTTCACCAATCTGTCCCAATGCTGTGCGGTTTCCA
>Ga0310120_10000767_pt1 | contig 25047 bp, 26 predicted proteins | sample CB27_AW_983_MG_FD_203506 | JGI IMG/M metagenome (GOLD analysis project Ga0310120, IMG submission 203506) | Marine microbial communities from Western Arctic Ocean, Canada - CB27_AW_983 | ecosystem: Environmental > Aquatic > Marine > Oceanic | place: Canada: Western Arctic Ocean | collected...
AAAGAAAGTGTTGTCTTATTAAAGGGATCACGAAGTCTAATACTAGAAAGTCTTGTCCCTCTTATTAAGAAAATATCAGCTTAATATTTGTAGTAAATAATTTTATTCCTATTGCCAGAAGAATAATTCCAAATACCTTTCTGATTATATGAATTCCTTGACTTCCTAAAATTTTTTCTATTTTCTCAGAAGATTTTAAAACCATATAAACTATAATCATATTGATAATGATTGCTAGAATTATATTTATTTTCTCGTATTCACTTCTTAAAGATATTAAAGTTGTAAGTGTTCCTGGGCCTGCTATTAATGGAAAAGCTATAGGAACTATTGATGCAGTTTTTGGATTTTTGTCTTTATATAAATTAATTCCTAGAATCATTTCTGTAGCAATGAAAAGTATTATGATAGAACCAGCAACTGCAAAAGAGTTAATATCAACACCAAGTAGATTTAAAATTATTTCACCTAGATATAAAAATAGTATCATTATTCCCAGTGAAATTATTGATGCTTTCTCAGATTCTATTACTTTATATTTTTCACGTAGAACTAAAATCAATGGCATGTTTCCAATTACATCAATTATAGCAAAAAGTATCATTGATGCAGAGATAAATTCTTTAATGTTTATATCCATTTGTTTAATTTAAGCGCGCAAATATAATGGCCAAAATTTATTTTGCAACATTAATGATAAAAATAAAATGCCCCAATTTCTTGAGGCATTGACTTAACTAACTAAGTTGATCTATAAATCAAAAATAAACCAAACTAATTTTTGAAAAAATAAATTACATTATATATAATTAAAATATATTATAATTTTAATATTTAAATAAATTTTTAAAAAATATTATATTATTTTTATTTTAATTAAAATATATTAAAAATATCATAATTTATATAAATGAATTATATGAGTTTTTATAAATTTGAAAAAAATATTATTAATTATTTATAAGGTACTTATATTTGCACACCTTTTTTGGGCTCTTAGCTCAGCTGGTTCAGAGCACCTGCCTTACAAGCAGGGGGTCGCTGGTTCGAATCCAGCAGGGCCCACATCTAAAACCCTAGGAGTCCTAGGGTTTTTTTCTAATTGTATCTTTATTTTATTTAGCTTTAGATTTATTTATTTATTATGAAGTTTATTTATGTATATATATTTCAGTTTGTAATTTTATTTTCTTCGTATTCTCAAACTAAAATTTCTGGTATTTTATCTGATATTCCAGGCCACGTTGAAAAAAGAATTGAGACTATTATAAATGATAATAATTTTTCTGGAGTATTTTATTCTGGAGATGTAGACTATATATCTAGTGAACTTGATATGAGTCTTTATCAGGTTATGGAATTATTAAGGCCTCTTTCTAGAACCTATGCAAAAGCGCCAATTTCAAATTATATGGTTGGAGCACTATGTAGTGGGTCTAGTGGAAATCTATATTTTGGATCAAACATTGAGATATTAGGAGAATCTTTAAGTTTTACATTACACGCTGAACAGTCGGCAGTAGTAAATGCTTGGTCACATGGAGAAACAAATATTAATTTTATTAATGTCGGTGGATCTCCTTGTGGTTATTGTCTTCAATTTCTTAATGAATTAAATCAAGCTGATTCTCTTATTATAATTAATCCTCAAGGAAAAAATTATACAATCAGTGACCTGTTAACTCTGCCATTTGGTCCAAAAAATTTAGGGATTGATGGAGGTTTAATGTCAAAAAATAATAATAATCTTATTTTAGAAAATGATTCAAGAGACAGGGTGGTATTAGCGGCTTTGAATGCAGCTAATATGAGCTATGCACCATATTCGAAAGGATATTCAGGCATTGCAGTAATGACTGAGGATGGAAATGTTTTTCAGGGATATTACGCAGAAAATGCTGCGTTTAATCCAAGTATTTCTCCTATAGAATTTGTGCTTTCATCTTTAAATCTTTCTGGTAAATCTTTTAATCAAATTAAAAAGGTAGTTTTAGTTGAAAAAAGATCTTCTAAAAGCAGTCAAATAAATACAGTTAAAGCAGTTCTAAATAAAATTGCACCACATGTGAAATTAAATGTAGTTTATTGTCATAAAGTGGAATGAAATATTTAAATAATTTATAAGTTATTTTATTGGATCACTTCCATTATATGCATTTGTCAGTTCACTTCTATCGTAATAAGTAGCTATCTGATCAATTTTATTTTCTGCGTTATATCTAGATACTTGATGCCAAGGAAGTGTGACCTCAGTACCATTATTAGCTTTATAATGATACATTGTCCATCTTAACAAATACTTTGCCCCATCAGAACCTTGAACTCCTAAATAAATAGGTTGATCTTGCCCAGCTGCTTTTTGCTCTTCAGTCCAACCAGTATCCATTTCTATCACTTCCCAGCTATCAAAAATACCAGTGAATAATGCCCCCAGTTGTTCTTTTCCAGTAAAAGTTTGTTTATTTGGAAAATTCCAGACTACATCATCCGAAAGTAATTCAAGAATTGCATCACCATTTTTGTTTGACATGGCACTACCCAATGATACAGCTATATCATTCATGGCTTCAGCATCAAGAAGACTTCTTCCTAAAGAATCATCACAATTACATTCATTAGCTGGTTGTTCACAAGCAACAATGAACATAGTTAATATAATATATACAATTAATTTTTTCATATTTTTAAAATTTTAGTGGTCAAATCTAATAAATTATTTAGATATTATAAAGATGTTTTTCTGGATGCCAGTTATTAATGTATTTTTTTCCTGATTTTAAAGCATCATTCTCAATTGGAGTGCCCATAGAGTCATTCCACCTATTTAGGAAACCAAATAAAGATATTACACCTAATATTTCAACTATTTCACCATCGTTCCAGTGTTTTTTCATCTCACCCATTAATTTATTGTCTACATGATTTGGAATGGATGAAGAGGCAATTGCAAATTCTAGTGCTACCTTTTCTTTGATTGAAAAATTTTTGCTATCTCTAAATTCCCACACCTCTTTTAATTGATTCGTACTTGCTCCGTATCTTTCTGCAGCTCTTATCGTGTGTGCCTGACAGTATCTACATCCTGATACCGTACTTGAGACATATCCTATTAGCCTTTTTAGTTTACTAGTGACCTTTCCTTTATTTTTCATAACGGCTTTGTTGAGATTTATAAAGGCGTAAGCTATTTGAGGTCTTATGTACATTGTTTTTATACTGTTAGGACAAAATCCTAAGGTTTCATTATAAAATTTTATTAATTTATTTAGCTCTTCATTTTCAGATTTTAGAGGTTTTACTAGGGGAGTTTTCATAATATTTATATTTCTTATTTGTTTTATATTTAAATTTGAAATAAAAAATCATGACAAAAAACATACTTCTCCTTTTTTTTACATTTTTCTTTAGTTTAAATGTGTACTCTCAAAAATTTGAGTTAGGATTTAAGGGTGGAGTAAATTCTGCGACACAAAAATTAAATACAATTCAAGATGTTGAGTCTATAACTGGGTATCATTTGGGTGCTTTTACATACATTAAGTTGCCTCTAATATTTGGAATTCAGGTAGAAGTTCAATACTCCACTCAAGGTGGTAAATTTGAATTAAGTCAAGTGGTAAATAAAAATAATCTTAGTTATCTAAATATTCCAGTTTTAATAAGAAGTGACTTTGGTCCATTTAATTTTCATTTCGGTCCACAGTTTGGATTATTAACAGGCGCAAATCTTTCTTTAAATGGAATAAAAAATGATATTAAAGATCAATTATCAGATCGTGATTTTAGTATTGTTGCTGGTATTGGGCTAAGGCTCCCTGCTAGATTAGGGGTAAGTTTAAGATATGTCAAAGGTCTAAAAAATGTTTCTGATCCCAGTATAATTAGTGAAGAAACTAAAAATACAATGTTTCAATTATCGTTAAAGTATTCTCTCATTCAGTTGGGAATTAAAAAATCTAAAGAGTAAACAGTTGAGGGATATAATTTTTAGAAGAGTTAAAGAATCTGATTTAAGCGATGTTTATGTTTTGTTAAATCAGCTTAAAGAGTTAGATCAAGATTCTATTGATAAAGAGAGGGCTTGGAAAAATTTTTTAAAAAATACCAGTGCTAATTCTATTGTTGGTATTATTGATGGAAAGATAGTTGCTTATGGGAGTGTTGTAATTGAAAATAAAATTAGAGGTGAAGTTGCTGGTCATATTGAGGATATTGTTGTAGATAAAAATGTGAGAAAAAAAATGATCGGCATTTATCTTGTTAGTGAACTTATTGAAATTTGTAAGAAAGAGAATTGCTATAGAATTACTTTATTTTGTAATGAAAAATTAGTTAATTTTTATTCTAGGCATGGATTTAAAGTTGATAATGTGATGATGAAAAAATTTCTAGACTATTAATATAAGTTTTTTTCTTCAACTAAAATTTCGTTGCGTAAACATCTTTTTCAATCCTATTATAGGTATAGCCATAATTCTTTAGATAAGTCTGACAAGCATTAATTGTGGGTTGGTCAAAATGGATTTCTTCAAAAATGATTACCTCTGGTGAAATCTTGGAAAGATCCAGCATTTTAATTATTTCAAAATCAAATCCTTCAGTATCAATGGCCAATAAATTGATTTTTTCTTTTCCAAACTTACTGATCAAAGTACTGGGACTGATGCTATTGATTTCAATAGCTTCAATCCAATCTTTCTCATTTTCTGGTAAACTAGCCCCCTCTTTTTTGGCTTTTTTAAGAATGGTTCCATCTTTTATTTTTTCTAGTAATACCGCTTTGTTGAAGCTTGAAAAACCCGTAGCCCACCTTTCTTTGCTGAATGCCAAAGTATAAAGTAAAGTCTTTCCATCATTTGCAGAAAAAGCAGCATTAATTGGTAAAATTTCTTTTCGTTTAGCATGAATTTTTGTTAAATATTGTTTGAAAACAATAGGCTGTGGCTCTAACATTATTCCTTTCCAATTATCTCTTTTGATAAATTTTTGAATCGGATCATAGATGAATCCATCATTGGCACCAATTTGTAAAAAAGTAAGAGGAGCATTTTTTTTAGAATATTTATCTAAAAATTCGGAAAGAGAATTTTTTGGAGGGCGGTACAAGTATTTATAGAAAAACAAATATAGGGGATTCTCATTGGCACAAAGATTAAAACGGAATTGATTGTATTTTTTCTTTAAATAATATTTAAGTTTCATTCTTAATAAGTGATATTTTTTTGAATTCTAGGCTTTAGCCATTTAATGTTTTTAAGTTAGTTTAAATATCTTCTCAAGTTTAACCCATTTTTCACTTTCTTTTGCCCATGGAATTTTTTGTTGAAAATTCAACATCAACTTTTCCCATTCTTGAACTTTTAAGTTATTAGCATCCATTTCATTTTTTCTAATAGGATCAAAGGTTTTATCAACTTCTATAATCATAAACATTCTGTTTCCAGTAATGTAAATCTCCATATCTATGATTCCAGCATCTTTAATGCTTTTAGTAATTTCGGGCCAAACATTTTTTTGGGTATGATATTTTTTATATTCAGATATTAATTTAGGATCATTTTTTAAGTCGCATGAGTAACAATATCTTTGAGTGTTCATATTTAATTTAAGTTTTATTAGTTTCACATGTACTGTATCCGTAGTAAGCAACAACTGTTAGACAAATTAATGGTAAAATGAAAGAAAAATTTATTTCCGGAATAAAACCAAAAATGAGTACATCGGCAAATCCTGCACCACCCCAGTCTAGAATGCTTCCTTGTAAAACAGGCATTAAAGCTCCTCCAACAATTGCCATTATTAATCCAGCAGAACCAATTTTTGCTTCATCACCCATGTCTTTAAGAGCAATACCATAAATAGTTGGAAACATAATGGACATAAACATTGATATTCCTACCAGTGAAATCAACCCCATTATATTTTGTAATAGAATAGTGCCGGCACTACATAGTATTCCACCTAATCCAAAGTACATTAATAGTTTTGCTGGATTAATTCTACGCATTAAAATAGTGCCTATCCATCTACCTGAAAGAAAAGAAATCATAGCTACAACATTAAAATATGTTGCTGTAAGATTTAATCCTAAACTATCATTTAGATTGTCTACATATTGAAAAATATAGGTCCAACACATAATTTGAGATCCAACATAAAATGCTTGTGTTAAAACACCTCTTTTATAGTTCTTATTAGCTAACAATTTTTTAAACGAAGCTGATAAAGACATTTTATTGTGTTCTGAAGGTATAGGTATTTTTGTAAAAAAAATAATTACTGTAATAACTAATACCAACACACCTAAACCAATGTATGGAATGCTAATTATTCCTAGATCATTTTCTCTAATTGCAGCTAATTCTTCAGAGGATAATGCATTGTATGCTTTTGTAGTAAAATCATCCGATCGTATTGCACTAATTACAAATACTTGAGCAATAATCATACCCGTTAAAGATCCTATTGGGTTAAAAGCTTGTGCTAGATTTAAACGTCGAGTGGCAGTTTCTTTATCCCCTAATGATAGTATTAATGGATTGGATGTTGTTTCCAAAAATGCCAATCCACAAGTAATTACCCATAAAGAAATTAAAAAGTAATTATATTCTTCATAGATAGCAGCGGGATAAAACAAAAAAGTTCCAATTGCATACAAAATCAATCCTAATAGTATTCCTGATTTGTAACTATATTTTCTAATAAATAAGGCTGCGGGTATTGCCATAAAGAAATACCCAAAATAAAAAGCAAATTGAACTAATGAGGCTTGGACATTAGATAGTTCGGGCATTATTTTTTTAAAAGCTGATACCATGGGATTAGTTAAATCATTTGCTATCCCCCATAATGCAAAAATTGAAGTTATGATAATAAAAGGAAATAATAAGTCTTTTCGTACCACTGGTATATTTTTAATTTTATCTATCATATTGATTTTAATTTATCAAATTATTTAGTCAATAATGATCTATCTAAGTGGACATACCCTCCATCACAGAATATGAATTGACCAGTTGTGTGTGAAGATTTATTAGAAATTGTAAACAAACAAGTATCTGCTACTTCTTTAGGAGTTGTCATTCTATTTCCCAAAGGAATCTTATTTACTATTAATTTTAATTTTTCTTCTCCATCTTTAAGTGTTTTAATCCAATTGTCATATGCTGGAGTCCAACTTTCTGAAATTATAATAGCATTGACTCTTATCGAATCCTTGATTAGATCTACAGCCCATTCACGTGTTAAACCTAGTACTCCTCCTTTTGAGGCTGCATACCCAGAAGTTCCTCCTTGTCCTGTTAGCGCAACTTTAGATCCTATATTGAGGATATTTCCTTTTGCTTTTTTAATGTATGGCAAGCAGTATTTTGTCATTGCAAAATAACTTACCATATTCAGTTGTAATGAGTGCATAAAATCATCTATAGAAGCTCCTAATCCAACTCCATCATTAACACCAACATTATTTATAAGTACATCTATTTTACCATATTTTTCTCCAATTATTTTGGCTGTTTTTTTTATTTGATTTGTATTTGAAAGATCTGTTTTTACAAAAGTTGTATCCACACCTTCATTTTGAAGTTTTTTTTCGTATTTATATCCTCTATCATTTCGGCACACAATAATAGGTATAGCACCTTCATTAGCCAAGGCATGTATTATAGTCTCACCAATGCTTCCTTTTAATCCAGCTGCTCCTGTAACTACTACGATTTTGCCTTTTAAGCCTAAATTCATTTTATTTATTAAGATTTTATATTATATAAATTTATAGCATTTTTTCCCATGATGTTAGTTTTTTCATTTGCACTAAGTTTTGATATAAAATTTGTTACTAATTCTTTTACTTTTTTATAGCTTCCTGCAACTAAACATACTGGCCAATCTGAACCAAATAATATTCTTTTTGAACCAAAACTTGTTAAAACTAAATCCATATAAGGAGTTATTTGCTCAGGAGTCCATAAGTTATAATCTGCTTCAGTAATCATGCCAGACATTTTACAAAATACATTTTCATATTTAGAAATTTCTGACATTAATCTAGCCCATTCATCGTATAAACCATTTTTTATGTAGGGCTTAGCAATATGGTCTATGATAAATTTATGATTTTGAAATTTTTTTACAAATTTTAATGTGGTTTCTAGTTGATGTGGAAAAATTAGAATGTCATATACATAATTATACTTTTCTAAACAGGAGATGCCTCGTAAAAATTCAGGTCTCAGTAAAAAATTATTATCTTCTTCATCTTGAACCACATGCCTAAACCCTTTAATTTTTTTATAGTTGCTATAGTGTTCTAAAGTGTTATCTATATTTGAAGCTCTTAAGTCTACCCATCCAACAATTCCTTTGATAAATGTATTTTCTTTAGAGAGATCTAATAAAAAATTTGTTTCTTCAAGAGTTTGATCTGCTTGAATAGCAATGCAGCCATCAATTTTATTTTTATCGTATACTTTTTTTAAATTTGAGGGCATAAAATCTTTACGAATTAAAGACATGCTATCGTTTATCCAGTTATGTTTTGATGGTCTGTATTTCCAAAAATGTTGATGAGAATCTATTACCATAACTTTATTTACTTGGTTTCTTGTTTGTTTCTCAATTGTGTTTTTTGCTTTTATAATGAGACTCCTCTTTTCCAAGGAATAAAATCATTATATCCATTTTTTGTTGCTTTTACTACTATTTCTCCACTTGCAACTTTTATAATATAATTTAATATTTTTTCGCCCATAGTAGCAATAGTGTCTTCCCCATGTATTACGGTTCCAGCATCAAGATCAATGATGTCATTCATTCTTTCAAACAAATTAGTATTACTTGATACTTTTAAAACAGGTGATATAGGGTTACCTGTAGGAGTTCCCAGGCCTGTAGTAAAAATAATCATATTACAACCAGATCCGGCAAGACCTGTGGTACTTTCTACATCATTTCCAGGTGTACAAAGTAAGTTTAAACCAGCTTTATTAATTTTTTCAGCGTAGTCCAATACTGCAACGACGGGCGATGTTCCTCCTTTTTTTGCAGCACCTGCAGATTTCATTGCGTCTGTAATTAAACCATCTTTGATATTGCCTGGAGAAGAGTAGCTGTCAAAACTAGATCCTACAGCGATTGTTGAGGCTTCATAAGCTCTCATTAATTTTGAGAATTTTTGAGCATCTTTTTTCTCAATGCATCTGTTTATTATGTTTTGTTCTACGCCATTTAACTCTGGAAATTCTGCAAGTACAGTTGTTCCGCCAAGTGCAACTAATAAATCTGATGCATATCCCAAAGATGGATTTGCAGAAATACCTGAGAATCCATCAGAACCCCCACATTCTAAACCTATAATTAATTTACTAAGTGAAGTAGGTGTACGTTTAATTTTATTTGCTTCAATTAAGCCGATAAAAGTATGTTTTACTGCTTCTTCAATTAAATTTTGTTCGCTTTTACTTTTTTGTTGTTCTAAATAATAAACAGGTTTTGTGCAGTTTGAAATTTTGGTTTCAATTGCTTTTTGAAGCATTTGAATTTGCGCGTGTTGACAACCTAAACTTAAAATTGTAGCACCAGCAACATTAGAATTTGTTATGTATCCAGCTAATAAATCACATAAAACTTTAGCATCTTGAGGTGTACCTCCGCATCCACCATCATGTTTTAAAAATTTAATTCCACTAACATTTGGAAATAATTTATTTTTTGATAATTCTTCTTTTGTTATGATAATAGGAGTGTTTAATAGATCATCTTTAGAAGCACCAGATTTATACATATTGATTAATGTCTTGGTATCTACTGAAAAATCTTTTTTAGTTTCATAACCTAATTTTTCAGACAGTGCAATCTCAAGAACATCAACATTTTTGTTTTCACAGAAAGTTAGAGGGATTACTATCCAATAATTTGCTGTTCCTACGTTACCATCTTCTCTTTGGAAACCATTGAAAGATTTTCCTTCAAAATTTGAGATATCAGGAGATTTCCAAGTATATTTTTTGAGGGAATCCTGAAAATCTGCAGACGCAGGTTTAATGTTTTCAGTAGTAATGGCACATCCTTTTGAGATTGTTTTAATGGCATTTCCAACAAGTACGTTGTACATATAAATTTTATCTCCTATTTTAAAATTTTTCAAAGAAAATTTATGTTTTTCTTTGATATTTTCTTTTAAAATAATTTTTGCATTATTTATAGTCGTAACTGTTCCTTTTTTTAAATTAGTAATAGCAACTATAATATTATCTAATGGACTTATTTGAATATAGTTTTTGGGCATACTGTTTTTCTTTTGTTGTGTATGATTTCTTGATTGACTTCTACTTTTATCATGGATATTGCTATTAATAATCGTCAAAAATGTTGATAATATTATCTATCATTAATTGTAAGCTTTTACATGTTGTTTTGCATTTCCAAGTCCTTCTATACCCAATTCTACTACATCACCTGGTTTTAAATATTTTGGAGGGTTTAATCCAAGTCCAACTCCAAATGGTGTCCCAGTTGAAATGACATCACCTGGTAATAAAGTCATAAACTGACTGATATAACTTACCACAACCTGTATGTTAAAAATAAAGTCAGAAGTATTGCTATTTTGCATCATTTTACCATTTAGTTTTAACCATAAATTCAAATTGTTTGGATCTTTAATTTCATCTTTTGTTGCTATATAAGGCCCCATTGGTGCAAATGTATCGCAACTTTTTCCTTTAACCCATTGCCCAGATTTTTCCAATTGAAAAGTTCTCTCACTATAGTCATTGTGTAAGACATAACCCGCAACATGATTTAGTGCATTAACTTCATTTACATAAGAAGCTTTTTTACCTATTACTAAAGCTAATTCTACTTCCCAATCTGTTTTTTTACTTCCTTTAGGAAGAATTAAGTCATCATTTGGACCTACTAAAGCAGAAGTTGATTTGAAAAATAAAACTGGTTCTTTGGGAGTATTCATTCCAGTTTCTGCTGCATGCTTGGCATAGTTTAGTCCTATACAAACAATTTTGGAAGGTCTAACCATGGGTGATCCTAAACGGTTTTCATCTACAACAGTTGGGCAATTTATTTCATTATTAACCAACCAGAGATGAAGTCTTTTTATACCTTCAGTTCCAAAGAAATTTTCATCAAAATCCTCACCAAATGCAGATACATCTATCTTTTTTCCATTTTTTAGTAAGATTCCTGGTTTTTCATGCCCAACATTTCCAAATCTTATTAATTTCATTTTATTTATTATTTCTTTAGTTAAAAAATATTTCTAGATTTTTTAAAAAAGTATTTTTTCATTATTCGCACAATTTTATACGACCACCATCAATTGGGTAATCTGTTCCTGTTATAAATCCAGCTTCATCAGAACATAAAAATAGGGCTAAGTCTGCAATTTCTTCTGGTTTTCCCATTCGTCCAATAGGTTGTGTTTCAGATAGTTTTTTAAACATTTCTTTTTCTTTCCCTGGATAGTTTTCAGTTAAATACCCATCTACAAATGGAGTATGAACTCTACCAGGTGATATACAATTACAACGAATATTATCCGTCACATAGTCTTTTGCAATAGAATAGGTCATTGTAAGTACTGCTCCTTTTGTCATAGAATAAGCGAATCTATCTGAGTGACCTACTGATGAAGCTACTGACGCTAAATTTAAGATAACACCACCACCATTTTTTTTGAAAGATTCAATACAGGTCTTTGTACAATTGTATACTCCTTTAATATTCACATTGTATAATTTATCTAAATCTGCCTCTTCTGTTTTTTCTATGTTACCTATATGGGCAATGCCTGCGTTGTTTACTAAAATATCAATCGTATCGGTCGTTGTAATGTTTTTAATAATTTTATTTACATTTTTTTGATTGGATACATCACAACAATGAGGGGTAGCTCTTTGATTAGCTTTTCTAATTTCATTAGCAGTTTGAGTTGCTCCCTCTTTATTAATATCTAAAATATGAACTTTTGCTCCTTGCTCTGCAAAGATTTTAGCAATAGCTTTTCCAATACCACTGGCACCACCAGTAATAATTGCTGTTTTTCCTATTAAACTAAATTTTGACATAAAATAATTTTAAATATATAATAATTTATTCCATTCCTAGGGGAGTGCTCCCATTAAAAAATTAATTGCGTTTTGATTTAATATTTTTTGGATGTCATTTTCAGAGTAACCTCTTTTTTTTAAAAGCGCATCCATTTTTTGAAGGTCTGAGATTGTTTCTAAATCGTAAGGACATTGCTCTTTCCCAAAACCTCCATCTAGATCAGTGCCTAGAGCTATATGATCAGAATTTCCACTTAGTTGACAAATGTGATCGATATGGTCAATAATTGTTTCAATTACCAAACCGCTTTTTTTAGGATCGCTGATTCTTTTTTGCCATTTGGGAATCATCATCCAAGCATCAAAAGCCATACCTATGATGGCCTTTCTAGAGAGTAGCTCTTTAATTTGTAGGTTGGAAAATTGTCTTTGGTTGGGGACTAAACTTCTGCAATTGCTGTGACTTGCCCACACTTTTCCGTTATAATGGTCTATAGCTTCCCAAAAACTTTGATCGCAAAGATGAGTGACATCCAATATCATGTTTAATTTTTCAATTTCATTAAGCAACTCTTTTCCTTTTGTTCCTAATCCCCCTTCAGAATCTGTTCCATACGCATAGGTTCCGGGACCATAATGAGCTGGTCCGATTGCTCTAAGTCCTTGCTCGTAAGCTCTATGTAAATGATCGAGAGTAACTATAGAATCAGCACCTTCTAAATTGAGAAGGTAGCCTATGGGTTTATTGGGCTTATCAGAAGACCATAAATCTAAATGACTTTGTAGCCCTTTTTTATCTATTATTTGTACCATTTCATCTGCTTTTTCCATTGCTCTGTACCATGCGAGTTGTCCTTGGGTTTGAGCCCATGCTTGTGCAGGAGAATTCCAACCTGGTAGTGGGTTGTTAGATTTTACATAGCGTGCTATTTGAGTGGCTACACAAAACCCAATGTTTCCTTCACGCATCGCTTGAAGGGATACTGTTGCCTTACTCCGATCAGGTTTGTCAATTAAATTTTTTTCTTGGGCGTTTATTTGGAGTACGCTTTGAGTTAAGTCTCTATTCCATTCTATTGCATTCATGGAGAGGTCTAGGTGAATGTCTATAATAAATTTCATAAAGTGGGCATATAATTATAGTCTCTTGCTTGGATATCCCAATAGCCAATTAACTTATGATTTTTGATGAGTTGAGATTGATTGTATTTTACAACCGTTGGACATATATGTTTAGGCAAGGCATAGATCATATCACCAACATCATACTTTAAGGCTTCTTTAGTCTTTATGATTAAGTGTTCTTCACTTTGTCCAATATGCTCTGCCTCCTCTAAATCGATGAGAATGGCTCTTGGTAAGGGCATTTCAGGTGCAATTGCTTTATGACCTAGATCTAGGCAAAGGATATCTTTATTAGGTTTGCTGATTATACGAGTCGCTACTACTGCAGCAATTTGAAAGGGTGATTCAGGCCATAACTTATCAGATATAGTATCCCATAATAGTGTGGTTCCAGGGCTTAGAAATACATTTTTTCTTTGGGAATGAGGTAAAAAAGTAAGGCTTCCTCCTGCTATTATATCAATAGATTTTTTGTTATGATTTTCAATTTTTTCTTTTAAATAAAGAACTGATAAAAAGGCATTATCAGAATCTTCTTTTCTTTTTATTTCAGATTCTGAACGTATGTGTCCATCATAAGCATGAAGTCCCATAAATTTTAATGGTGTTAATTTTTCAAGATCTTTGTATAATTTGAAAGCTTTTTCATCAGGAATTATTCCAGTTCTATTCATACCTATATTAAGATCAATCCAGACTGCAAGCGTTTGTTTTTTTTGTGTTGCAATTCTATTAAATAACTTTAGGCTTTTGTCGTTATCTAATAGAGTTGAAAATTGAATTTTTGGATATTTTTTTTGAAGGTCTAGAAAAACATCTAATTTTTTTTCTGTAGGTTGGATAGCTAATAAAATATGACCGACCTCAGCTTTACACAAAAGCTCAACTTCACTTAATGTTGCACATTTAAAATGATTAATACCATAATCTTTTTGAAGCTCTATGATGGGCTTCATTTTATAAGTTTTAATATGTGGCCATAAGCGATTAGCTGTACCTGAAATCTGAATCATAGCTTCAATATTATCTTTGATTTTTTCTGGAGAAATTAATAGACCTGGAGTGCTAATTTTATTTTTATTATGCACATTGTACCATGTATTTTCTAGGTTAGATTTCATTGTAGAATTCAATTTTTTAGTTCGAAATGAGCTTCAATTTCAACGGCAATATTTTGGGGAAGTGACATCCCTACAGCACTTCGAACACCTATGCCCATTTCTTCTCCAAAAACTTCTACCATCAGTTCACTAAATCCATTAATTACATATGGATGATCTTTAAATTCTGGAGTTGCATTTACCATTCCTAGAACTTTTACTACTCTTTTGATGTTGTCGATATTACCATAATTATTGATTATAGTTGAAAGCATGGTCAACCCTACTTGACGAGCTGCAATTTTTCCTTCTTCTCTGTTTAAATCAGATCCTACTTTTCCCTTAATTAATGAACCGTCGTTTTTGAGAGGACCGTGGCCAGAAACATATAAAAAACGATCCACTACTAGGGTAGGACGATAGACGCCTAAAGGCTTTGGTGAAGGAGGAAATATAAGATCAAGCTTTTTAATGGTTTCAGAATTTTTCATCTTTATATAATATAGTTTAAAATTAATACTCCTAATAACCCTGAGATTCCAATGGACGTTTCCATAACTGTCCAAGTAGCTAAAGTGTCTTTGATAGATAAATTAAAATACTCTTTAAATAACCAGAATCCACCATCATTTACATGCGAAAGCATAAGACTTCCTGATCCAATAGCTAGCACCATAAGTTCTGGGTGAACTCCTCCGCTTTGTACTAGAGGAAGTACTATTCCAGCGGTGGTTAGTCCTGCTACGGTTGCTGAACCTATAGAAACTCGTAAAATAGTAGCTATTAACCAACCTAATAATAATGGGGAAAGTGTACTTTCATTTAGCAGACCTCCGATATAATTACTAACTCCGCTATCAATTAAAATTTGTTTTAATGCTCCGGCTCCAGCAATAATTAATAAAATCATGGTTATTCCAGAAATGGATTTGGCAAAGGATTGCATGATGTCTTTCATTTTTTCTCCTCGAGAAAGCCCTAGACTATATATGCTTACTAGTACCGCTATTAGTAGAGCTATTACTGGATTTCCTATGAATTTAATAAATGAATAGAGATTATTTTGCTCTGAAATGAATTCGAGAATAATTGTTGAACCACCAATTAGTAATACAGGGAAAAGAGCTGTTAATAGACTGTTAGAAAGGCTAGGTAATTCTTCTTTTTTAAATTGTTTAGTAGCTAAGAATTCTTTTAGAGGCTTAGCATCTACTTTTTTAATGAAGTGGGTTAGTACAGGTCCAGAAATAAGAATGGCGGGGATGGCTACAGCTAAACCATAGAGTAGTGTTTTTCCCATATCTGCTTCAAACATTATGGTAAGGGCTGAAGGCGCAGGGTGTGGGGGTAGATAGCCATGCGTAACTGAAAGTGCGGCTAACATGGGTAGTCCAATGTATAGTAGAGGAAGACGTGTGATAATTGCAATGTTGAAAACTAAAGGGACTAAAATGACAAATCCTACAGAGTAAAACATTGTTACCCCTACAATAAATCCTGTTATCATTACTGCCCATTGGGTATTTTTTACACCACAAATTTCAATTAATTTCTCTGTAATTTTTTGAGCTGCTCCACTATTAGCAACTTGTTTTCCCAGCATTGCACCTAATGCCAAAATTATAATCAAGAATCCTATTGTATTACCAACACCTTTTTCGATCGAGGTGACAACTGAATTTAATTCCATTCCTTGAGCAATTCCAACGGATAAGGAAACTATAATAAAAGCTATAAAAGCATTAAGACGAAATACGATGATAAGAAAAAACAATAAAAGTATTCCAAGACTAATAATTGCTAAAGGCATGATGTTAATATAGTAAGTTTCTCTTGAAAATCATATGTATGCATATATTTTAGAGATATAAGAAATGCCCTTCATGATATATTAGATGATTTTTTATGATTATTTATTTAATCTATATAATGTTATTCCATTTCTTTCCAGTGGGTGTTTTTTATATCGAACCCATTTTTTTATCCTAAAGAATGACCTATATTAACTTTGAAACATAAAAACAATATAATTATGGGAATATTTGATTGGTTTAAAAAGAAAGAAAATAGAAAAATAAAAAATGTAGAATCTGATGATGGTAAAAACATAATTTATTACCTATGAAACAAAGAACTTCAGAGTGGGATTTTATTAAATATACTAAAAAAGGACTAAACTATTTAGTTAATAAAAAAGAGATTAATCAATTTAATAGTCAGGGATATCTAGTTCTTAAAGACGTATTAACTGAAAAAGAAATGCAGTCTATTGATCCTATCTTTGATCATTTTATTTCTGGGAAAGAGCAAAAAAAAATGAAAAGAGACTTTTGTGATATGTCTCAACCCTATGGAACTCCTTTTGAGGAATTTCAATTAATAAATGCAATGTTGCCTGGAAAATATATGCCATCATTTAAAGAAAATATTTTTTATAAAATTGCTAAAGATATTTCGAGTCAATTATATAAACATGGAAAAGCTGAAATGGATTATGAGCAATTCTTAGCTAAGAAACCTTCTAAAAAAGGAGCTGAATTTTCAATGCATCAGGATTTAGGATATTGGCCTAAAACTAAAAATACCTGGACTGCAACTTTTTCATTAGCACTTTCTGATGCTGATGTAATTAATGGCTGTTTACATGTAATTCCTGGATCTAATAAGGAAGCTGAACTTAGAAAACATAAACCAAAATCATACTCTAAAGGTGAAAAAAAATCTAATTCTGAGCGTGATGATTCCCATACTTTAGTTATTGAATCAAGCCCAAATGATAAAGTAATCTATCTGCCTTTGAAAAGAGGAGATATTACCATTCACGATGAAAAAATTGTTCATGGATCAGCCGGAAATAATTCAAACGAATGGAGGAAAACCTATATAATTGCATTTAGAGATTCTGAAACAATAAAGAAAGAAAGATTAATTGGGTTTACTCATTCTCATAATGACAAAGTAGACTGGGAAAAAGTAATTTCCATATGATTTAGTCTAAACTAATTATATTTAATTGATCTTTTTTAATTCAATTTGACCATTGCTTTGGAATTCATTTATAGATTTATATTATGGAAAATAGAATTTCACAAGGTTATTGGATTTGGGGTCAATTTGACAAAGATTCAATGGATGAATTAAAATTGATTTACAAGAAAGTTAATGAAGTTTTTAATGGACCTTTTTTTAATGTACATATTACGATATCAGGACCTTTAATTTCTATAAATAATAATATAATTGATAATTTTTATTCTTTAAAGAAAAAATTTCAATCCATAGAGCTAGATCTTAATAGATATTTATTTTCTGAAGATATATATGAGTCTTTTTTTATAGATGTTCAAAATTCAAAAATATTAATGAATTTTAAATGTAATATTGATAGAGAGTTTAATATTTTAAATAATAATTATAAACCTCATATTAGTTTGTTTTATGGTGAAGAAAGTAAAAACAACAAAAAAAAATTAATTTCTAAACTTCCTAAACTTCCACATTATGTAAACTTGGACAAGTTATGTTTAGTTAAAATTGATGAGAATATTAATAAATGGTATATAGAACATGAAATATTTTTATAAAATATTGATAATCAGTTAGTTATATTTATTCTACTGTTACCGACTTAGCTAAATTTCTAGGTTTATCAACATCACAACCTCTTAATTTTGCTATATAATAAGATAGTAATTGTAATGGTACAATATTTATTATTGGAGAAAAATCAGTTTTTGTTGTTGGAACTAAGATGTGGTAATCTAGTATATTTTTTACTGCGATATTCTTTTCATCTATAATACCTATAATAATTGCTTTTCTGGATTTTATTTCTTGAATATTGCTTATCATTTTTTTATACTCCATACTTTTTGTACAGATTACAATTGCTGGCATTTCTTTATCAATAAGAGCTATTGGACCATGTTTAAGCTCTGCGGCTGGATATCCTTCAGCATGTATGTATGATATTTCTTTTAATTTCAATGCTCCTTCTAAGGCTACAGGAAAATTATTTCCCCTACCCATGAATAAGCAGTTATTTTTTTCATAGATATGATAAGCAATTTTTTCAATCTTCTTAAGATTCTTAAAAATTATATTTATTTTTTTTGGAAGATTCTTTATCTCAGTAATTAATTCATGGAACTTTTTTTTAGATATATTTCCTTTACTATATCCAGCTTTAAGACCAATCATAAATAAAACTAGGAGTTGAGATGTAAATGCTTTTGTAGAAGCAACTCCAATTTCTGGACCAGCATGTAAATAAGATCCTTCATGTGTTTCTCTGGCAATTGAAGAGCCAATTGCATTTACAATTCCTAGTACCGTTGCTCCTTTTTCTTTAGCTATTTTTACGGCTTCAAGTGAATCTGCCGTTTCTCCAGATTGAGAGATTACAAATATAATATCATCTTTATAAATGACAGGATTTCTATATCTAAATTCAGATGCATATTCAACTTCAACAGGAACTTTTAAATGTTTTTCAAAGAAATATTCTATTATCAAACCAGCATGCCAAGATGTACCGCAACCAATAATTATAATTCTTTTACAGTTAAGTAATTTATTAGTGTATTTGTTAATTCCTCCAAGTATTATGTTTCCATTTTTTATTCTTCCAAGCATTGACTGTTTAAGAGAAAAAGGTTGTTCCATTATCTCTTTTAACATGTAGTCTTTATATTTTCCAATTTCTATTTTTTGTAATTCAAGGTTTACACTTTCAAAAGTTTTGTTAATCTTATTAAGATTGTAATCTAATATTTCAAAATCTTCAGAATCAATTTTAAGAATATGATCATTCTCTAAGTATATTATTTTATTTGTATGTTTAATGATAGGAATAGCATCAGATGCCACAAAAAATTCATTTTTTTTGTTACCAAATGCTAAGGGGCTTCCTTTTCTAGCCGCAAACATTAATTCAGGATTTTTTTTAGAAATAAGTACTATTGCAAAAGCTCCTTGAACTTTACTTAGTGCATATGATAGACCTTGCTCAATATTATTTGATTCTTCAATACATAATTCGATAAAATTTATTAGAATTTCAGTGTCGGTTTCTGTGTAAAATTTATATCCTTTTTCTGTAAGAATTTTTTTTAGATCTTTATAATTTTCAATTATTCCGTTGTGAACAATTGCAAATTTTTTATTGAAAGACTCAATAGGGTGTGAGTTTATATCATTTGGTTCACCATGAGTTGCCCAACGAGTATGGCCAATTCCAATTTTGGATGAAATTTTATTTTTGTTAAAAAGCCTTTCAGCTTTTTTTACTCTCCCTTTTTTTTTAAAAGTTTTAATTTGATTATTGTTGATAACAGCAATTCCAGCACTGTCATATCCACGGTATTCTAAAAGATGAAGTCCTTCAAAAAGAATATCTGAAGCATCGTATTTTTTTCCTTTGTAAGCTATTATTCCACACATATGTGCAATGATAATCCGCAATTTTTTTTAAAAAAATTAAATAGTAAGATTATTTTAATTATCAGATATACTCCAAAAATAATGTGCTGCAATCGATCGGTATGGTTTCCATTTATTGGCTTTTTTTATCATAAAATTTTCTGAAGGCATATTTTTTAATCCAAAAAATTTTGCAAATCCTTTCTTAATACCCAAATCTAAAACGGGAAATACATCCAATCTATTTAAAGTAAACATCAAAAACATATCAATTGTCCAATGTCCAATTCCCCTTATTGTTATTAGTTGCTCTCTAATTTCTTCATCAGACATTTTTTTAAAATCTTTTATTGAAGTTTTATTTTCAGTGAAAAACTCAGCTATTGCTTTTATGTATTCCGATTTTCGATTAGATAATCCCACAGATCTTAAAATATGAAGTTCTGTGCTTATTAATTGAGATTTAGTTGGGTGCTTTAAAGGATATAAATCTAAAAACCTATTATAAATTGTATTTGCTGCCTTTCCACTTAATTGTTGATAAATAATTGTTTTAACTAATGATTTATAAGGATCAGTTTTTTTTTCTAATTCAATAACTCCAAATTTTTTTATAACTTTTTTGAATCTTGGATCCAGTTCAATTAAATTATTGACAGGTAATTTCATTTCCTTATTTGAATTCATGGGGGCTATAATTGATATTTTCTAAATCTAAAAAATATTTATATAAATTCAATCGCAATTTAAATTCCTTAAAATTTCTGACTTTTCTTTTTGACCAAACAACTTCTGATAATGCTGTCATTCTTGGAACAATCATATATTCAACTTGCTCAGGGGTTTTTATAAATTCAGTCCATAGATTTCCTTGAGCTCCAAGTATTTTGCTAGACTGATTTAAATCTAATTCTTTTGGAACAGGTTCGAACTCATATACTTTTTGAAGAGGAGTAAAACCACCAATAGCCAATGGCTCATCACTAGATTTTCTTTGGTAATAGTCAAAATAGCAGTGACTTGTTGGAGTCATGATAGCATAATTTCCAGCTTTTGCAGCAGTTATTCCTCCTTCTATACCTCTCCATGACATGATAGTTGCATTTGGATTAAGACCACCTTGTATAATTTCATCCCATCCTATTATTTTTTTATTAAGAGAGTTAAGAATTTTTTCCATTCTTGAAATGAAATAACTTTGAAGTTGAGCTTCGTTTTCTAGCTCTAAATTTTTCATTATTTCTTGCACTTCTCCAGACTCAATCCATTGTTTTTTATTTGCTTCATCTCCTCCTATGTGTATGTATTGGGACGGGAATAAATCAGCAATTTCTGTAAAAACATCTTTTAAAAAATTAAATGTATTTTCATTGGGCTTAATAATATCTTCCTGGATTCCCCATATTGTTTTTACTCCAATATTCTTATCAGAAGATCCATATTCAGGGTATGCAGCAATAAGTGAAGATGTGTGACCAGGTAAATCAATTTCTGGTATAATGGTAATAAATCTTTCTGATGCATAGGCTACAACTTCTTTTATTTCTTCTTGGGTATAATATCCTTCGTGGGGAATGCCGTCATATTCTTGAACATCTTTCCTTATTCTTAGTGATATTGGACTTTTTAATATATGTCCTGCTACAGTTTCGGTTCTTTTCGATCCTACTGATGTGAGTTTTGGGTATTTTTTAATTTCAATTCTCCATCCTTGATCATCTGATAGATGCCAGTGAAAGGTATTCATCTTATGCATTGCTATTATGTCTATAAATTTTTTTATAAAACTTAATGGCATAAAATGTCTACTTACATCAAGCATCATGCCTCTGTATTCAAACCTTGGAGTATCTTCTATAATCACTGATACAAAATTATATACGTTTAATTGTTTTGTCTCTGTTTCTATTAGTCCTTGATAATAACCAGTTTTATTTATGCTTTTATATCCAGTTGTTGTTATGTTGGCAGCATTAATACTTTGTTTTGAATTAAAGTTTTTATATTCTTCTGTTTTTACAGTAATGTCAAAATCAGTAAATTCATTATCATCTCTTTTTCTTTTTGTGTAATGAATTATTTGATTTAATGTTTGTATGCCATAAAAGAGACCGTTTTCTGAATTTGCTTCAATGGTGAGGCTTTGTTTAGGTAAAATAATGATTTTATACCCTTCATTTCCAAGGTTATTTATTCCACTTTGAACTTTAAATAGAATATTCGTTTTTTTATTGTATTTAGTATTTAATATAAAACCAGTTTCATTTTCAACATATTTTATAAAGCTTTTAATATAGGAACGTGAATTATCTATGCCGCTTAATTCTATAGATGTTTTTTTAGATAGTCTAAATCCTATCTTTTTTGAGTTTGGAATAGTAATATTTGTTGGTTCTGGAATGATATAATTTTTTTGAGCATGCACATATGAAATAGAAAATAGATAAATGATTATGTAGATGAAATTCTTCATAAGAAGAGTTATTTTATTTCAAATTTATTATAAAAAAATTGATTAAATATTTCATTCTAAAAATTTTATAATTTAGAAATCATAGTTAATCTAAACTTAATTAAATATTTAATATTAAAATTTATTTAAATTTTGTAACTTATTGTTGATGCATAAATATCTTGTACATCAAAAAAATTTAATTTTTAAATATTAAAATATGAAAAGAATATTAATTATATTTTTTGTCTCTATTTTTTTAATGAGTTGTGAAGATTCAAAAAAAGATGGATGGCCTAATTATTTTCCTGAGGCTAAAACTAAAGCTGTTGCTGCTGCTGCTGAAAAGCAAATGGTTGCTGCTGTTGAAAAGGAAATGAAAATAAAAAATCAAGCAATTTTTGATCGTAATGTTGCTTCGATAAGAGCATTTGTTCAAGCTTTTGCTGATAAGGATTTAGATGCCCAAATGGCATTGTTTTCAGATACTGCAATGTGGAGTCCTCCTCAATACAATGGTAATGTGTGGGTAGGAAAAGATGATTTAAGAGAAGTTTTAGCAGGATATCATGAAAATTATGAAAACATAACTTTTGAAGAAGGTATAGATTTAGGATTGGGTGGTGAAAGACAACCAGCTTTTTGGAGTGGTTCTGTTTATCCATCTGAGACGGCAACTAGTCTTCCTAATAACATAAGAATTTATGGAACATGGAGGTCTATTCATACAGAATCTGGTAATGAAGTATATAACAAGTGGTATGGACTTATGTTTTTTAATGAAGCTGGTGAAATTGTACGATTTACAGCTTGGTTTGATGTAAATGGAATGGCTTTACAAATTGCAGGAGAATAATATTTTTAACTAATAAATAAATAACTATGAAAAACTTAATAATTTCTATGATTGTTGTGATGGTAGTTACTAGTTGTACACCACCACCACCACCCGATACAAGCGCTTTTGATGAGGGTGTAGCAAAATTTAATGCGAATGTTGAAATAGCAGATGCAACTTTTAATTTTTTTGAAAATGGAGATCTTGATGGAATGATAGCTAATTATGCAGATGACCTTATATGGTCACCTCCAAATACTAATGACTCATTATCTAAGGAAGTCTGGGCTGAAGGAATGAGAGGTTGGCATGCTGAATTTGAAAACTTTAAATTTAGAGACAGACAATATTATCCGGGAGTGAGTGAAGGAGATTATATACCAGATGGAGGTGTTCGAGTATATGGAGTTTGGGATTTTACACATAAGGCGACTGGTAAAGTTTTAGAGCAAAAGTACTACGCTGTTTTACAATTTAATGATGAAGGTAAAATTATTGCTGATTTAGAGTGGTTTGATCAAGGAGGTATATTTGATCAAGTAGAAGAATAACTTACCAATATTTAATTTGAAAATTTTGGGGAAATGAAGCATAGGGAGACAATTATTATATGTCTTTTGATTTTTTCTAGTTGCTTAGAGAATAAAAAGTCAGATGTTTTATATTCGTCTAAACCAAACATTGTGTTTATCCTCACAGATGATCAGGCATGGAATGTACTTGGAAAAGACGGACGCTATGAATTTATGAAAACACCAAACATTGATCAGCTTAGCCGAGAAGGGCTGGTTTTTGAAAATGCTTTTGTAACCACATCTCTCTGCTCGCCTAGTAGGGCTTGCTTTCTGACCGGGAGTTATGCACATACTAATGGAGTATATATTAATGAAGACAGTGATCCTGATCCAAATGTTCCATTTCTTCCTCAAGTCCTTCAGGAGGCTGGGTATGAAACAGCTTTCGTTGGAAAATGGCATATGAAACCCGGAGCAGAGCCCAGAGAAGGTTTTGATTACTGGTTAAGCTTTGATGGGCAGGGCAAATATATCAATCCTCCCTTGAATGAAGACGGTCGTGATTTTATTGAGGAAGGTTATATAACCGATATATTAACCGATTATGCAGTACGTTGGTTAGAAAAACCAAAAAATAAACCGTTCTGTCTTTTTCTCTGGCACAAAGCTGTACATGCTCCTTTCACACCGGCACCACGTGATTCTGCTGCCTTTCCGGAAGCTCTGATACCTGAATATGAAAACTGGTATGATGATATGGAAAACAAGCCAGAATGGTTGAGAAGAGGATGGGTTTATGGAGTGCATAACAAAAACTGGAAGGATAGCGAAGGGAAACCGGTACCAGAGAAAATTAAGCCGCGACCCTGGGATCCCAAAAATCCTAAATGGATGAATTATCTCAGAGCAATCCTGGCAGTTGACAAGAGTACGGGTGACATCAGGCATTGTTTGGCTGAATTGAATATTTTGGATAATACTGTACTCGTTTTTGGAAGCGATAATGGGTACTTCCTTGGAGCCCACCAGCGTGGTGATAAACGGTTAATGTATGAAGAGTCTCTTCGAATACCTTTGATAATAAGGTATCCTGAAATGATAGAAGCAGGGATAAAAAACAGTGAATTGGTTTTGAACATAGATATTGCCCCGACGCTTATCGAACTAGCGGGAGCTAAGGTACCTGGTGAAATGCAAGGAGCCTCATTAGTTCCGCTCCTTAAGAACGAAGTTGTTGATTGGCGTAAATCATTTTTGTATGAATATTTTCAAGAACCTTATGCCCCGGGTTTTGTGACAGTGGCAGGTGTGAGAAATAAGAGATATAAATATATCGAGGGTCCTGATATGATCAATGATATTTACGAATTATATGACCTTGAAATGGATCCTGGAGAGATTAATAATCTCATAAATAGTCCCGAGCATCAATCTATAAAGTCAAAAATGATATCAGAGCTAGAAAGGTTAAAAATTGAGACAGGATACTTTGATCCGGAAATATATAAAGAGTAAATTGATACCATCT
>Ga0310120_10000768_pt1 | contig 25046 bp, 16 predicted proteins | sample CB27_AW_983_MG_FD_203506 | JGI IMG/M metagenome (GOLD analysis project Ga0310120, IMG submission 203506) | Marine microbial communities from Western Arctic Ocean, Canada - CB27_AW_983 | ecosystem: Environmental > Aquatic > Marine > Oceanic | place: Canada: Western Arctic Ocean | collected...
GGCGAGGATCATTGTGGCAAGAGGGCCTGAAATCACTTCGCTGACATCAACCACGCGAACGCCCGATAGAGGGCCAGCCATTAATGAGTCCTTTCAATTGACAGGTGTGTCGGGATCGGCTGCAACTGGAACTTTCAATCGAGTCCAGCACGCGCCTCGGAAATTTTTACAACTCTCACCGAGGGCTTGGGGTGCGCATCCGTCCGGACCCAGCGCAGGGCCATCACGCCGTGATGGTGGCCTGCGGTTTCGATCCAATTGTCAGCCCCTGGATCTTCATGGGCCACGATGATTCGGAACGAGCCGTCATCCCGGTAGACGGCTCCGCCGTTGTTGACGTGAACGCGGTGGTTTCGTGAGTCGAGTGACTCGGCCCAAATGTTGGCCAGCTGAAAATTCCAGTAATCGCATTTCGGAGGCATGGCATCGATGACCAACGCCTCATCGGGTGCGAGGTTCCACATGCCCAGCCACATCCGGATGTTGGGATCACCGCCCATCACGCGATGCTTCTCGAGGTCGGGCAAGTGGAAGTCGTTGATGGGAGCCTTCTGGGGAAATTCCATGACCCAGTCGGCAAACCACTGGGCGCACCCCATGGCGTAGAGGGCCGCGCCCATCAACTGGCCGGGAACGCGGTCGGGTTCAAGGGGGCTCGGAGTGCCCGTGGCCTGGAGGCATTCGATCTCGACCTCGACGGGTTGTTCCTTGTCCCGGTGCAGGAAGGTCTGCCGTATCAGGATCTGTCGGGTCTGGTCCGTGGTGCGCAGCCAGTTGCCGGGTTGTTCGTTTTGGCTTGCCAGGATTTCGAAGCTGCCATCGGCCTCGACTTTGAGCTCCGAGTCGTTTAGGTGGCCGGCGCCTCCAGTGATCTTGTCCTTGGCGGCGAAGTTCTGGTTCTGGGCGGCGAAGCTCAGGTAGTGGATCGTGCCGCGCTTGCCGCGAATGCGGTAGTCGAGACGGGGATTGATCGACGCGCTCACGTAGTAGTTGTCCGGGTTGTCCAGGCCCATTTTGACCCCATCGGGCATGGGCCGGAAAACGGGATATTCAGGGCCTGGGTTCTCTCCGAAGGAGAAGAGTCCCGCCCGGAGAAGTCGACCCAGGTAACGCAGTCCCTCGCCCCGGTCGAAGAGCGTAGTCTCGAGATCCTCCCGCAGGATGACATCCCCCGCCTTCTTGAGTTGATCGCAAAAGTCGGTCCAGGCTTCGGCGGATTGGACCTTGTCGTCGGCAGTGGGCATATGGAGAATCCTCGGAATCGGAGGGGTCTGAGTCGGGGGGCGAGCATAACAGTGCCATCGGCAACGGGGTAGAATTCGATTTCAGGAAAACCCCGCCCCGGCAAGGAGAGAAAATGAACGCCCAAGAATTCATGAAAGCGCTGAGCCTTGAGGAGAAGGCCCAATTGACCGCCGGAGCCGATATGTGGACGACACCGGCGGTCGAGCGGCTGGGGATCCCGGCGATTAGGGTCACCGATGGGCCCAATGGTGCCCGGGGTTCCGCCCTGCTCGGCCTGGGCGACGTGACTTCGGTCTGTATTCCCTGCGGCTCGGCTCTGGGTGCTACCTGGAACGCTGAGCTCATCGAACGCGTCGGCAAAATGTTGGGCCAGGAATCCCGAACAAAAGGGGCGAGGGTGTTGCTGGCGCCGACGGTGAACCTTCAACGCTCGCCTCTCGGGGGGCGAAACTTCGAGTGCTATTCCGAGGACCCGCTGCTCTCGGGGCGCCTAGCAGCGGCGTTTGTTCGCGGCGTTCAATCCCAGGGTGTGGCCACCACGGCCAAGCATTTCGTGGCCAACGATGCGGAGTTCGAGCGCAACACGATCGACTCGGTGGTGGACGCTCGCAGCCTTCGGGAACTCTACCTGGTTCCCTTTGAATTGATCGTGAAGGAAGGCGGGGGCCTTGGGATCATGACCGCCTACAACCGGGTCAACGGAACCTATTGTTCCGAGGATGCCGAGCTTCTGACCCGGATCCTACGCGAGGAGTGGGGCTTCGAAGGCTTTGTGTTGACCGACTGGTTTTCGGCGGGCTCCACCGAGAAATCTTCTTCGGCGGGCCTGGACCTCCAGATGCCCGGCCCGGGGCGCTTTTACGGCCCGGCCTTGGTCGAGGCCGTGCGTGACGGGCGAGTCGAGGAGTCTCAACTGGATGCCCAGGTGGGTCGCATGCTCGCTGTCTGGGAAAAAATTGGCGCCTTGGAAGAGGGTGCGCCGGGGGCGGAGCAGAGTATCGATCTTCCCGAGCACCGAACCCTGGCCCGGGAGGTGGCGGCGGATTCTGTTGTCCTGCTGCGCAACGAGGGCGTTCTTCCCCTCTCCCGAGACGCACTGACTAGGCTTGCGGTAATCGGACCCAACGCCGGGTGCGCGCAAATCATGGGCGGCGGCTCTGCGGCTCTGAGGCCTCACTACACCGTAACTCCCCTGGAGGCCCTGCAGGCGAAAGTGGGTGCAGGCACGGAGGTCGTTTACCAGCGTGGGTGTTGGACCGAGAAGACGACGCCCGCCCTGGCCGCTCCGGCTCTCGCCGGTCCGGGCGGTGAGGGCGCGATGACGGTTGAATTCCATAGTGGTCTCGAATGGTCGGGCGACCCCGTCTTGTCCAAGGTCGTGAACACTTCTCAGCTCCTCTACTTTGGCTCGCCCGGGGAAGGTCTTGACCCCGGGGCTTTTTCTTTCCGAGCCACGGGACGCCTGACCCCCACCGAAAGCGGACTTCATGTTTTCACCCTGATTCAGGCGGGTCGGTCGCGATTGCTCGTCGATGGAGTCGTTCTCATCGACGGTTTTGCCGATCCGCCGCCGCCCGGGGAAGCCTTTTTTTCTCTGGGCAGTCGCGAAGCCGAGGCGAGCTTTGAACTCGTGGCGGGCAAGCCGGTGGAGATCGAAATTCAATACGCGGCCGAGGGAGCGGTGATTCTCCAGGGCGCGAAGGTCGGCTTGCGGCCTCCCTTGGAGCGAGACCTGCTGGGCGATGCGGTAGCGGCAGCAAAGAGCGCCGACGCCGTGGTGCTTGTCGTAGGCACCAACGCCGATTGGGAATCCGAAGGACACGATCGAGCGTCTATGGATTTGCCCGGGGACCAGGATGAGCTGATTCGTCAGGTCTGTGCCGCAAATCCGCGCACGGTGGTCTGTGTCAATTCGGGTTCGCCCACCACGATGCCATGGGCAGAGGATCCCGCCGCGCTCTTGCAGATCTGGTTCGGTGGCCAGGAGATGGCCGGTGCCCTGGCCGATGTGCTCTTCGGTGATACCGAACCCGGCGGTCGGCTCCCGACGAGCTTTCCCGAGCGGGTCGAACACAGTCCCTCCTTCGGGAATTTTCCCGGTGAGAACTCGGAGATTCGCTACGGAGAAGGACTCTTGATGGGGTACCGGGGGTATACGACTCGCCACCTTCCTGTCCGCTTTCCCTTCGGTTTCGGGCTTTCCTATACGTCGTTCGAAATCGGGAAACCCCGGCTCTCGGCGACAACTTTTGAAGCGGGCGACATTCTGGAGCTAGAGGTCGACGTCACCAACACCGGCGAGCGAGGGGGTAGCGAGGTCGTTCAGTGCTACGTGGCTCCGGAGGCTTGTCGTCTCTTTCGGCCTCGGATGGAGTTGCGCAGCTTCGGGAAGGTTCGGCTCGAACCCGGAGAGTCCACCACCCTGACTCTTCGCCTCGACGATCGGGCCTTCGCCTACTGGGACCCGGCCGATGCCGAGTTCGAAAGCCTCCAGGCTCAGGGGGGCGCCGTCGCAGTGGTTCCCGTGGGTCGGGGGCATGGTCATCGGACCGAGCCCGGCTGGTACCTGGATGCGGTGGGGTATTCGCTTCTGATCGGTCGCTCGTCCGAGGAGATTGTCCACCGGGTTCAGATCGAGGTGGCCAAGGAGGCCGGACCCCTCACGCCTTGAGTAAGCCTTTGTGTGGGGCGGCGGTCAGGGCAGTTGGGCGAGAAAGAAGCGGACAACGTTTTCGCCCATGACCTTTCGGATCTCTTCCTCGCTGAATCCTTCGTCGAGCATGGTTTGGGTCAGGATGGCGATTTCGCTGGCGTCGAAGAGAACCCGGGTGGCTCCATCGTAGTCCGAGCCCAGGGCGATGTGGTCGACCCCGACCAGATCGATGCCATAGCGAATCGTTCGGACGACGCCGGTGGGGCTGTAGTCGCAGGCTGCCCCAGCCCAGAACCCCACCCCGATCAGCGCGCCGTGTTCGGCGAGTTCAATCATCAGGGCATCCTCGAGGTTGCGAGCCGAATCACAGACGCCCTTGAATCCTCCATGGGAGAGGATGACCGGACGATCGATCAACGCGAGAACATCTTCCACCATGCGCGGAGCGGCATGAGCGACATCGATCACCATGGATCGCCGGGTCGCTTCCAGAACTACTTTACGACCAAAGGGGGTCAGTCCTTCCCCCGTGATGCCGTGGAGCGAACCGCCCAGGCGGTTGTCGAAGAAGTGGGTGAGACCGACCACCCGCAGTCCCAGAGCGTCAAGCCGGGCCAGGTTGTCGAGGTCGCCATCCAGGGCGTGCGCACCCTCCACGCCAAAAATCCCTCCCAGTGCCTGGCTGCCGCGCTCCCGGTCTTCCAGCAGTTTTTCCAAATCGCCTCGACTGCGAATGACGCGAAAGTCTTCGCCGCCTCGCCGATCCCAATCCGCCAGCTTCTCGCCCTGGTAGACGGCGCGCTCGAAGGGGCTGTTCCACGTTCCCAGGGGCCAAAGTTGCGCCATGGCGAGGTAGGTGATGGTGTCGGTATCCGACGAGTTGGATTCGTAGTTCTGACCCGAAGGACTTTTTGTGACCGCCGTCAGAACCTGAAGGGCCACTCCGCCTTCGCGCATGCGCGGCAGATCGGTGTGTCCTCGATCCGCCCGGGTCAGCCAGTCGCGCTTCCAGAGCAGGGGGTCGGCATGGAGATCGGCCACGGGAATGCGGGCGTGCAGGGCGGCGGCCTCGGCGGAAACCACCCAGGGCGGGTGGGGTTCGACGGTGTTGAGTTGTTCCTCGACGAAACCGGCCAGCCAGAACTTGACCCCCAGGATGAGGACAAGAAGCACGAGCGCTTCGATCAAAAGAATCTTTCGGAGCATGGATACCCTTCCCTGGGCTGTTCCCGGGAGTGTCGGCCGGTTTGGCAAGGCGTCAAGCCGAGATTCCGGGCGCGCGGGGGCATGGGCGCTAGTTTCATTTGGAACTGCCCAGGCGCCGGGCCGAGCTCGGAGGTTTCCATGGACTGGACGAAGATCGGAATCCCCGTTCGCCTTCAGCTGAGCTACCTGCTGCTGGCCGCGCTCTGGAACTTGGCGGGGCTGGCGCTGATTGCCCAGGGACTGCGCGCCCCCGGCCCCACCGCCTCCGCGGGCATCGCGGCTTATCTCCTGGCCCTTGCGCTGGTCATCTTCATCGCTGCTCGGAGGCTCTCCTGGCTTTATGGGTTGGCCTCGCTCCTGGTGGGGTTGGGCGCCGCCTCGGCCGTGGTTCAAGCCTTTCAACTCGATCCGTCGCTCTGGCCATCGCCGTTCTGGCGTTACGCGGGAATCCTGCTCAACGGCTTCGGGGTCTTGGCTTCGGTTTGGGGGGGCAGGGCGGCGCTGATCCGGCGCCGATTGCCGGCGGGGGCGTCGCTGCAATGAGGACGTCGGCCTCTGCTAGAATGGTTCGAAAGCAAAAACATTTTTTGGAAGGGTTCTGAGTATGTATGACCTGATCGTTCGCGGTGGCATGATCGTCGATGGCAGTGGTGAAGCGCCCCGGGAGGGGGATGTGGCCGTTAAGGATGGCCGAATCGTGGCGGTGGGTCGTGTCGAAGGCGAAGCGCGCGAGGAAATTGACGCCCATGGCCTGGCGGTGACACCCGGTTTCGTGGATATCCACACCCATTACGACGGCCAGGTGACCTGGGACGCGCACCTGACTCCTTCCTGTTGGCACGGTGTTACGACGGCGGTTTTCGGCAATTGCGGTGTGGGCTTTGCTCCAGTTCGCCCAAACGAGCGTGACTACTTGATCTCCTTGATGGAAGCGGTGGAAGATATTCCGGGAGCGGCCTTGGCCGAAGGCATCGAATGGGAGTGGGAGACGTTTCCTGAATTCATGGATGCGGTGGGAAAGCGAGAACTCGGGATGGATGTGGCCGCTCAGGTACCCCATGGCGCGGTGCGCACCTACGTGATGGGTGAGCGCGGTGCGAATAATGAACCCGCGACTCCCGAGGATATCGAGCAAATGGCAGAGATCGTTCGCGGCGGCATGGAGGCCGGGGCCCTAGGTTTTTCGACCTCGCGCACGATCATGCACAAGGCGGCGAGCGGAGACCCCATGCCGGGCACCTTTGCGGCCGAGGATGAACTCTTTGGCCTCGGCCGCGTGTTGGGCGAGTTGGGCAAGGGCATCTTCGAGTTGGCCCCGGTTGGGGCCGCCGGGGAGGACGTCATCGGCGCCCGGGCCGAAATGGACTGGATGCGGCGCTTGTCCGCAGAAATTGGCCGACCGGTTTCCTTTGCGATGCTGCAGGTGGACGCCGAGCCCACCCTTTGGCGCGACCTTCTCGAAGAGTCCCAGAAGGCGGTGGCCGAGGGCGCCCAGGTCTACCCCCAGACCGCGGGCCGACCCTTCGGCATGTTGGTGGGGCATCAGACCGAATATCACCCGTTCCGCGATCGCCCGACCTACGAAGCATTGATGGACCTGCCCTTCGCGGAGCGAATCGCTCGCCTGGGCGAGCCGGAGGTTCGGGCGGCAATTCTTTCGGAAAAGGTGGACTACGACGATCCCATGTCGGCCTACGTGATGGCGAGCTTCCACAAGCTCTTTCCCCTGGGCGAGAAGCCCAACTACGAACCCGCCGCGGAAGACAGCGTTGCGGGGATCGCCGAGCGCGAAGGTCGCAGCCCAGAGGACGTCCTCTACGACTGCATGCTCGGTCAGGAGGGCAAGGAACTCCTGCTCTTTCCCCTGCTCAACTACAGCGATGGCAACTGTGATCCCATCTACGAGATGATCCAGCACCCCCGGGCGGTGCTTGGTCTGGGAGACGGCGGCGCCCATTGCGGAATCATTTGCGATGCGAGTATTCAGACATTCATGCTGAGCCACTGGGTTCGTGACAGAGATCGGGGGCCGAAGCTCCCCGTAGAGTTGGTCGTGCAGCGAATGACCTCGGATACGGCGAATCTCTACGGACTGCGCGACCGAGGCCTGATTGCCCCGGGCTACAAGGCCGATTTGAACGTGATCGATCTCGACACGGTGGGGCTGAAGTTGCCCGAAATGGTTTTCGACTTGCCGGCGGGCGGTCGGCGCTTGATTCAGCGGGCCGACGGGTATCGCTATACCCTCGTCAACGGCCAGGTGACCATGCGCGATGGCGTGCCCACAGGAGAACTTCCCGGTCGCCTGGTTCGGGGAGAGCAGAGCGCCCCCGCCTCCTGAGGAAAATTCTGGCGCGCGGGAATGAGCGGGTGGGTCTCAGGCCAGCCAGTCCCGGGGCTTCAGGTAGTAGTCGAGCAGTTTTTCCTCGGCGGAGCCGGGTTCGGGCTGCCAGTCGTAGGTCCAGGCCACCAGGGGCGGCATGGAGGCGAGCACCGACTCCACTCGGGTCGCGGCCTGGAGTCCAAAGCGCGTGCCCCGGTCGTGGAGCAGGTTGAACTCGGCATAGCGCCCCCGTCGCAGCAGCTGAAAATTCCGCTCGCGCTCGCCATAGGGCGCGTCCTTGCGCCGGGTGAGAATGGGCGGGTACGCGAGCAGAAAAGCGTCTCCGATGCGGCGAACAAATTCGAAAGCCGAGTCGAATCCGCCCTCGGTAAAATCGTCGAAGAAGACCCCGCCGATGCCTCGGGGCTCCTCCCGGTGGGGCAGGTAGAAGTACTCGTCGCAGGCTTTCTTGAGCCGGTCGTGAAGATCATCGCCGAAGGGGGCGCAGGCGTCTCGGGCGACGCGATGCCAGTGGATGGCGTCTTCGTCGAAACCGTAATAGGGAGTGAGGTCGAAGCCCCCACCGAACCACCAAACCGGCTCGGGGTTGGCGCCTTCCGCCGGAGGCGTGGCGATAAAGAAGCGGAAGTTGGCGTGACAGGTCGGCGCATAGGGATTTCGCGGGTGGACGATCAAGGAGATGGAGACAGCCTCGTAGGAACCGCCGGCGAGATCCGGACGGCGCTCGGTGGCGGCCGGGGGCATGCGGTTGCCGGTGGTATGGGTGAAGTTGACCGCGGCTTTCTCGCAGACGGCACCTTCCTGGAGCACACAGGGGCGGGAAAGGCCTCCTCCCGGGCGAGGAATTTCGTCCCGTTGGAAGCGTCCCTCACCGTCAATGGATTCAACAGAGGCGCAGATCCGGTCCTGCAAGTCCATCAGGTACGCACGAACGGGGCGTATGTCGCTCATGGATCTCCTCCGTTCCTTTTCGGTAAATTTCCCCGGCATGCTGGCTTTTCGTGATGGCTCCCGGGGGCGGTGCGCTTGGCCAGGCTTCTCTTTCTCTCGCTCTCTCTCTCGGCGAGACTAGTTGAAATAGAGCATTGGGGCACGGCGGGTCGAGGGCTGGGACGGGTCAAACTCCGGTGATCGAAGCCCGGTCGCCCAAGGGCGATTGCGGGCGGAATCCGGCATCGCCTAGGATCCGGGGTCGAATCGGTGGGGCGAAGTGGCGAGTATCCAGGGGGCACATGTCCGAGGGCACATCAGAAGATAGGGAGACGCCGGGTCGCATCGAGCGCGTGCTGACCGCGTTGGTTTTCGCGGTGAGCCGCAACCCGTGGCTCACTCTTGGCCTGGCTGCAGCGATCACTGCGCTTTCGGTGATCTATTCCCAGCAGACGATTCGGATCAACTCCGACGATTCGGCGCTGATCAGCCAGGACGAACCCTTTCGCAAGGAGTACCAGGCCTTCATCGACGTTTTCCCCCAGTTCGATGAGACCACGGTGATCGTGATCACCTCGGATTCGATTGATCGTGCCGAGGAAGCGGTCAACTCCATGACCGAAGCCCTGATCCGGCGAACCGATCTGGTCGACACCGTCTACTCACCATCGGCGGATCCCTTCTTCGAGGACCATGCCCTCCTCTACTTGGATGCTCCGGATTTGGAGGACGTGATCGACCGGCTGGCAGAGGCCCAGCCCGCCCTGACCGCGCTTGCAGAAGATCCAAGCCTGCGGGGCCTGATGGGCGAGTTGCAACTTTCCGTCGAGCAACTTCTCGAGGGCGAGGAGTTGCCGCCGGGATTCGCTCGCATGGCCAACCGGATCAGTGAGGTCAGCGAGTCGCTCTTGGCCGGCCAGCCCCGAAGCATCAGCTGGGCCGATGAATTTCTTGACCAGGAAGGCGAGGTCTATCGCATCATCACCGTTCAGGGGCGAAAGGATTTCGACGAAGAGATCTCGACCAGCAAGCTCATTGGCGAAATTCGGTCGATGGGGGAGAGCCTGGAACTGACGCCCGAGAATGGTGTGCGCCTGCGTCTGACGGGGATGGTTCCCCTGGCCCACGATGAACTCGAGACTCTGCAGAGTGGACTTTCCCTGGCCCTGTTGATTTCGCTCAGCTTGTTGACCGTCATTCTCGGCTTCGGAGTTCGCTCCCTGCGGATCATCGGGTCGATCCTGGTGACCTTGCTGGCCAGTCTTACCTGGACCACGGCTTGGGCGATGCTTTCGGTGGGTGAATTCAACTTGATTTCCGCCGCCTTCGCGGTCCTGATGATTGGGCTGGGCGTGGACTTCGCCATTCATATTGGGCTGCGGTACGAAGAAGAAAGTCGACATTCCCCGTCGATCCCCGAGGCACTGGCTCGTGCAGGGGGCAAGGCCGGTCCGTCGGTGGCGCTCTGCGCATTGACCTCGGCCATTGGTTTCCTCTCCTTTGTGCCTACCCCCTATCCGGGGCTTGGCTCGCTCGGGATTATCGCGGGTGGCGGTATGTTCATTTCGCTGATCGCGACGCTCACGGTCTTTCCCGCCTTGCTCGCCCTGATGCGGCCGCCCACCTCCCAGCAGGCCGGTCGGGTCCCGTTGCTGGCTCGTCTTTATCCCGGGGTAGACCGCTGGGCCGGTACGATTGTGCTCGTGGCGGCGATTGCGGGTGGGGTGGCTTCGGTGTTGGCGACCCAGATGAAGTTCGATTTCAGCACTCTCTCCATGCGCGATCCCGATTCGGAATCAATGCGCACACTCCGGGACCTACAAGCGGAGGAAATCGTCACCGACTACTCGGCCACGGTGATTGCGAATAGCAGGTCGGCCGCCGAAGCTCTGGCTGCTGAACTCGAGGCACTCGACGCGGTTCTCGAAGCCCGCCCGCCGAGTTGGTATGTGGCCGGGGACCAGGAAAACAAACTTTTTATGATCGAGGATGCGGCGTTTTTCCTGGAGTCCATTCTCAACCCGCCTCCGCCGGTGGCTGCGCCGAGCGATGCCCAGCGTCTGGAAGCGGTGGAGGATTTGAGGACGGCGATTGCACAGTTGCCCCCGGGTCACGAATTGGATCCCGCCTGGCAGAGCGCGAGGCGACTGGGCGCGGTGCTAGACCGTCTCGCCGCCCAGCCCGACCCGTCGGCGAGTGCTGTGAGACTCGAAAAATTGGTGGTCAACGATCTGGAGGAAAGGATCGAGTGGATCGGTCGCGCGGTCACAGTGGACGGGGTGGCCTTTGAGGATCTGCCCGCCGAACTCCGGCGCCGAAGCGTGTCCCCCGACGGCCTTGCCCGCATTGCGGTGTTGCCGGTGGAGGATGTGCGGGACGCCGATGCCCTGGGTCGTTTTGTCACAGCGGTGGCCGAGGTTGCTCCCCACGCCACCGGGCGACCCGCGGTGGAGGCGGGCATCGGTCAGGTGGTCGTTCTGACCTTCCGAATCGCCATTGGGATCTCGCTTGTTCTCGTGTTCAGCATCCTGGTGCTCAGCCTGAGAAGTCTGTTCGACGCCTTGTTGGTTCTTCTCCCCATCAGCCTGGCGGCGATGATGACCACGGCCACGGGGGTGCTCATCGATATGCCCTTCAACATGACCAATGTCGTGGTGATCCCGCTCATCATGGGGCTGGGCATCGACAACGGGATCCACGTCTTCTTCCGCTTTCGGGGGGGCGAGTCCCTGGAGGCGATGATGACTTCGAGTACGCCGCGGGCGGTTCTCTTGAGCGCGATGACCACCTTGGCGGCCTTTGGTGCGCTGGCGGTTTCTGGTCATCCCGGGATGCACAGCATCGGGGTGTTGCTTTCCTTCGCCGTGATCTACCTGGTCGTTTGCACCCTGGTGGTGCTGCCCGCCATGCTCGCTCTTTCCGCGCGCCGGGGCTGAGCCGGTGGGTGGGCTCAGGCTTCCCCGGGCCCGGGGGAGATGTCGGCCACCGGTGGCTCATGGCGTAGGGCCGCCATGGTTTGATACGCGTAGCGCAGGGTCAGTGCGGCCAAGACACTCGCGACGCTCCACGCCAATTGGGGGCCCACGTCCACGCTTGCGGCGGCGGCGGTGGCCGTCCAAACCAGGGCGACGACGAAGCGGTCGAGGGTCGCCGTGGAGATGCCGCGCAGTCGGCTCAGGATCGGTCGGCTGGTGAAGACCGGGTTCGAGAAGAAGCCCGCGACGAGCAGGGCGGCGCCGACCCCGTTGTTCGAAGGCGAAGCAGGCAGCGCTCCCCAGGCAATCAATGCTCCCAGGCAGAGAGCCAGGGGGAGACAATCCCGGCGCCCCTCCTCCAGTCTCCAGAGTGCACTGGCGAAAGTCCAAAGGGCTTGGCCCATGACCCCGGCGCCCAGGAGGATGGCGAGGCTGGGCCACCCAGGGGCCGGTGCCCAGGCAAAAAAATCGGTTCCCAGGGCGGCCACCATCAAGTAGAGCCCGCTGACCGCGGTATTGCCCTCGATGTCCGCGACGCGCCCCATGCGGAAGACGCCCGTGTATCGGAGTTCGAGTTGCACGGCGAAAAAAGCAAGGGTTCCCGCGGAAAGCACCCAGAGGGTAAAGAAGGGGGAGAGTCCCACGGCGAGACAAGCCCCCAGAATGACGAAGCCGTTGTTGAGGGTATCGAGCCAGTGATCGAGGAATTCTCCCAGGCGCGAACTCTGGCCGGTGTTTCGCGCGTGGGCGCCGTCCATGTTGTCCAGAGAGAGGTAGGCAAAGACGCCGAGGCTGGCGAGCGCCATGGCGACGGGGCTCGAACTCGCGAAAGCACCGAGCCCGAATGAAGCGGCGCAGCACAGGGTCGAGATCGCCGTCAGAGTATTGGGGGAGATCGAATCGGGGACCATCCCGAGCAGAGGGTTCCAGACCCAGCGCTGATAATACGGGCGGAGGATTGAATCCTGTTCGCTCTGGTAGGCGTATTGCGGGTTCGTCATGGATCGATCAATCCTGCTGGCAATCGAGTTGGTTGGGGGAGCGAGCCTTCGCACCACTGGGCTTGAGAAGTTCAGGGAGTTGCGGAGTCGTCCTGGGGGTCTTCCGCTTTGTCTGGGTGCAGATCGACTTCGGGGAGGTAGGCGGCGAAAGCTTCCCCGTAAATCTCCCAGACGGTGACGAAGAGCCCCGCCAGAATCGGACCCACGAGTAGTCCCGGGGCGCCAAAGAAGAGCAGCCCGCCCAGGGTTGAGAGCATGATCATGAGGTCCGACATTTGGGTATCTCGCCCCACCACCCAGGGGCGAACGACATTGTCCACCATGCCCACGACGCTCAGGCACCAGAGGGCCAACCCGACGGCGGCACCGACTTCGTCGTTCAGGTAGAGCCACCCCGTCGCCGGGATCCAGACCAGGGCGGTACCGAGGCCCGGAATAATAGAAAGCATGGCCATCACGGTGCCCCAAAAGGCTGCTGCCGGAATCCCGGCGATCAGGAAGGCCCCGCCCGCGAGCGTTCCCTGAAGAATGCCGATGATCAGGGAGCCCTTCAGGGTGGCCCGTGTCACGGAGACGAACTTGTCCACCATGCGAAGTTCGTCTTCGGTATGCAGGGGTAGGTAGTAGAGAATCTGGTTCAGGAAAATCCGGCCATCGCGCAGGAAGAAGAACATGGCGTATAGCATCACGAAGAGAGCGAGCAGAAAGCTTGCAGTGCCCCGGGTTGCGGCTGTCAGTGTCTTGAAGAAGAACTGACCCACCATGGAAGTTATTTCGCCGAGCTTCGCGTAGATCTGGGTCTCGTAGGGGGCAAGGAAGTCGGGCAAGGGCAACTGGTCGCCCAGGTTTCCAGCCGTGGATTCGGCAATTCGTGCTTGGAGCCAGGGAGCGATGGATTGTGTGATCTCGCTTGCCTGGCTCGCGACGATGCCGAGAAAGGAGAGCAGCGGGGCCACAACGACCAAAAGCAGGAGCGCGATGGTGATGGCGGCCGCCAGGGCGCCGCGTCCGCCGAGGAGCCCGGTGAGTCGGCGCTGGAGAGGAAAGCTGAGTCCGGTGAAGATCGCGGCCAGCAGCAGGGGCGTCACGAAGGGGCGGATCATCAAGACGAAAGCGATCGAGATCGCGGCCACCAAGCCCAGCAGGAAGGTCTTTCGAAAGCGCTCCACGTGGAAGTATGGCTCAGTCATGATCGGGTCCCCGATTCGGAGAAGGTCGCGTCAAATCGCCTTGAACGAATCCGAGTCTGATTCACACTGTACTCGCGCCATCGGTCACCGAGGTCCCCGGTCGACGGACGCGCTCCTGGGTGGATCTCAATCCTGGAGTGCTTCCTCGAGATGATCCACCAGGGAAGTGAGTTCCCTGGGCATGCGGTCCCCGAACTGCGCGTAGTATTCGCGAATCAGCGGGAGTTCGTGGAGCCATCCTTTTCGGTCCACGTTGAGCAACTCGTCCAGATCCCCGGCTTGGAGGTTCAGTCCCTCGAGATCCAGGGACTCGGGGGTGGGCACGCTGCCGATCGGTGTCTCAACAGCATTTGCGGTGCCGTCGCAGCGCTCGAAGATCCACTTGAGGACTCGGCTGTTTTCGCCGAAGCCCGGCCAGAGGAATCGGCCTCCTTCACCCTTGCGAAACCAGTTGACGTAATAGACCAGGGGCATCTGGGCGCCCTGGTGCTTGCCAACTTCCAGCCAGTGTTTCCAGTAGTCGCCCATGTTGTATCCGCAGAAAGGCAGCATGGCCATGGGGTCACGGCGCAGTTCGCCAACCGTTCCCACGGCGGCGGCTGTTTTTTCGCTGCTGATGATGGAACCCATGAAGGTTCCGTGGGTCCAACTCCGGGCTTCCGCCACCAGGGGGACCACCGTGGCGCGGCGTCCACCGAAAAGAATCGCACTGATCGGGACCCCGTCGGGGTTTTGCCATTCCTCGGAGATCACCGGGCACTGGCTGGCCACCGCTGTAAAGCGGGCGTTGGGGTGCGCGGCGGGCGTTCCGGTCTCGGGCGTCCAGTCGTTTCCCCGCCAGTCGATGAGCGAAGCCGGGGGTTCGGGAGACATGGCCTCCCACCAGACGTCGCCTTCGGGGGTTTTACCGCAATTGGTAAAGATGGCGTTCTCGGTGAGGGTCAGCATGGCATTGGGATTGGACGACATATTCGTGCCCGGGGCTACGCCGAAGAAGCCCGCTTCGGGGTTGATGGCATAGAGCCGCCCGTCGTCACCGAATTTCATCCAGGCAATATCGTCACCGATGGTTTCGACTTTCCAATCCTTCACCGTGGGGTTGAGCATGGCAAGGTTGGTCTTCCCACAAGCGCTGGGAAAGGCGGCGCAGATGTACTTCGAATTGCCCTCGGGCGACGTGATCTTGAGGATCAACATGTGCTCGGCCAGCCAACCCTCGTCCCGGGCCATGGCCGAGGCGATCCGCAGGGCGAAGCACTTCTTGCCGAGCAGGGCGTTGCCCCCGTAGCCCGAACCGTAGGACCAAATCTCGCGAGCCTCGGGAAAGTGCACGATGTATTTCTGCTCGCTGTCGCAGGGCCAGGGAACATCTTCTTGGCCGTCCACTAGGGGATATCCCACGGAGTGCATGCAGGGTACGAAATTGCCGTCAGGCCCTAATGTCTCGAGAACCTTCGCGCCCATGCGGGTCATGGTTCGCATGTTGGCGACCACGTAGGGGGAGTCCGAGAGTTGCACGCCGATGTGAGCGATATGGGATCCGATGGGTCCCATGCTGAAGGGCACGACGTAGAGGGTTCGCCCCCGCATGGAGCCTGCGAATAGCCCGGTCAGCTTTTCGCGCATCTCCACCGGGTCGGCCCAGTTATTCGTGGGGCCCGCATCCTCTTCCTTCTCCGAGCAGATGAAGGTGCGATCCTCGACCCGAGCGACATCGGCGGGGTCCGAGCGCACCAGGTAGGAGTTCGGGCGCAGTTCTTCGTTGAGCCTTTCCGCGGTTCCCGAGGCCAGCATCAGCCGGAACATCTCGTTGTATTCCTCTTCGGATCCATCGCACCAGTGAATTTGGTCCGGCTGGCAGAGGGAGGCCATCTCCTCGACCCAGCGCTTCAGCTTTAAGTTCGACGTCATCGTGCGGTGCTCCCCGAATTGCCCACAGGTCCAGCCGATAGGCTCCACTGAGGTGGATGAGATAGAGGAATTGGCTGGGCGATTCCGGGCCGGCTTGTTCGATCCGGCGGGGCCCAGCCGAAGTATTCTGAGCCCGGAAACTTATCATGCTTCAATCCGGATCGAAAAGGAATTTCGAGGCGAAAAATTGACTCTTCGAGAGACTGCCAGGGCTTTCCCATCGGCAAAGCGGGCCGTTGGGTCGGGGGGGGGAGGCTCAGGCGCCGTGGAGTCGGTCTGGCTGGTCCAGGGGGTGGATTCGAGGGCCTTCTTCCGGTCCGTCGGAGGGGGGGCCCGAGGCCTCCGACCCGGGAAGCTGGGAGAGCCCGGGTGCGGGGCAGGGAAGAGCTTCCCGGGCCGGAAGGCCGTGGATTCAGGGGTCTGGAAGCGCTCGGAGCCGGTTTTGAGGCTCTAGGAGCCTGGACCGCCGGGGAATCAGGGGAGGTTAGAGGGGCCGGGGCTCAGGCGGGCCGCGCTTCGAGAGGCCAGCCACTGCTCGGTGGGGGTCGATTCGGTGGGGGTCGATTTGGCCTTTGCCTCTTCCAGGTCGGGCTCGAGATCGGTTCGAGCTTCGCCCAGGACGGTCTGCAGCCCGGCAATCATTTGGTCCCGCATTTGGGAAGTCAGCTCCTCGCGCAATTCCTGGGCCAGTTTTTGGCCGTCGAGTGCCCCATTCCAGACCAGTGAATCCGGGCGCAGGGCCTCCACCATCTGCTGGCGGATTTCGGCTTGAACCGATTCCCGCATTTCGTCGGCGACCGCCGAAGCCCCAGGCGAAGGGGCCCAGACAGTCGCCTGGAGGGCCTTGTGTAGGGGGGCAGGCTCTTCAGGCGCCGAGAGGCTCGAGGCGATTGAGTTCGAGCTCGCTGCAATGAGTCCGGCGAGGGCCAGGGTAGGGATGGAAAAGGCAGAGGGAATTCGATTTGAGATGGGCATTGGTTTGGGACCTCCTGGGATGTGCTTCGGCCGGGTCTGTTTTGCCTTTGGGCTTGCTTTGGCTTCTCCGGGTCGAAGACGATTTGGGTCTTGGGTTACGGGATTAGAATCGGTCAATGCGCCCCCCTCGTCCGTGAACTGGGTCACACCCCGGGCCCGGAAGGCGAATCGACTGTGAAAACAGGCGGTTGCCGGGGTCGACAGACACTTTGCCCGCTCCGTCCCAAAGCCGAAGCGGGCGGGTGGGGGCTCACACTGACCGGCCCGTGAGGGTAAGCTTGGGTTAGAACCCTCTTCGGGGTTCAACTCGGAGTGAGAACCATGGGAGATTTTCGTCGCATCGGTTTCTCCGTCGTTGCTGCGATGGGGGTGGCCGCAGCAACCCTCGGTCTTGAGGCCGAGGGTTGGCTTGAGCGCCCGGACCTTCTGCTCTGGGACGAATACCTGCAGCGGGCGGAGCGCTCGGCGGTTTCCGATGTGGTGCTCATCGAGGTGACCGAGAACGACATTCGGGCCGAGGGCCATTGGCCGCTCAGCGACCGTCGCCTGGCCGAGGCTCTGCAGGCCCTGGTCGCTTCCGGGGTGCAAACCGTCGGGTTGGATCTCTACCGGGATCTGCCGGTTTCTCCGGGCGTCGAATTCCTCGCGGGGGTTCTGCGGGACGAAACCCGGATTTTTGCCGTGAAAAAATTTGGCGATCCCAAGCGTGAAGGTATTCCCGGCCCCGCTGCGCTGGAAGCCTCCTCTCGCCTGGGGTTCAACGATCTCCTGCCCGACGAGGTCGGCGAGGCCGTTCGCCGAACCGCCCTATACATGACCGAAACCCAGCAGGCCCAGACCTCTTTCGCCATGCTGCTCGCCCAGCACGCGCTGGCGGTCGAGGGGATCGGGCCCGGTCCCGATCCCGATCACCCCGACCGGATGCGCCTGGGGGCGGGTTCCTTGGCGCCCCTTACCGCCAGGCACGGGGGGTACGAGAATCTCGATGCCCAGGGCTACCAGATCATGATGGACTACGGGGCCTCGCCCTTCGAAACCTATTCCTTGGGTGAGTTGTTGGGGGGCGGGGTGCCCCCATCGAAGTTGCGGGGCCGGGTGGCGATCCTGGGTGCCAGTGCCAAAAGTCTGCGCGATGAGTTGCCCGTGCCCCTGGGAGGCCGACTGGCCGGCATGGAGATTCACGCCCACGTGGTGGACCAACTGCTTCGAATCGCCCGGGGGGACAGCGCCCCCCACCAGGTACTGGGTGTCTGGCCGGAAGCGGGTCTTGTCGCCTTGGTGAGCCTGCTGGGATCCTTCCTCGCTCTGGCCGGTGGTCGAGGGATTGCCGGGGGGGCGACGGCGTTGGTAGTCGCGGTTCTCGGCGGTCTGGGGCTCCTCTTGGGGCTGGGCTATGGCGCCTTCCAGGTCGGCTTGTGGATCCCCATGGCGGGCCCCATGCTGGCCTGGGTGGGCTCTGCAGGTCTACTCACCGCCTGGGTTTCGAGCCGGGAGAGCGCCCAGCGGAACGAACTGATGGGGATTTTTGCGCGGCATGTTTCGCCGGATGTGGCCGAGGAAATCTGGCAGCACCGCGATGAATTCGTGGCGGCGGGCCGGCCCAAACCCCAGCGCTTGGTGGCCACGGTGCTGTTCGTCGATATGCGGGGCTACACGGCCCGGGCCGAACGCATGGACCCGGCTGCCTTGATGGACTGGGTGGGGCAATTCATGGCGCGGATGGCCGAGGAGGTCGCGGAGCACGGGGGCGTCGTGGACGATTATTTCGGCGACGGTATCAAGGTGAATTTTGGGGTTCCCGTCCCGCGTCGAAGCGAGCGCGAAGTCGACCAGGACGCTTGCCGGGCGGCGACGGCCGCCTTGGCCATGGCCAAGGCGCTCGGCGAACTGAACGCGGAATACCGCGCTCAGGGCCTGCCCGAGTGCGGCATGCGCATCGGTATGCATACGGGTTCGGTGGTGGCGGGGAGCCTGGGGGCCGCCGAGCGTCTCAAATACACGGTGGTGGGAGACGTGGTGGTCACCGCCCAGCGGCTCGAGTCCACCGACGCGGTCGATCACGATTTCGATGCCAATCCGTGTCGCATATTGGCCAGCGAGGCGACGTGCGCGCGGCTTAGCCCCGACTTCATCAGCGAGGCCCTGGATCCGGTGGTCCTCAAGGGGAAAAAAGAAGCCGTCGCCCTGCGGCGGCTGGTGGGCCGCCGCCTGGGTGTGAGCTAGATCACACCGGGCGCGGCCCGGGTCTTCTATTCAATCCCCAAGCAGGCTGTGTTCGGTGAGCCACTGAGGGAGATCAAAGCATGGTACGGATGATTTGCGGACTGGCAGCGCTGGGGATGATTTTCTGCCCGCTTCTGGCGAAGTCCGCGCCTACTCAACTGGCGTTCAATCACACAGAACTGGGAATCGAACCCGAGGTGTCCGAGGAGTCCGCGGGTCCGGAGGGGGCCGGGCGGAGCCCCAAGGCGAGGCCAATCCCCATTGTCTGGAAGCCCCAGGTCGTGGGCGCCCCCCAGGAGCGCGTGGGCGGTGCGGTCCGAGGCTCGAGCGACCGGGCCAATCCCATGGCTCTGGTTCCGAATCATCTGGCCCTGACCCTGAGCCCCGCGCCCTCACTTTTCTGGCACCTGGACGGCCCAACCCCGGACGGCGTGGCGATTTTTTTTACCCTGGTCGACGAGGGGGGCGAAGCGCCTCTGGTGGAGTCGGAACTCCCGGCCCCCGACGGCGCAGGAATCCAGCGGGTGCGCCTTGGTGACTACGGGGTCGTGTTGAAGCCGGGCCAGACCTACACGTGGTCAGTGGCGCTGGTGCCCGACCGGGAGGACCGCAGTCAGGATCGAGTCTCTCTGGGGCTGATTCAGCGGACCCAGGTTGCCGGAGAAGCACCGAGGGAGGCGGAGGAATTCGCGGCACGCGGGCTTTGGTACGACGCCTTGGAGGCATTGTCCGACGCTGTGGATAAAACGCCCGAAGACGCCGAGGCCCGGGCTCGCCGTGGCTCCCTGCTCAGCCAGGCCGGGCTCCTTCCCGGGGCTGAATAGCGGGTTTAGGACTCAGCGGAGTTCGGGTTGTTGCCCTGGACGAACCGCGTGGGGGCGAGTCCCTCAGACGGATTCGTAACTCGCGAGGCGTTCCATTTCTTTGGGTCGGGCGAGAACGATGCAACCCCGGTCCAGGTGAATCAGCCCCTCTTTTGTCCAAGCCCGAAATTGCTTATTGATGCTCTCCCGGGTGGCGCCCACGAGTTCCCCCCACTCCTCCTGGGAGAGTTTGAGCTTGATCCGGAGCCCGTCGTCCTGTTCCTGTCCATAGGCCTGACCCATGGCGACGAGCTTCTTGGCGAGGCGAAAGGGCAGGTTGAGAAATTGCATGTCGGCGACCAGTTCGCTGAGGTTGGAGACCCGTCCCGCAAGAACGCGGCAGAGCTTGATGGCCGCTTCGGGATGCGATCTCAGGAACTCGAAGAGATCGGCTTGGCGGAGCGAAAGGAGTTCGCAGACATCGATGGCCTGGACCGTGGCGGTTCGCATCGTGTTATTCAGGACCGCCAGTTCGCCTAGGACTTCCCCCGGGCCCACGATGTTAAAAACGATTTCACCGCCGTTGGGGGATGACACCAGCGCCTTTAGGCGACCTCGAACGACGATATAGAGCTGTGAGGCGGGGTCGCCTCGATGGAAAAGCTCCTTGCGGGCGTTCACGCTGGTGAGGCGGACCACGGAAACCATGGCATCGAGGTCGGCGTCGCTGAGGCTCTTGAAAAGATTCGAAGCCTTCAGGAGACGCCGCTTTTCCTGGTCCGAGATAGAGGCCATGGCGGAAGCATACAGGGAAGACGGCGGCTGGGAAGCTCGGGCGATCTCGGGGGAAGGCAGGGCGAGGTCCGGCTTTCCTGGGTGTCCGCTGGGCCAGCGCAGCGGCGATCGTATCATCGAGCCCCCTGAACTCCACGCCGATGCTGAGAGCTTGACGAGCCGCTCATGGGGTGGTGTCAGGCCGTTGGAATATAAAGTACGTCGCCACGCCAGACGGATTCTTGAAGCTGAACATTCTCTTAAAGTCGAAGCCCAGTTCGTTGAGGGCCCGAAGTTTTCCGTAGCTCAACTGCTCGTGCCGCATGATGAAGGTTCCGATTTCGTGGATCGAATCCAGGAGGTGGATAGTTCTGGGGTTTTCGGGCACGAACGACCAGCGGATGGGGTAATGGGAAACGACATAGTCGAGAGAAATGTTGAAGGGTGAAACGAGGAGCTTATCCTGTTGGACGTCAATCGTTTCGAGGAGTTCGACGGCCCCGGCGCCGTACTCGGAATTCACCGCCTCGGCCAAACCCTGAGCCACTCGGACACTCCACGCGACCGTTAGACCGATCGCGAGCCCCCATGGGAGGATCGTCCCCAGCCTGCCTGCCGGGCCCGACGCCAGTTTCTTCCCCGCTGCGGTTATCCACCGGAGCAGAACCGGGGCTGCGGCGATCGCGCAGAGAGGGAAGGTGAAGAGCAGGGACCGCGTGCCCCGGTAGTAGTTCCAGTCGTAGAGAAAGGTCATCAATCCGATTACGCTGAGCACGAGGGCCACGGTGGCCAGGGCTAGGCGCCTCTTTGGGTTGAAGAGCCCGATTACGGCCAGGGCCACGAGAATCACGACCGGCTCCACGGCTTGCCAGCGCAGTTCGGCGTTGGCAGAGAAAACCTCGAAATTCCGAAGGGCATTCTGCGCCAGGCCCGAAACCCATTCCCAGGCCGAGGGATCGAGTACCCGGGGAAAAGCGTTGGCGTAGTTGAAGGATCCTGAGAGAACCCAGCTGAGAGGAAGGGCCCCCTTTCCCGATGCTGTTTGGATTGCCAGCAGCGCCGAGAGCATCAGCACTGAGCCCCCGGCGGCGATTGCTCCGCTGGCCAGCGCCCCGAAGCGACCGCCCCGCAAAGAAAGAACGGCCATGGGAATCACGAGCAGCGCGCCGGTCTCGCGCATCAAGAAGGGCGGTATCAGGAGAAAGGGCACCCAAAACGCGCGAGAGCGGTGGGGCAGGTGGGCGAACACGCAGAAAGACAGGACGACGCAGGCGATGAAGGGAGACTGGGGCATCGCCACGAAGGCGAAGAGTCCGTTTGCGGGTAGGGCCATGAATATGCCCGCAGCCACAAGCCCCGCCGCATTGCCGAAGAAGCGGCGCCCGATCAGGAAGACTCCCACCGCAGACAAAATGAATGAGAGAAGGGCGGGTGCTCGCCATGCAAGAGGGTGATCTCCGAAAATCTTGTAGGCGGATGCCAGCGCGTAGTATTGGCCCGGCATGTAGAGGCGCCAGTTCGGCTCGGTCACGTACGCGGGGTAGATGAGGTGACTCCGAAGTTCGCCCGTGTCGGCCAGCCACCGGGCTGTCGTGATGTAGCCCGCCTGGTCGTTGAAGCCGAACCCTTGCCCTTCGACGTAGAGATTGTCGGTCTCGTAGACTTGGGCCAGTGCCCCAAGCACCGCGAGGGCACACAGGGCGACGCAGAGTGCGCTGACGAGTCCTTCCGGGAGAAACCGGTTTGTCATGCGCACGATTATTCCGAGGCCTCTTGATCCCTCACGTAGCCGAGTGCACGTAACGCTTCCCGGGTCTCGGGGTCGAGGTCATCAAGGAGTCCCGAATCTACGGGACGAGTGGTCGTGTCGCTGGTGATCGCAGCGCGAAGGGCGGCAAGAGTCTCGGAGTCGATCTCGCCGGGTGAGAGAGGGCGTTCCTCCCCAGGATCCTCGAGGACGTCGTAGATTTCTTCGCCGACCAATTGACCTTCGAGGTTCGTGCTCCGAATCAACTTGTAGCGCGGGCCGACGGCCGCCCCGAGAGCAACTTCATAGGGTTTGAGTTCTTGCCGTCCTCTCATGCTCTTGAATATGTCGAGGGAGATGCTGGGGTAATCGAGGGCAGCTTCCAAGATCCGGTGCTCGGGGAGGGATTTTCGTAGGTCGAGCCCGGACGAATGAGAGGGCGATGCCAGGCCCGCCGCGGCGAGCGCGGTCGCGTGGACGTCGGCGATCTGGACGGGCCCGGCTTCCACGAGACCCGGGTGAAACCCGGGTCCTCGGGCGGCCAAGAGGATCCGCAAGTTGCTGTCGTAGAGGTTGAAGAAGTGCCCGATATGTCCGTGGTCGCCGAGGTTCTCGCCATGATCCGAGAGAATGAAGACAAGAGTGTGATCCGCGTCGCTCTTCTGATCGACCGCCGTTACGATCGCTCGGGTAATCCGGTCTGCGAGGTGCAGGGTTCCATCGTACATGGCACCAAGCATTTCCCACTCTGCGTCCGAAAGGGGGTTCTCGCGACCGTAGTGGCGGTAGAGAAGCTTGGTCGGGTCGGCACTCGGGTAGTAACGCCGAATGGCTCCGAAGCGGACGCTCCGGGAGGGCAGGAAGTTTCGAGCAGAAGCCCAGTCCGGCAGGTAGGGGAGGTGGGGTTCCACGACGTTCACGAAGAGGAAGAAGGGATGCGAGGCATCGCGCTCCTCCTCGAGCCAAGCGAGGACTCGACTTACGACGTAGTGAGATGCCGTTGGCTTAGACAGTCCTTGGGGATCGGAGGCGAGTTTCTTGACGTGGTGCGAGTAGATTCCCTTGTTGAGGTTCTCAAAGTGTGTGAATCCTCGATCGAGCCCAGCGAGTTCGCTCACCCACATGTTCGCGCTGAAGCCTGCTGTCTGATAGCCGGCCTCGGCGAGTTGCTCGGCCAAGAGGGGAAGGGCCGCTTCTACGTGGGGCCGGCCCTGGGTTGCGCGGTGGATTTTGGGGGGGGCTCCGGTGAAGAGTGATGCGTGGGCGGGGAGGGTCCAACTCGATGACGAATATGCGCGATCGAAGCGCACCCCGGAAGCCGCGAAGGCATCGAGGAAGGGCGAGGTTGGCTTGGGATGACCATAGACGGACAATCGGTCCGGCCGTACCGTATCCTGGACCACGATCACAATGTTGGGTGCGGCTGGAGTTTTCCGGCCGGCCCCCAGGCTGAATACGGTCAAGAGAGCAAATCCGAGGGCTGCCGCCCAAGCGGGCGACCATGGGTTGCGAGTTCGGCTTTGCCTCACACCTGTCTCCTCAGTCGAGCCGTCGGATGCCGCCTCGCCTCAGTGTTTTCTCTCGGGATCTTGTCGCAAATGAAGAGGGATGACCACCTCATGCCCCGCAAAGTCAGCCCGTTCCGAATCCGGGCCTAGAGCCCAAGCACCCGCATGGCATTCTCTCTCAGGAATTTCGGCCAGACGTGTTCCCGGAAGGGCACGTGGGGCATGTCTGCAAAAATTCTTTCCAAAGAGAGACCCATGGGGAAGTAGCCCGCGTAGAGAATTTTGTCGGCTCCCCGGGTGTTCGCATAATCGACAATGGCCTTGGGGTAGTAGCGCGGCGCGAAAGCACTGGTCGAATAGTAGAGGTTTGGCCACTTGAGCATCAGCTTCACGGCAAGCTCGGTCCAGGGTTCGGCGCCATGCCGCATCACAAACTTGAGTTCGGGAAAGAACCACATGACTTCGTCGATCAGTTCGACGTTTTGGCAGGCCATGGGAATACGCGGCCCGGGCACACCCACGCAGCAAAAGATCGGAATGTCGAGCTCGCAGCACTTCGCGTATATGGGATAGAAGCGTTTGTCGTTGATTGGCACCTGGGGAACGCATCCGGCGGGAAAGGCTCCGACCGCCTTGATGTCGAATTCTTCGTGGAGTCGGACAATGTTGCGCACGTCCTCCATGCCATTGTTGGGTTCGGTTCCGCACGAGGCGATAAAGCGATCCGGATGCTCGCGGAGTGCGCGCTGGGACACTTCGTCGGTGAGGGAGACGCCGATCAGCGCACGCTCAATATTGTATTTGTCCATTTCCTCGAGGGTGTACTTGATGCGATCGCCCAGGCTCGAAAACGTGGGCACGTCCTTGAACATGTATTCCACGGGGAAGTCGAAACTCTCCAGACTTTGCTTGTCGCGGAAGAGAGGCCGCATGAAGTCGTAGCTGCGCTTGGCATCCTCGCTGGGAATACCCAGCATTAGGTCGATGACGGGAATGTCGCCTATGGGGTGGCCGGGCTGCGGGCTTTCTTCGGACATGGGGCGATGATCTCCTGGGAATTGGGCGGTGTGGGTTAGCGCGCTCTCACAGCGTCGTGAATGAAGCGGACGGCGGCTTCGATGAGGGCGGGGGTCAGGGGAAAGCGGGGGTCGTCCGCGTAGGCTCGGCGGGAATAGTCGGATTGAAGCTGGCAGATCAGGTCGGCGGCGGAGTGCACATCCAGATCGGGTCGGAACTCGCCGCTGGCGATACCCGATTGGAGGATGGAGGCGACCAGTTTGCGGTGGGGCTCGATGCGCTCGGCGCTGGCCATCTGGATTCGCTGCAACTGGAGAGCCGGGTCCCGGGAGAGCAGAGCGGGGAGCAGGGGGGTGCTGCGGCAGAAGTCCACCGAGCGCCGGAACATTCCCTCCAAGGACTGGGCGGGGGTTTCGGTACTGTCGCTTCGCGGGACCATGGCCCGCACCCAGTCGCGCACCACCTGTTTGAGCACGACGCCAAAAAGTTGCTCCTTGTTGCGAAAGAACTGGTAGAGGAGGCCGTTGGACACCCCTGCCTCGCG
>Ga0310120_10000772_pt1 | contig 25012 bp, 16 predicted proteins | sample CB27_AW_983_MG_FD_203506 | JGI IMG/M metagenome (GOLD analysis project Ga0310120, IMG submission 203506) | Marine microbial communities from Western Arctic Ocean, Canada - CB27_AW_983 | ecosystem: Environmental > Aquatic > Marine > Oceanic | place: Canada: Western Arctic Ocean | collected...
GAGGTCTGGATTCTTCCTCCTGCCGTGGCGGGCGAGGTCTGGACTCTTCCTTCTGCCGTGGCGGGCGAGGTCTGGATTCTTCCTCCTGCCGTGGCGGGCGAGGTCTGGATTCTTCCTTCTGCCGTGGCGGACGAGGTCTGGACTCTTCCTTCTGCCGTGGCGGGGACTCCGGAGGTTGCGGTTGCGGCGCATTGCTCTTGACCGGCGGCGTCGGCTGATGCGGTGCTGGCGCCTGTGATCTGCTCCGCTCCGGTGACTCAGATCTGCGGGCTTCCTGCCGTCGCGGACGGCGTGGAGACGGAGCTGGCCTGTCTTTTTTCGGGGATTTTCGAGGCGGAGGTGCCAACTCCTGAGAAGGCTCACGACTGGGAGCCGAGACCTCGGGCAACGACATGTCCTCGAGGTCGATCTCGAGACGATCCGCATCCTGATCGGTCTCTATCAACAGATCAAAACTCTTGCGAGCAGCCGGGTCGAGGTCAGGATGCGCAACGATCACCTGCGAAAGTTCTTGGCTCAATCGAGGTAGCGCTTGCAGGGTGCGCAACACCCTCTCTCGATCCATGGCAGGGAACGGTTCGTCGAGGAACAGGAACTGAGGAGCTCCCGTGACGGCCCTGACAAAGGCCTGAGCGAAAGCGAGGCGAAAACCGAAGGACAATCCCTGCAAGGTTCCACCCGACAACTCATGCGTCTGAAGAAAATCACTCTTCTCTCCCGTGAAGAGGCGAATCTCGAAGTCCGGGGTCACCTGCGCATCCCGATAGCGACCACCGGTCAGATGCGGAAGCAGGCGACAGAGCCCTTTTCCGAGACTGGGGCCGGCACGCATTCGCACCGACTCGATGGTTTCATCGAGCAGTTCCAGTAGTAGTCGGTGAATATCCATCTCGTCGCGGATCGCCAGGGACTTCTTTCGCCGACCATCGGAAACTTCCTCGAGAGCTCTGCGACGGCCCTCCTGATTCTGGTACTCACGAATCTCGGACTGGATACGTTCCCGCTTGGAGCGAAGTCGCTTGACCGAATCCTTGGCCTCATCGAGCGATTTTCGGCGTTCTTTCATCGTCTGGCGAACACGGTCGAGCGGGCTCTTCAACTTCTGGGCCAGGAAGTCACCGGGCTTGTCGCCCAGTTTCGTGTGAATCTCCCGTCGAGCCTTTCGCAGCGCCTCCAGTTTCTCCTGGACGCCACGAACTCGACATTCTCCGATGTCGTCACCAGGATCGAGTCCCCCCGAGGAGCGAGACAGGTGGGCGGTCGTCGCTTCCAGAGAACTGGTCCCGACATCCTTCTCCATCTGCAGTCTCGCCAGGATTCCCTCGGCATCGAAGATCTGCTCCCGACAGTGCGAGGCGCGTGACGAAAGCCAGCAGCCGAGTCCGAATAACAACGCTCCAGAGGCTGCAACCAGGTATCCGACTCCCGGTACCGGAGAAATCCGCGCCAGCAGCGGAATTTGCTCTCCGATTCCCCAGCCCTGTTCGTGATCGATTCCCAGCACAATGCCCGCCAGCCCGACCAGGAAGATCACCAGTGCGCCGGCTCGGTTTCTCACCCTGGACGCGCTGCTGGTATGGATGATCAGTTCCTGTTCACTCACCTCCGATTGAATCGAGCCCTCGCCGTCGCTCTCGATGCGCCGCTTCAACTGTTCCTTCGCCTCCCGCGCACTCTCTTCGAGAGAGAGGCGGATCTTGCACGCCTGGGAGACCTGATCGAGACCGTCTTGAATAGGCGTGGTGATGGAAGCCTGGTCACGCAACGGCTCGGGGCTCAGATCCGCCTGGAGCAATCCAATCAGTCCATTGCATGTACGCATCGCTTCGGCAGCGTCGCTGGAATCGATCGACCGAAGTTCATGCTGAATCTTCTGCACCTCGTCACGCTTCTTCTGCTCAAGTTCCACCTGACGCTGCATCTGGCGATCGCGCGACTGCGCCTCATCGACCTTGTTGTCCCGGTTCTTCAGTTCTTCCTCGAGGTCCGGAATCTTATCGATATTGGGCTGAAGCCGAGCGATGTGCAGGTCGTTGCGCTGGATCTCTTCCTGTACCCCGGTGAAATCGATCTCCAGGGCATCGAGTGCCTTATTCGCTGTTCGTCTCGCCCCTTGCAACACATCGATTCCGGCCACCCTGTCCAGGAATGTGCGGAACTGTTCCGGGGTCGTCACCGACTCCCGCTCGGCGAGATAGAAGGAGTGCATCGTTTCGCTTGCGCCGAGGTGGAAGCGCCTCTGAACCTCACGTTGCACCTGCAATGCCCCGGATGCGATCTCCTCCCCGGGTGGTGCGCCTGACTTCTCGATTCGAACCATCCGTGCGAAGGAGGTGCCGAACCGGTCCATCTCGCGCCAGATTCGATAGCCCTCACCGGCGTGTTCAAAATCGAGTTCCACGACGCAGTGGTCATCGTCCCAGTGGATCAGATCGGTGATGGAACCACGCACCATGTACTGGGTTGATCCAAACAGGGCGAACTGAAACAACTGGCCGATACTCGACTTGCCACTCTCATTGGGCCCGACGATGCCGATCAGGGCCCGGCGCGGAAAGTTCTCGATGCGGAGTTTCCTGAACTTCAGGAATCCCTCGGCTCGGAGGCTACGGATCAGCAAGGGTCCCCCCCTTGCGGGCTGGCCTGTTCGAACTTTTCATCGGAGATGAACTGCTCGCCGAGACGACGAGCCATCTCATACTTGCGCAGACTCTCTGCATCCACCTTGCCCTCGAAGGCGCGTTTCTTCATCTCGAAGAGGCGACGGAACTCCTCCAGGGGCGGCCGGATGGCTAAACCATCGAGGAGCCACACGTCCTCATCGGACTCTGGCGAGGAAGCACTGTTGTCTCCGCCTTGGCGGTCTCTGTTCATGTTGACTCGATCCAGCCCGGGTCATCGATCCAGCGGCAACCGGGCCTCATGATTGTGAAGCCCACGGGATCGCTTTCAAGTTGCTTCAAAAAACGATCGCGGCGCGAAAGGCACGATGGACCGGGTCATCTGAGGCGCTGCCTATCGCCTGGATCTGGCCCAACCGCACTCCATCTGCTTCATGAGCCAGATCGATTCGCAGGCACCGATCCGGCAGGATCGCCTCGACACGATCAGCCCATTCGACCGCGATCACCCCCTCTTGGTGCCACTCGTGCCAGCCGTGCAGTTCCAGTTCGGTCGGATCGTCGAGACGATAGGCATCGACATGGATCAATGGCAGTACTCCAGGATGCAGGGACGCGACGGTGAATGTGGGACTTCGTACCCTTCCCTCGACACCCATTCCTCGGGCCAGTCCACGCACCAGTGCGGTTTTTCCAGCGCCCAGTTCACCGCACAGACCGATCACAAGACCCGCCATCGCAGCGGCCCCGATGCGCTCCCCCAGGGCTTCCGTTTCGGCCACGGAGGCCAGTTTCAGGGCAGCAGAGGTCGGTTTCGATCCTGACACTTCGGTACACCTTTCCGAACAGGCGAGCCTATCGGGCACCTTGAAGGGGTACAACCCTGCTGGCGATGGGGCCATCTAGACGCAAAGATGCAGTACTCGGTGTCGGTCTGACCACTCCCCGCCAGATCCAGGGCACCTTCTGAAAGTTCAGGTATCAAAATTGAGACGCCCACTGCCGATCCTGGTCACACTTCTGCTGCTGTCGCTGACGCTCTTCGGCGCAGATCCCAAGGAATTTGAACTGCCCGGCCCTCCAGCCGCGGGGCCAGGTCGCATTCCCCATCACCACGGCGCCATCGAATCTCTCTCCGGCATCTCCGAACTCTCCAGAGAGAACCGTTCATCGGCAGCCATGTTGTTGCGGAAGTGGCTCGAAACACGCGATGGGCTGCTGGTGCTGCCCCCCGCGGGAGTATCGGTGGGCAGCCGCGGAACCGTCCGCATCGAGCCCGCTCATCGTCAGTTGGCGCGCTTCGCCAGGTCGCTCCCCGATGAGTTCCTCGACCTCGCCCTGGAACGGTTGGCCCCGATCCCCATCGATGGAGTCCACCCATGGGTATGGCATCCGGAACAACTTCCGCAGGCCAACCACGCCTTGCACGAGGCACTCGAGCGCGCCGATCGAGCAGCGGCCTGGGCACTGCTGGAGCGACCGGGGATCACGGTCGGGATCGATCCCGAATTACTCCGATGGCTCGATGGCCAGGAATTGCCTCGTGGGCCGTGGCACCGAAGCGATGGCCCCCTCACCGAGGAGCCAGAACAAACAGCGGGAGGCTCGGTCGAGGGCGCGTTGACGATCCCGATGCCCAGGACCGGACCCGAACGAAAGAGAAGAATCAATTCCAGGGTCCAGTTGACCCGGCGCCATCCGCTGTCTGATCTGTTTCCGCTGATCGGCGATCGGATGGCGTTGCTCGGTAACGGCGACAGGGTCATCGCCATAGACATCGATGATCCGACGCTGGAAGCGTGGCAATGGTCGATCCATCGACCCGAGATCGATAACGCCAGCAAGGCCCCCGAGAGGCCATTGCCTCTGATCAGTGTGCCCGAGATCCCCGTCAGTAGCGGCGACCGGTGCGTATTCTTGCTGCGAACACCGCGCAAATACCACCGCCCATCGACCAATCTCATCATGGAAAGCGGACCCTGGAAGGACAAGGGATGGCTGGAAGCGGTGGTTCTCGACATCCCCGATCCGACCAGACCGCCGGTTTCCTCCTGGGTTGCGCCCATCGCAACTGAGGGCTTCACCGCCTGCCCGACTCCGTTGATCGAAGGCGACCGGATGTGGCTGCTGGCAACTCGCGGTTGGGCCCAGCTGGAGACATGGGTGTTCGCGTTTGACCTGGCAGCTGGCAAGGAGTTGTGGCGTCGCCAGGTCGAGGTGCGGGATCTGGAAGCCCACGCACTCAATGACCTACGCGACAAGATTCTGCACGCGTCGCTGGTGCGAGATGGGGACGATCTGCTCGTGTGTCGCTCCGGCGGTGCCATCGATGGCCTGTCAGCGATCACCGGGGAGCATCAGGCAGCTCTGTACCTACCACGATGGCGGTTCGAGGAATTACCGAGTCTCAGTGACATCCGCTGGGGTCACTACCGGTTCCTCGCTTATCCAGGACTGAGACCACGATCGATGGCACCGATCCAGCGGCCCGCCGATGCCGAAACCCCGTGGCTGTTACTTCCTCCCGATGGCCGCCTGCTGATCGCGCTCGACAAGGAGTCGTGGCAGATCCGCTGGAGTTATCCGACCAGCCGCCAGATGTCGCTGCTGGGCATCGTCGATGGTGTCGCCTGGCTGGTAGATCTGGCGACACCTCCGGGAACCCGGAATGTGCAGCTGGTGGGTCTGCATCCGCGCAGCGGCAGCATCGTGGCGGGACCCTGGACCATTCCGCTGGAGACGGAGGATGATTCCGAGGGGAGCGCTGAATACCAGCGACACGCACCGTTGCTCAGAGGGCAACCAAGGATTTTTCCCGGACGCATCTGGTTCCCTGCAGCGAGGGGAATCGAGGTCGTATCGCTGGAGGACGGCACCAGGATCGGTCTGCTTCCCTGGCCTGAAGGATCCAGAGGTGGCACTCCGCTACCGCTTCCAGGGGGCGAACTGTTGCTGGCTCGACGCGCAGATAGCGCACTTCCCTCCAGCAGCGTGATCGAGGTGATCCGGCCCGTCGCAACAGATGAGATCAAGAATCCTGAACCGCAACAACCTGAACCGCAAAAAGATTAGGCCACGTCTTCTGGCTCAGAAGTGATGGTTGAACTCCGAAATTCGACCTCCACACGAGGTGCCCTCGCCCATAGATTTTCCAGATCATAGTACTCGCGTGCCTCTTGCTCGAAGAGATGCAACACGATCTCGCCGTGATCGAGACAGAACCAGCGCGCATCATCGCGACCGTGAAAGCCAAGTCTGGGCAGATGCATCGGTTTCAGGAATCGCTCGGCAGAGTCCCCCATCATACGAACCTGCCGAGAAGATCGGCCCGACGCGAGGATGAAAAACGAGGAGATATGGATCATCTCCCTGACTCGAAGAACCATGATTCTGTCCGCCTTCAGTTCGTCGAGATGGCGCGCGACATCGATGGCGAGTTGTTCCAGTTCTTCAACGCCCCGATTCGGGACCTGATCAGCAGTATAGTCCATTCCGTCCCTTTCGATCCGATCGAGGGTAGCAGTCTTCTGGCGGGCTACAAGGCAAGATGAAGAGAGGCCGCCCACCGGAAACCGGCGGGCGGCCCCTCGAGGATGGATCGTTGTCAGCGCTGCCTAATCAGCCATCTTTTCAGCCATCTTCAGGAACAGAGGCACGAATACGAGACTGACGATGGTCATCAACTTGATCAGGATGTTCAGTGAAGGACCGCTGGTGTCCTTGAAGGGATCGCCAACGGTATCACCGACCACCGAGGCCTTGTGCGCATCGGAGCCCTTGCCGCCATGCTGTCCCGTCTCGATGTACTTCTTGGCGTTGTCCCAGGCACCACCGGCATTGGCCATGAAGATGGCAAACAACACGCCGGTGACGAGAGCGCCCGCCAGTAGACCACCGAGTACCTGCATCGACCAGCAGCCGACCGCCACCGGAACCACGATGGCGAGGAAGCCGGGTAACACCATCTCGCGCAGCGATCCCTTGGTCGAGATCTCGACGCAGGCGGCATAGTCAGGTTTTCCGGTGCCCTCGAGGATTCCCGGAATCTCACGGAACTGACGACGCACCTCCTCGATCATCGAGCCCGCCGCCTTTCCCACCGCCTTCATCGTCAAGGCGGAGAAGAGGAAGGTCATGGCAGCTCCGAGGAACAGCCCGATGGTCACGTTGACATCGAGGATGTCGAGATCCTTGAAAATCAAAGGATCGAGACCGAGGCGTTCGAGCCCTGCCTTCACCTCGTTGGAATAGGTGTTGAACAGTGCCAGTGCGGTGAGTGCCGCGGAACCGATGGCGAATCCCTTGCCGATCGCTGCAGTGGTATTTCCGACCGCATCGAGAGCATCGGTACGTTGACGAACTTCTGGGTCGCAGCCCGCCATCTCGGCGATTCCCCCGGCATTGTCGGCGACCGGGCCGTAGGCGTCGATGCCAAGCGAGATGCCCAGCGTCGAGAGCATGCCGACGGCACTGAGTGCGATTCCGTAGAGACCACCGAAGTGATGAGCGAAGTAGATCGCAACACAGATCCACAACACCGGCCACACCGTCGACTGCATGCCGATGGCAAGACCACTGATGATGTTGGTGGCTGTTCCCTGCTCCGAATCCGCGGCAATCTTACGCGCATGAGGCGCCTGCTCGGAAGTGTAGTGCTCGGTGATCTTTCCGATGATGATCCCGAGCAGCAGACCTCCGACCAGCGTTCCGTAGATACCCCACTTGCCGGCGGAGAACTCTTCGGGAAGCCCCTCATCCGGCAGCAGCGTGAAGACGCCTGCGGCCAATCCGGCGAAGATGACGCTTGCGGTCAACAGGCCATTGAACAGCGCCGAGTGCACCTTCTTCTCATCATTGGTCTTGACCACTGCAATCCCGATGATGGAGGAGAGGGTTCCCAGACCACAGAGGACCAGCGGTAGCGCCACCCACGGCATCGAGGCATCGACATTGGCGACGCCGAATGCGGTCAGTCCCAGCGCCATGCAGGCGATCACCGATCCAACGTACGATTCGAACAGATCCGCACCCATCCCCGCCACGTCACCGACATTGTCACCGACGTTGTCGGCGATGGTGGCCGGATTGCGCGGGTCATCCTCGGGGATTCCCGCCTCCACCTTGCCGACCAGGTCGGCGCCCACATCGGCAGCCTTGGTGAAGATGCCTCCGCCCACCCGGGCAAAGAGCGCGATACTGGAAGCACCGAAGGAGAATCCGAACAGCGGCTTGATGAAGTTCTCACCGATTGCGGTAGTGCCATGCCAGTAGTTGAACAGGATCGAGACTCCCATGAGACCCAGGCCCACAACCGTCAATCCCATCACAGCACCCGATCTGAAGGCCACGGTGAGTGCGCCGGTGAGACCTTTCTTGGCAGCCTCGGTGGTCCTGACCGCACTCATGGTTGCGGTCCTCATGCCGATCCAGCCCGCGACACCACTGGCGAGCGCACCCACGATGTACGAGATGGCGGTGGCTCCGTTATCTTCGACACCGAAGTAAAGGGCGATCGCCACGCACCCGGCGAACATTCCCAGCATCTTGTATTCCGTCTTGAGGAATGCCATCGCGCCCTGCTGGACGAATCCAGCCAGTTCCTGCATCCGCTCCGTTCCTGCAGATTGCTTCTTGATCCAGCCATTGAGGTAAAAGGCGTAGATCAATGAAACAACTGAGATGCCGATGCCGAGCATGGCACCCTTCTCGCTGGTCAGGTAACTGACGATCAGATCCATGTTGGTTTTCCTCCATCACGATGGTCATTGCTCATGCCCTGTGCCGGGCACCGACTGAACTGCGCTTGACCGATGGCCGCGCCCCTCTTCAGGAATGGGTGCTTCTACCAGAAACAGAGATGGGCAGCAACCAGAACCGAGTCGCCACGATGGAGACAAACCGTTTAGAGATAAGGACTTGTGTATAAATGCGTTGTTTTCAGCGCAGTTCGATGTACTGGCCGTTGTTCTGGACTGCCAGGGATCTCATGAATACCCGCAGTTTCCTCCCGGCCTGCTCGAATCCAACCGTGTTGACACGAATTCGCCGAAACCGATTCGCCTCACGCACCCACCTGAGAATGGGGATGGTGTCGAGGAGCTTGTTGTCGCGACGCGGCGCTCCGTCCGAGAGCAGAAAGATCGCCTTCAGATTTGCAGCGCCAAAGGCTTCTCGGAGGGCGTGATCGGTCCAGGTTTCTCCCTGGGCATTGAACTTGCGCACGTACTGGATCGCCTCCCTCTTGCGCCTGGCCGATGCCAAGACAAGATTTTTTGACATGGCATGAATCTCGTGATTGAAGGTGATGATGTTGAACCGAACATCACCTGGCAACTTCTCGATGGTCCGGATCAGCTCATTCTGAACGCGCCGGATCCGCTGCCTCGACTCCTGTTGTGCTGGCGTTGGTGTTGGCTTTGGAGAATCTTCAGGATTACCGACGTCGGTACCTCCGCCACCTCCTGGAGCGTCACCTGGATTCTCGGGCAGATCATCGACCACTTCCATGCTTCCGGAAACATCCAGCAGGAACAGGACGTTCTTTGCCGCCACCTCCATGCCGAAGAACGCCGGCGGATCGCGTCGAACCGATGTCATGCCTTCCTTTCGCTCACTCGGATCAGGCCTTACATAGTCCTTCTTTCGGGGAGCCCAGAAATTCTTCCAGTCAGCAGCAACCCTGAAATCCTCGCCGACCAGTTTCAGCAGACACTTGCGAATTTCGTACGCGAGTAGGGTGCCACTGCGACCGACCTTCTCCTGCCTCGCCAACGCCTCGATCAGGTGGTCGACTGCGCCGAGATCATCTTTCTTGGCGAGTGCCTCGATGGCGGTCAATGCCACCGCGTCCTCGGAATCGTAGAGGTTGGTCAGGACTGCGGTATAGGCGTCTCGTTCAGGGCGCGAGGAGAGCACCAGCGTCAGGATGACTCGCGCAGAGATTCGCTTGTCCTTTGTCGCGAGTTGACAGACCCGCTCGAATCCAGGCCCCGGCTTCAATCCGACCAGTTTGGATCCGATGTAGCGCTCGATGGCATATGAGTTGCCACCGAGACCTATCTGGACGACCGCTTCGATGGCCCTCTTGCTTCCAACGAGGATCAGCGCATCTACCGCCCGTGAGGCCTCGTCAAAGCGGTCCTGCTGGATGGCCGAGGCGAGTTGAACTTTTGCACGGGAGATATCGCTGAGCAGCGGCGCTTCGCCGGCGTCAGAGACTCCACACAGCAGAAAAATGGACACCAGGCACAGGAGAGATGCCTGTTTCCGCAGCGAGAATTTGACGATGGCCGCAGCCCGTGTACCAATTCCCCACTCGAGGGGCGTACACAGGCTGGAGGCCGGTAGAGAGCGTATGGCGTGGGACATCGCCAGCTTCCTTCCGGTGATCGGATCGAAGCGACGCCGACCCGATGGCATTGTAAACGTCTGCCCCATCAAAGGATAGCACCCAGCTTGCTGGTCGATTGGGCGCTTCCAGTGGATTGTCGTATTCTTTCCTGTCGGAGTGCCCCAGTGGCCACGACCCGTGGTGTTGGTCTCTCGGGCGACCTCGTGTCCCGATCCTGTTTTTCGGCGTTGCCGAGCTGACTATTACGCGCCATTCCCGTTTTGAGAGGGGGGGATTGGAGCGTGAGGATGAGGATACAGTGGTTCGCTCCCTCTTCTTACGATCGCTGCTGCTGCTGCTCATCCTCAGCACCTGGTCCGGCTGCCACCGCAAGGGAGCCACTGCTGCAGCCACCATTCCACTCATCGAGAACCTGTCGGTCCTGATCGAAACAAACTCTGCTTTCGTACACTTCGATGTCATCGATCCAATCGAACGCACCTGGGATGCACAGATCTTCTTCAGCGACGACCTGGGTCAACAATGGCAACCTGTCACGCCGATCGCTGGCAGTCAGGGATATATCGAGTTGATTCCACCCTTCGAACCGGTCGTCACCGAATGGTCTTTTCGGGGTGATCTGATCACCTTGCCGCAGGCTGACATCCTCGTGGAAGTGCGCCTGTACGATCTCGAAGGAGTGTTGCACGCCTCCAGTAGGAGTGAACCACTCTCCATCGGTGACCCCACCATACCTTCGGTCGACTCCGTGACGATTCCATCTGGCCCCGTGGGTGGCCCCATCTCCATCAGTTGTCTCATCTCCGATGCGGATGGTGATTTCGTGACGGTTCACATGGAGTGGTCCCTCGATGGAAATGAGCCCTGGAATCTGTCTACCCTTGATGATCCGGGAGATGTCGTCATCGCGTGCGACAAGGGGGTGAGTTCCGTCGAACTGATATGGCTCTCCCACATCGATACGCCCGGAGTTGTCAGTCCGTTCGCCAGGGTCCGCATTGTCGCCACCGACGCAGTGGGATCGTCCCAGGCCACCAGCAACTACCTCGCTCTCAATACCATCCGACCGAGGATTGACGCCGTCACCATCGGTGATGTCCCCGATTACCTCAATGGAAGCGAGCCATACAACGATGGATCTGCCGAAGATGTGCCATTCCTGCTGTCGGTTCCGACTGTCGGCACGCAGATCAAGATCGCATGGAGTGCCGGAGCTGGCGGTGCTGCCGCCGATTCCTCGACAGTTGCCATCTCCGCAGACCAACCCATCGCAGGTCGAGCAAGCGGCGAACCACTCGAGGACCTGTTCGTCATCGAAGGATCGACCGCCACCTGGAGAGTTTCGGAACTGGACCCTCTGCCATTGGGCCTCCTGACATTGACCGCCAGCATCGACGATGTCCGCGGCAATCCTGCCGAGGATCGGTTGTTCGAGGTTCTGGTCACTCCCGGGGCTGCCTCGGCACGACCCTTCGATTGGCAGGACCGTTGGCATGTCGATTTCCAGCGCGACAATTACAGCATCGGATTGCAATTGGACCAGTTCGGCAATTTCAGTCCCTTCGCAACTCCAGGTGCTGATGGTGAGGCTGACCACAGACAGGATCTGCTGACCGTCGGACTGCAGTCTGATCAGCCAACATCGGCAGCGGCGGCTGCAGGTACCGACATGCGGGTTCGCATGTGGGTCGAACAGACCATCATCGACCGGATGAAGTTCATTTTCGGTGAAACACCTCAAACTGGTGGAGAAGGCCTTCAACCTCGATTGCAGATTCAGACCAGTGCCGTCGGCGCAACCAGTGCCATCGGCATCGGCGGCGATGATGTGGATCCGTACAGTTACGCACTCGGGCGAGCAACCTTCGACTACCGCAACAGTACAGCCAATGATGAACGCGCCTCCAACCGTGGCGTTTTCTCCAGCAACATGGTGCAGTTCTACTGGAACTCATGGACCTTCCGGAATCGGTTTCAGGAGGTTCTCCCGCACCTGGGTGTACCGGTGGGAGAGCATCCACTCGATTCCCTCGTCCTCGGTTTCGGTTTCGAGAGACTCGATCCGACCAACTCCGCTGCACAGAATCTGAGATACGACGGCGTCTGGGACGCGGTCGATGCCTGGAGCCGAATCAATGCAGTAGTGGCAGCCCATGAGGTGGGACATGCTGTCGGACTGTGCGCCAACGGCGCCCCTCCGACGGGACTGTTCGGGGGTGTCTCCAGCGCTGATTTCACCGGTCCCTACACCACTTCATTTCACATCGATACACCAGGTTTGAACGTGATGTCATCTGCGCTAGGCCTGACCTCCGCACTCGTCGAGGGAGATGTCGGGTATCACCTCAACCCATTGAACGAGGCATACATCGCCGAGTGGACCACGCTGGAGCCCTAGATGCATGACAACATGAAACTGTTCAAGATCCTTCTGATCTTCGCAGGCTATTGCCTGCACGGACTTCCAGCAGTGGCTGCGGAAGATCCATGGCCACTGTTTAGCCACTCCGATCACGTCCTTCATGGCACCGTGGTCGAGATCATCGAAGGAGAGAGGGACCGCCTCTACAGGATCGCCATCGATCCAGGTACCGGAAGCGCCGGACCGGAGAACTGGTGGCTGAGAGAGCCGGAAGGTGAGGGCTCCGAGGGAATCGGAGCACTCCCTGGACACCGCGGGGCATGGCTCGTGGCTGACTATGCAGGAGGTGAATTTCCTGCTGCAGACGCCACGCTCCTGCCCGGCGGTTTTTTTTCCATCCAGGATCCGTCCGTTCTTCCAGCCCTACAGCAACTCCTGGAAACCGATGTGGATCCAGCAATCCCTCTCGAACTTCTTGAAGCGACGGATGCCACGGTACGCCGGATCGCCATCGGCTGGTGGCGAGTTCGCGGACCCGAACCGGACGCCAGACAGTTCAAGTTCATCTCGAATGCCTTTGGCCGCGAGACCGACTCTGCAACACAAAGATCCTGGCTGGAACTATTCCTGCAACACGGTTGGGGATTCGAGCCAACGGGACTTGCTGATCTGGTTCCCCACTCCGAGGATCCTGCAGTCTCGATGTTGACGTTGCAATATTTGAAAACACACGGTACGCCCCGCCATTTCGCAAGATTGGTCAGTGCCTGGCCCGCTGCCGATTCAGCAGCAAAAATACGCCTTGCAACCGCCTATCGAGATCTTGGCATCGAAGAAGCGAGCCCCTGGCTGCTCCAGGGGATCACCGCGGATGATCCGTCATTGCGTCGCCATTGCATGGAGTCCCTGGGCATCTCGGATACTGCATCCTGCCGCAGTGCCATCCACTCGCTGTTGCACTCCACATCGGATGAAATTCGAACAGCAGCACTCTACGGACTTGCGCGCAGCAGAACCCCCTGGGCATGGCAGTTGCTCGACATCACCATATCGAATCTGTCCGGGTCAGATCCCCTGCTTCCACTCGCTACCGCGCTGCGAAAGCACCCGTGGAAGGTCCTCAGCACGAGAGGAACACACTGACCGTGAACACCGAACTGAAGAGAATCCTCGACCAGAAGATACACCTGAAGACTCCAGGTACCTTTCATCTGGGAACTGGCCGATGGGCACGGAAAATCCTCTTCGATGGAGAGTTCTTCCAGTTCGCCAGTGGCCAGACCCCGCTCCACTTTCCAGTATCCGACCTCTGGCAAGAGCATCTGGAACCGGCCCAACTCGACTCCTTGTTGGCTCGCTGGTATTCAGAGACACGAGACATCGAATTGCTGCTTGCGACGGTCGATGAGCTGGATCCAGCGATTTGTACAGAACTTTGCCTGAGCCAGGCTTGCTGGGTGCTGGTCGATGCATTTCTTTCATGCGGAGAAATATTCCTGTTCGAAGAAGTAGCAGGAGATCCGATCGAGATCAGCAAGGGAATCCACACGAAGTCGCTGTTGTCTGAACTCACTCAGCAACTCGAGATGGTGGATACAGCCCTCAGCATCTTGCCGTCAGAACAGGAATTGTTGCTGCTCTCACCGATGGGAGTGCATGCCAGAGACGAACATAATTGCTGGTTCTTCTCTCGCATAGGGATGCTGATCGATGGATTCAGAACCATCCGCGAGATCGAATCGGACTCCCCCTTCTGCTGGACCTGGACCCGTCATCACCTCGCCGAAGCCGCCAGATCCGGGTGGGTCCTCAAGAAGAAGTTCCCTGAGTTGTCTCGAGTTCAACTCGATCAACTCGATGCCAGTGCCCGATCTGAAATGCTCGAGCAACTGGAGCAGGCAACACCGATGGCGGTCGAGCCCGTGAAGATCCTCGACCGATTGCGTCAACTTCACCGGATCTCCGGGGATCAGGAGGCCAAACGCTCCGTCGAGATACGTCTCGTCGATGCTCACCGATCTGCCAGAGAACCAGAATCTGCCATTGCCATTCTCGACCACCTGCTTGATGGAAAACCAGGGGACGAGGAAGCGTCCGCGATCCGCATCGAGATCCTCGTGGAACGAGCAGAGCAACTGCTCGCTGGAAGCCAGCCTGAAGAGGGTCGTCGTTATCTTCGAAGAGCGATTGAAGTCTCCGACGATGACCAGTTGAGATTACGACTGATCGCCTCGCACGACACTCCCACGATGCAGATCCGCGAAGGGATACGCATCGCATCCCTGTTGCACAGGAACTCGCAACGAGAGAGATCTCTGAGGTTGGTGGACAGCCTCGAGGCTCTTCATCCGGAGAATGACCAGATGCAACAGGCCAAGATTGACTTCCTGCTCGATCACGGCGAGGAACAAGCATCGGAAGCCGCACTAGAGCGGCTCGCAGCGCGCCATGCAGCAGAAGGAAACATCCAGCGCGCAAGACAGATCGCTGACAGCGTCAGAATACTGCGAAGAAAGCGCGGGGTCGAGGATCAGCAGTCAACAAAGGGGCGGATCGCACTCAGGAGGATTCGCCTGTTCTGCATGGTCGCGCCCTTCATCGCCATCGCCATCATCATCTCGGTAGCGGAGTTCTCGCTCCAGGGAGTGATCGCCAGCGCAGACACCTTGCCTCCCGATCAGTGGCGGCAGGAAGCTCAACCCTGGTTGCAATGGCTTCCTCCCGGACCCTGGAAGGAGGGCATCGAACGCGCAGCCTTGCTCGTCGATGAACGATCCAAGGACAGCCAACGCAATTACGCCAGCGCTGCACAGGAAGCTCTCCAGGACGCACGCGGAGCACGGCTCCTCGGCAACCACCTTCAGGCGAGACAGAAGCTGGAGACCGCCATGAAGTTCGGAGCAGCCGCTCAGGCCAAGCAACTGCTCGCCAGCTGGCGACAGCAAGATCGTGACGCAGCAGATCTACGCATTCTGGTTGAACAGGCACGAGACGTGACAGATCTATCGGCAGCTCGTCGCTGGAGTTTACTGCTCCTGGAACAATTTCCTTCCAATGATGCGACGATGGGATTGACCATCCCCGTTCGCATCGATTCAGGTGTGCAGACCAGGATGGTCCTGGAATCCGGTGAACTGATCGACCTCCCGACATGGATCGAGATCCCACCCTTCGGATCCAGAAAGGTGACGCTCGATCTGGGTGGAAGACTCAGTGAATTTGTGATCACCGCCCAGGGGCCCGAATCGATCGTGCTGCCGAGGCCTTGAGATCATCAGGACTGCTGAATCAAGCGCTGCAGGATCTGCTGCACCTTGCGGGGATTGGCCGCTCCTTTACTTGCCTGCATCACCTGCCCGGTAAGAAATCCCATCAACCTGGCATCTCCCGCACGGATCTTATCCACGACATCCGGATGTGACTCTAGCACACCCTGAACCCACGCCTTCAGTGTCGATTCGTCGCTGACCTGCTCACTGGTCTCGGCCAGGATCTCGGTAGGAGATCTTCCATCGGCGATGGACTTTTGAAGAATCTCGCGTCCCTTCGCGACACTGATTCGATCCTCCTCCACCGACTTCACCACTGCCGCAATCGATTCAGCCGTCAACGGGTAATCATCCAGATTCAGTTCCAGCTCATTGAGGTGTCTCAACACCTCCCCACGAAACCAATTAGATGCGGAAGCCGCGGATAATCCGGCAGCCATCATCGCATCGAAGAAATCGCCGTACTCTCTCCTGGAGAGAATTGACTCGGCCTCGCGCGGAGCGATCTGCAACTGCTCGACGAGTCGCACTCGCCTGCTCGCTGGAGTCTCGGGTAAGGACGAGCGTTCACGCTCGATGTCAGTCTCCTCGATGATCACCACTGGAAGGTCCGGATCGGGGAAGTAGCGGTAATCTGGAGAATCTTCCTTGCCCCTCATCTCTTCGGTCACCTCATCCTCTTGATTCCACAGGCGCGTCTCCTGGCGGATGACGCCTCCCGCTTCCAGAACCTGGATCTGGCGTGCGGATTCCACCTCGACAGATCGCTGGATCGACACGAAGGAGTTCAAATTTTTCAGTTCGGTTCTGGTGCCGAGTGGATCGGATCCTGTCGGTCGGACGGAGACGTTGACGTCGGCCCTCAGGTTGCCCTTTTCCATGTCTGCATCACTGACGCCGATCCAGCGCAAGATCTCGCGGGTCGATCTGACACAGTTCGCTGCCTCGACTCCGCTCATCGGTAAAGGCTCGGTGACGATCTCGAGCAGTGGGCTGCTACAACGATTCAGATCGATCCGGCTGGTCTGATCGTCTGCGTGGATGGATTTCCCTGCATCCTCTTCCATGTGGATGCGCACCAGCGGAAGTACTGCATCGGTACCGTCCTCGCGTGGGAAGTGAATTTCTCCTCCCAGTGCATACGGTCGGTAAAACTGGCTGATCTGGTATCCCTTCGGCAGATCGGGATAGAAGTAATTCTTGCGATCGAACCTGCTTTCTGGCTGGATCTGACACCCGAGACTGATGGCGGCCCGGATCGCGCGTCGGACCGCTGCCGCATTGAGCACCGGCAACGCTCCAGGCCAGCCAGTGCAAACGGGGCAGATATTGTGATTGGCCTCGGAACCCGTTTCACGGACGCAGGCGCAGAACATCTTGGTATCGGTCGACATCTGGGCATGAATCTCCAGCCCGACTACTGTTTGCCACGTCATGCCGCCCCCCCATCCGGAAGCGCCCGATGATGATCGGTCCACTGTTGCCAGCGGGATCCCATTTCAAGCAGTCTGTGATCACTGCCTCTGGCCCCCATCAGTTGCATACCAATCGGCAATCCGGAGGCGTCAAATCCGCATGGAAGTGCCAGCGCCGGAACACCAGCGAGATTGGCAGTCACCGTCAGGATATCGCAGGCGTACAGTGCGATCGGGTCATCGATTCTTTCGCCGATCGGGAAGGGGGCGAAGGGAGATACAGGTAACAGCAGCGCATCACACTCCTCGAGCACCTGGTCGATCCCTTCCCTGATCAGATCGCGCACCGCTTGAGCTCTGGTGTAGTAGGCTTCCCGGTATCCTGCCGACAGCACGAAGGTTCCCAGCAAGATGCGTCTTCTCACCTCACTGCCAAAGCCTCGATGACGACTGGTCTCGTACAACGATTGGAGGTCCTTGGAGGATTCCCTGGCCCCGATATGAACGCCGTCGTACCGAGCCAGATTCGAAGAGGCCTCGGCAGTGGCAATCACCTGGTAGCAGGCATTTGCCGCCTCGATGTGAGGGAGCGATCGTTCGATGATCTCTATGCCCTGGTCCGCCATCTGGCTTGCCGCAGTCTGTACGGCGGTCGCGATTTGCTCATCGATAGCGGGGCCGAAACCCTCGGAAACAAGCGCCACCCTCGAGATGGGCTGCACAGTTTCGTCATCCAGGGTCAGGCTGGTGGCATCGAGGGGGTCGTGTCCTTCCATCACCTGCAGCACCTGGCGACAGTCTTCAGAGTCGCGTGCCACCGGACATATCTGGTCTAGACTCGACCCGAAGGCGATCAGACCTCGCCTTGAAACCCGGCCCCAGGTCGGCTTGAAGCCCGTCGCACTGCAGAATGCTGCCGGCTGGCGGATCGAGCCACCGGTGTCGCTGCCGAGGTGAAAGGCCCAGCCATGGCTTCCCGCCAGCGCCGCCGCCCCACCACTCGAACCGCCAGGCACCCGACTTCGATCCCACGGGTTCGACACCACTCCATGCGATGATGTCTCGTTGGAAGCGCCCATGGCGAACTCATCGCAATTGCTCTTGCCGGTGAGAACGGCCCCTGCTGCCCGTAGCCGACGAACTGCCGTAGCGTCCTCGTGGGCTCGAAATCCCTTCAAGATCGAACTGGAGGCATCGCTGGTGCCCTGTTCGGTAGTGATGTTCATCTTGGCAGTGAATGGGATGCCATCGAGCGGTCCCAGAATCTCTCCTGCCGCTCTTCTTTGATCACTCTGATCTGCGGCCGCACGCGCCTGTTCGGGAAAGGTCTCCACCACTGCACCGATTTCCCGCCCCAGGTGCTCGAGAAAATCGAGGTATCCATCGATCAACTGCCGAGCACTGCATCGATGCTCTCCGAGCCATCGGGTCACCTCACCGACGGTGGCATGGCGAGGAGGCAGTGAAGGAGGACTCGACATCGGTGGCCTCCTACCCGACGACTCGCGGGGTCACAAATGTGCCATCGCGCCAGTCCGGAGCATTCTCGCCGATCGCAGTTGCATCTCTCGGTCCTCCAGGGTCGCTCTGCTTGGCCGGTAGATCGGGGCGAGCGTCCGATATGCGAACCGAACCGACCATGGCATCGGTCTGGTGATCTTCAGGGATCTCGACTGATCTCAGCACATCGACCAGATCGAGGATCTTCTCCATGTGATCTACCAGCCCCGCGACCTCCTCGTCAAAGATCTCGAGTCTTGCCAGACGCGCGGTGGATCGGACCAGGGCCTCGTCGATGACAGGCCGATCCGGATCGGTGGGAGTTGGCTCTTCAGATTTGATACGGTCCCCCTTTCCGACCTCGAAGTTGGCCCTTCAGTTGCACTCAACTCCGCTGTGCCGCAAGAGATCGTGCATCGGATGCGGTCGTAGATCGATGAAAAACTCCCGATCGACCTGGCCGACCGGGAGTCCCTTTTCAAAAATGGTACCGGCGCAGGGACTCGAACCCCGGACCCAAGGATTATGATTCCTTTGCTCTACCAACTGAGCTACACCGGCATGGGCACCGACGATAGCGGTATTGTCTCGGGCTGTCCAGATCGACGGTCCAGTTCCGCTCCCGGGGACGTCCATCGACCGGATTCGATACTCGCTTCACTGGTGGCGTTACTGTGGCCCGAGTCCTGTAGACTCTGTGCCTGTCCGCCGAGCCGTGGAAAATCGCTCTGTGGCGACTGCCAGACCCGGCTCCCACCCCTCTCGCCAGACTGCTGCCGCTGCCTGCACAGCGGCCCCGATCGTGCTGGCGACTGTCGCGGCTGCCGTGCAGGCGCTCCGCTTCGACCGATGATTCACCTCTCGACACACGAGGGAGCATTGCGGGAATTGATCCTGCTCGGAAAGCGCCAGCACCGCGACGATGTTGCAGAACTGCTCTCGACGGCGTTGTCGGCGATCATTCCGTTTCGATGGCCAGGCATCCGAAACGCATCCGCAGTGGTCCCCGTGCCGAGGCACTGGCTCCGGCGCTGCACTCAGGGAGTCTCCTTTGCCGAGAGACTTGCGATTCCGCTGGCCAGCAAGCTCGGACTCAGATGTCGACACCTGCTGCGAAGACGCCGCGGGCCGACCCAGGTGAGTTTGAGCGTGGGCCGCAGAAAATGCCTCGCAGCGGGCGCGTTTCAACCCAGGAGCCCTCGGCATCTCGCGCTTGCTCGGCCCAACAAGGTGGTCTTGATCGACGATGTCTACACCACCGGCGCCACACTTCGAGCGGCGACCCGTGCCCTCGAAGCCTCGGGGCTGGAGGTCCAGTTGTGGATTGTCGCCAGCGTCAGTCCAGGATCAGACCCGGGGCGGGATTACGGGATGGCGACCAGATAGGCGATCCAGGCATCGGTATTTTCGGCTTGACGTTCGAGTGTGAACTCACCATCGCCTTCCCCATCCTCATCGGTCCCCTCCCAGTAGACCTCGACCGAGGAGAAACCGGCATCGATCAAGATGTCCTGACTCTCCTTCATGCCGTAGCGACGCCAGTCGTAGGAGAAGGCGCGCTTCATCTTGGATCCGTCCGGAAAATGGAAAGAGATGTGGCAGAGAATCTCATCGCTGATCCCACAGACCTTGTCCTGGTCCCAGATATAATCGAAGCCGTCCTTCTCGTGCTCCTCCTCCATCTCCTCGTAGGCCTCCTTGCCACCGTAGATGTCGAGGACGAAGAGGCCACTTCCAGCGAGGCTTTCGCGAACCGAACTGAAGTACTCGATGAGTTGCTGGCGCTGCTTGAAGATCCACCATGAAAAGTTCATGGCACATACGATATCCACGGGGTCATTGGGTGCGTCGAGAACATTGGCGATGCGGAGATCAACTCGAGAGCGTTGCTCGCTGTCGAGTTTGGTCAGGTTGTGTTCGACACCCCAGTTGACTGTATCGGAATCAAGGTCGTAGCCGATGGCCCTGTAAGTCGGATTGTGCTCGACCCATGTCGCAGAGAGAAACCCCGTACCGCAAAAATCTTCACGCATCAGGATTGGATCACGCTTGAACTTGCTACGGAATATCTCTTCCATGAACTCGATATCCGCCTCCGGCTCCTGCACCGCCCGCTGGTAAAGGTCATGTTTGTTGGCCAGAAATGCCTGTCGATCCGGTTTCTTCTTCTTGTTCTTCTTCGCCCCGGCCACCAATGGCCCCCCTAATCAGCTCTGTTCTCTGGTGATCATCCTGTCCGTATGATCTGCAGATCATCGGCTCTTCATGCCACTTCTCAAGGCATCAGTTGCCACTTCTCGGCGAGAACTGCCCTGCTGGATATCGCTTTCCACCGCCAAGGAGGGGCTACGAAGCCCGACCCCGGCACCCGGGTCGATAAATCAACTGGAGTCTTCGATGTCTCCCCCGTTATCCTCTCACCCTACACGCAGGGACCGAGGGCTCGCAATCAAGAGCGCCGATGAAATCGGACCGGGTTCCATGGCGAGGCGTTTGACGAGAGCGAAGGGATGGCAGAGTGACACCGGAAATCATCGAGGTCCTGATCGTGCTCGCAGTCACATTGATCTTTTTCGCCAGTGAAATCCTGGCGGTCGATATCATCGCCGTGCTCGTTCTTCTCTACCTGGTAGTTCCCGTGCCCTGGCGAGAGCTTCCCTTGCTCCCCCTCGATGATGCTCTGCTGGGATTCGGGCACCCTGCGGTGATCGGAGTGGGTGCTCTGTTCATCGTCAGCGAAGGACTTCTGAGAACCGGAGCCCTCGGATTCCTCTCCAATCACCTGCAGGAGTGGAGTCGAGGCAGTAACAGGATCTTGACGATCTTGATTCTCCTCATCGTGCTGGTGGCCAGCGCCTTCCTCAACAACACCCCGGTGGTGGCGATGTTCATCCCGGTGGTGCTGGGAGCGTGCCTCCGAAGTGGCATAAATCCGTCGACGATTCTCATCCCACTCTCATACGCTGCGATCCTGGGAGGAACCTGCACCCTCATCGGCACATCCACCAACATCCTGGTGGCATCCATCGTCGGGGTATCGGTTGAGGATGGTGGGCCCGGAATTGAACTGGGCATGTGGGACTTCACGCAACTGGGTGTCATCCTGGCAGCGATCGGATTCATATATCTGCTGACCGTGGCGCCCAGATTGTTGCCGGAAAGGCAAACGATCACATCGCTCGCCAGCCTGGGCGGCGACCGGCGACACCGGGAGTACATCACCGAGATCGAGGTTCGCGGTGGCGATCTGATCGGCAAGCGATTTGGCGACACGATGCTCGCCATCCCGGGCAAGGTACGAATACTCCAGATCATCCGTGGCGAGGAGATCATCTGGCCACCCCTGGAAGATGAGAAGCTTCAGCTCGGAGACGCTCTGGTGATCTCAGGGTGCATCGAGGACCTGATGGAAGTTCAAGAGGAACAAGGGGTTGCGAGTCTCTCCGAGATCGTTTCCGAGACCGAGGGAAGCGCAACTCAGCGAGAGTCTCAACTCGCAGAGTTACTGGTTCTGCCGAGTAGTCATTATGTCGGCCAGCTGCTCGGGTCGGTCGAGTTGCGCCGCCGATTCGGGCTCAATGTCATCGGACTCCAGCGTCACGGCATGCACATGCGCAGCAAGATCAGCGAGCATCCGCTGCGAGTCGGAGACGTACTATTGATCCAGGGAACACCTGAAGGTCTCGATAGAATCCGCGCAGAAGAGGGCCTGGTACTGATGTCGGGTGTCGACGATGTCGTCGTTCGTAAAGAAAAGGCGCCTCTGGCCATCTTGATCCTGATCGCTGTCATCGGATTGCTGGCAACTCAGGCTTTGGCGATGGCATGGGTAGCTCTATGCGGGGCTGTCGCCATGGTCATCACTGGTTGCATCACAGGTGCAAGGGCTTACGAAGCGGTGCAGTGGAAGATACTGGTGTTGATCGCCGGAACTCTGGCGCTCGGAAAGGCCATGGTCGACAGTGGAACCGCCGACTGGCTTGCGCAGGTCGTCGCCAGTTTGGAGCCGCACCTCGGCGCACACGGCCTGGTCGTGGTGATCCTGATCGTCGCCGCCCTGTTGACCGAGATGGTTTCCAATGCAGCGGTCGCTGCAGTGCTGGTGCCGGTGGCTCTGAAGATCGCTACCGAGGTGCAGGTCTCTGCCGAACCATTTGTCATGGCGGTGGCCTTTGGTGCGTCTCTATCGTTCTTGACGCCGATAGGATATCAAACCAACACCCTCGTCTATGGCGCCGGAGGTTATCGCTTTGGCGACTTTGCCCGGGTCGGAGCCCCGCTGGTGGTGATCATCTGGACCGTGGCAGGTCTATTGATCCCCTACTTCTGGCCGCTGACTGGCTGAATCTGCACCGATCTCAGGGACAAACCGTCTCCATGCACTGCAAGGTGTCGCCGGTCAGATCCTCCCCACACGTCGCTCCCGGGGCCGGCAATTCTTCGCCACCTGAGAAGAGATATGTCAGTACTGTGACGGGATCCGCAACATCGATGCTGCCATCGTCGTTACTGTCGTGCCCATCTTCACAGCTGGTGAGGGAAGTACCTCCTCCGAACAGAAGTTGCAGCGTCGAGATCGCATCCGAGATATCGAGCGAACCGTCTCCATTTCCATCGCCACGAACGAAGAAGACGCCAGAGCAGGATCCAGGTTGAGACAGTGCGTCAGCGGGATCGGAACATGCAAGACGCTCGTCCCCATCAAAGTGGCCGTCGAGATCACGATCGATGCCCATCCGTAGGGCCGATTCGGTGGGGACCACGGTGAAGGTCACTTCCGCACCCGCTTCCGCCGAGTTGAGAAGTTCGGTGAAGGTGGTGCCTTCAGTGAGGATATCGGACTGGAATATGCCGGTGCCGGCACCCACCAGTACCCATCCACGAAGGAAACCGCCTTGCCACGCCTTGGCGATCACACCGACCCTGCCCAGGCTCGCCTCCTCGAGGATGATCTGCGCATCTGCGAGCACCTGAGGGTCATCTCTGTTGGTCTCGTCGAAGGTGATCTGCCTGCCCACTGCAGCGTGCGAATCCTGGCTGGGCGAACCGAGTGGTTCGAACGGTGTCTGGTTGCTTCCATCAGGTAGGTCGGATCCAGAAAACGCGAGCATGAAGGCGGTCAGATCAGCAATCTGCTGATCATTGATGACCGAGAAGGCCGGCTCACTGATGAAGCGTTCGACAGAATCCACCGACCCGTCGTGCAGGAATCCGAATCCGGTGGTGTTGAGCAGTTGAGTCGTATTGAAGCCGGAGCGCTTGTAGACGTTTCGCAACTGAGGAATCTTGATGTTCCTCTGGGCGGAGCCGTCAACACTGACCATGCCGTGGTGCTTTTCCCCCATCGGACCGTCCGGAATCTCTTCCATGACAAAGCCAGAACTGAATACCGAGTTGGGTCCGATTCCGATGGGCAACGCGTGGCAGGTCACACACTGCAGACCTCCATCGAGGCCAGCATTGCGGTACAGATCCAGCCCAGTCACTGCGTTTCCTGGTCCCAGTGATTCACCTTCAGACCCGAAGCGACCGGTCGTGTAATGCCCATCGAGTGGCAATGCCGTAGGCAGTTCATTCCTGAGGCCGCGGAACGGATTGGGAGGAAAATAGATGCTGGCGAGGAACGCCTCGAAATCCTGCATCGAATTGCCTCCAAGCGGGAGATCATCTCCATTGATCGACATGAATGCGCCACCAAAGGCCTCGATACCAAATTTGTCTCCACGCCAGTGATGAGGTTCCTTGCCGATGATGTCCTGCAATGTCTGCGTCAACATCGGTCCCTTCATCGGATGGAAATCATCACACGGAGGTACTCCCGGAAGCGGCAAACCCATGTTGCAGACATCGACGAATGGAGCCTCCTCTCCCGCAGGATCTCCCAGATCCCATGCCAGGCGGTCGGTCCTGGCATCGACATGGCAAGAAGCACAGGAGACCTGGCCCATTCCGGAGGTGAGGTGTGTGTCGTAGAGGAACTTTTGGCCCGCGCGTACCACTTCACCGGTCGGATCGTGAAATGTGACTCGACCACTGATGGTGCCGGTCTGTATATCGATGGAAGCGACCGACGCATCGAAGTGCTCCAGCACATAGAGTTTCCCCCTCGATTCATCGAGGGCGAGACCGGTCGCTCCCGCGCCCACATCGATGGGGTCCGCAACAAGATCCCGGGTTCCGTCCGCCTGCAGCCTGACGACATTTCCTGATCCCTTACCGGCGACAAAAGCCTCGGTACCCGCGGCATTCCAGACGATGGCACGCGGATCTCCGATGCTCAGTAACTGCTGATCGGGGGGAACACTGACACCACCGGCGGGTAGATGAGGATTGAGATCCTCGATCTGTGCGCTGGCCGCACCTCCCGGGGTGATCATCGCATGCAGCACATCGATGAAGTGCCCGTTGAGATTGTGTTCGTAGCGGATGTGATTGAATGCCTCTGTTCCGACCACCGAGATGGCTCCATCGGTCGGACGAACACCGATCGCCAT
>Ga0310120_10000775_pt1 | contig 24955 bp, 19 predicted proteins | sample CB27_AW_983_MG_FD_203506 | JGI IMG/M metagenome (GOLD analysis project Ga0310120, IMG submission 203506) | Marine microbial communities from Western Arctic Ocean, Canada - CB27_AW_983 | ecosystem: Environmental > Aquatic > Marine > Oceanic | place: Canada: Western Arctic Ocean | collected...
ATCATCGAACCGCTCGCACCCTCCGCCGGCGTGAGTGAGCGCTATAACGACATCGGCTCCGTGCAGACGCAACCGCCTTGCCTCAGTCTCGACCGTCGGCGCAAGCGCTACTGTGAAGAGTCCCCTAACATTGGCGGCGAGGGTCTTCGTCAATCCGTCACGTGTCATCACACCCACGATGCCCACCCGAAGACCCGCGATGTCAATGATCGTAGATGGCTTGACGTTGAGCCACTCTACCGGGCGACCGGTGACCTCGTCGATTAGATTTGCGGCGAGAAACGGAAATCTCGCGCGAGCAGCCACTGCCTTCAGTGCACTTCGCGTGTCGGACTGTGCGTCCGTCTCGACAATGGTGTCAAGCGCTCCAAACTCGAACTCATGATTGCCGATCGCCATCGCGTTGTAGCCCAACGCGTTGTAGGCGTCAACAACGAGCGCACCTTCCGACAGATTTGACTCAATCCCTCCCTGGAAAGCATCCCCCGCGTCCAAGAGCAGCACCGCACCACCGTCCGCGGCTCGCGAAGCACGGAGATTGCGAAGATACCCGCCAAGCAGCTCCAAACCTCCCTGACGGTTCCTAGGGAACACACGTCCATGCAAATCGGTCGTGCCAACAATCGAGAGCGTCACCTGGTCACGAACAATCCAGGCATCAAACACGGTTTGTTGCCATCCCCAGATGGCTACCGCGATCAGGACAAAAGCAACGATGCGCGTAAGAGTCATGGCTTCGGCTTTTAGCATACCTTGGTACGAGTCTCGGCTGACCAAAGCTTGACGACAGCGTCAGCCACCGCCATTCTTGGCTGGAACCAATTACGAAAACGTTTTTCATGACGAACGCAGCCCATCAGATGTGGCAAAACGGCTCGCTTCGGTCGCGGCTTCAACAGGCCGGACCAGACCTGGCACTGGGACTGGTCTCCTTAACGGGAGTCTCAATAGCCACTTCGCGGCTCTTTGGACTCACAGTCAGCTACTTTGCACAAGTCACCGCGGCCTACCTAGTGCTGGCTTGCCTTCTTGTCTGGTATCTCCCGAAAAATCAGCCCCACACAGGATTAGGTGCTGCCAATAGGGTAACCCTCTTCCGCGCCACACTCATTCTGCCGCTGTCAGCCCTCGCGGTTCAAACCATCCTGCTCACGGACACCAATGCTTTGTTCATCATCACCGTGACGACGGTCGCCTTAATTCTTGACGGCGTCGACGGCTGGTTGGCGCGACGGTCTCAGATTGCGTCCGCATTCGGTGCCCGGTTCGACATGGAACTTGATTCGTTCCTAATGCTGGTGCTGTCGATTCTGGTCTGGCACAGCGGAAAGGTCGGAGCCTGGTCCGTCCTCATCGGATTGCCACGGTATCTCTACGTCGCGGGTGGCTGGATGTGGCCAATGCTTCGCGCCGAACTGCCACACAGCATACGCCGTAAAGCGGTGTGCGTCGCTCAGGGGGTATTGCTCCTTGTCTGCCTCGGCCCAATAGTCCCGCCGCCTCTGGCATCCGGTTCGGCCGCGGCGGCGATCGTCGTCTTAGCGTATTCATTCGCTGTCGACATCATCTGGCTCGCCCGTCGGCACCCTGACTCGAGGAACGCGTGACGACGATCGACGCCGCGATCGTCGCGGCCTTCGTTGTCTATGCCATGAGCGCTGGTTTTCGGAACCGAAAGCAGGCGTCCAAAAACCTCGAGGAGTATTTCCTTGCCGGCCGATCGCTGCCGGGCTGGAAGGCCGGACTCAGCATGTCGGCGACGCAGTTCTCCGCTGACACCCCGCTCCTCGTCACTGGAATCCTCGCCACCGCAGGCATCTTCGGCCTGTGGCAGCTCTGGATTTACGCAGTGACGTTCCTCTTGATCGGATTTGTCTTGGCGGGTGCCTGGCGCCGTGCCGGGGTGGTCACCGACGCGGAACTCGTTGAACTACGTTACGCCGGCAAACCAGCCGCCGTGCTCCGGGCCATCAAGGCAGTCTATCTCGGGACAGTCGTCAACTGCGTAGCTCTAGCCTGGGTACTTTTCGCCGCGGCGAAGATCGCCGAGCCGTTCCTGCTGTGGAACGAGTGGCTGCCAGCTGTCACACTTCAACCCGTGGTAGGCCTCGTCGAATCGATTGGCGTCCCACTCACGATCGGTGGCCTCGACGACCCACAGGTCTGGATCAAGACGGCCAATAATCTTATCTCTCTGGTAATGGTCCTCGGGATTACTGCACTGTATTCCACTACCGGAGGACTCCGGAGCGTTGCCGCAACGGATGTCGTGCAGATTGCCATTATGTTTCTCGGAACCGTGGCATTCACCACGATCGTGATTCAGGAGGTCGGTGGTCTGTCCGCGATGACGGACCGCGTCTACCAGCAGTTCGCGGCTGGCGGTCCCGGAGGTATCCGTCCGGACGAAATCCTCGCGTTCACACCCGACCACGGGAAGGACGTTACGGTAGAAATGCTCACACTGCTTGGGGTGCTTTGGCTCATCAACTCCGTCTCCGACGGAAGTGGATATCTGGCGCAGCGCTCGATGGCGTGTCGGACCGACCGCGATGCCAGGGTCGCGGCTGTCGTCTTCACGTTCACTCGAATACTCATGACCTTTCTACTCTGGTTACCGCTCGGCATCGGACTTCTCCTGTTGTTCCCACCGGACCCAGGCGTCTCCGTCGACCTCCTGCAAGCAGAACGTGAGACGACCTATGTCAGAGGGATGGCCGAACTCCTGCCCGTCGGCGTGAGGGGACTAATGGTGACCGCGATGTTGGCGGCTCTCGCGTCCACAGTCGACACGCATCTCAACTGGGGTTCTTCCTATTGGACTAACGACATCTACAAGCGCTTCATCTGTCAGTCGTGGCGGGGGAAAACCCCGACCGGCCGAGAACTGGTCTGGGTCGCACGAGCCTCAAATATCCTCATCCTAATCGTGGCCCTCTCGATCATGACGCAGCTGACCTCGATCAATCAGGCCTGGCAGATCAACCTGCTCTTCGGGGCCGGTCTCGGGATTGTGCTGGTCCTCCGATGGATTTGGTGGCGGATGAACGCATGGGCTGAAATTGCAGCGATGCTCGTGTCGTCGGCCGTCGCGCCGCTTCTGATGCTGGCACTCGACGACAGCCAGCAGGCACTCCGGCTACTCTTGGCCGCCGCGGCCGCCACTGCCGCGGCGCTCGTCGCGGTTTGGCTCAAAGGGCCGGAAGACCGGAAGTGCTTGAGTGCATTCTACGAGCGCGTACGACCGTCGGGGTTCTGGGGACCGGTCTCACGCGATGCCGGCCACGACCAGGGACCGAGGCGGCTGGGAAGGGCCCTCGGTGCGATGTTCCTCTGCGCGCTCTCCGTCTTCAGCTTGCTTGTTGGTCTCGGCACGTGGCTGGTTGGTAGCCCCACGCCGTTCTGGGCGCCCTCCCCGCCGGCTTGGCAGGGAGGACTGGTTGTGCTTGGACTGGCGTTGTGTCCGTTTTGGTATCGGCTCGGGAGATTATCAGGAAGGAGCACTCCAAAGTGTGGGTAATGACCTTGGCTCGTTCGACGAAAAAATCGGCTTCCCTTCCCGAACACGTATCGAGCTCTCTGCCTGGCTCCTGACCCCGGCTTCGTCGGCCAAGCAAGGTGAGGCGGCCTAGCCTCATGCTGTCGGGCGACAGCGTGCTCGGTGCGAGGGATGATCCCGTGTGCGCGGCGGGGGACAGTTGACCGTAGACCGTTAGTCTCTAAACACATCCTTCGCAATCATCGCGTGAACACCTTTGGTCCCATCCACCACTTGAGTCACTACCATGTCCATGGCCACACTGCATAGGAGGATGGCCGTCTCTCGGTCCATACCCTTCATCGCAACCAGAAAATCGATCATTTCAGCGGCAGCGATTCGTGCGGCCTCGTCAAGGTCGGCATTGAGGCCCATGGTCATGTAATGGGTAGGGGTTTCAGCGCGAGGCCATTCGAGTTCTTGGTTCTTGTGCAGAAACACTTGGATTTCACCCCTAAGGGAAGTCTCCACGGCGGAACCCGAGATTTCACCGTACCCTTGCACTGCATGACCATCGCCAACGGAGAGCAGCGCTCCCGGATTGTGAACCGGTAGATACAAGATACTGCCCGGTCCGAGGTCACGATTGTCCATGTTCCCGCCGAAGAAGTTCGGCGCACCGCTCCTCACCCGCCCCATGGCCGGCGGTGGTGCGACTCCAATTACACCCCAAAATGGCTTAATGGGAACCACCACCCCCGGCGCAAACTCCACCGTCCGATTCACCAAATCGATCCAGTGAACCCTGGACACGTTCGCATCTATTTCCCCAGGGAACAGACGTCTACTGATGCTTTGCCCTGCTATCGACATCCTAACGTCAACGGAGAGGATGCGTATCTCCAGCACATCGCCACGCTCGGCACCAGTCACGAAAATGGGACCATTCAGGGTATGGTCGCCACGACCGGTGGAATCATAACCTTCATAGACCGAGTACAGTTCGGACGGGATCTGGTCGCGGGGAACGCCCGCATTTTCGAACCAGCTCGGGTTTCCAGTAGCCGTTTCCAAACGCACGACATCACCCGATTCAATTCGCAGAACCGGCGCGAGCGATGCGTCGAAAAAAAAGATGTGAGTGGTCGACGGCGAAGCCTTGAGTTCATGAACCGAGTACGGCTGTTGGGCAAACACAGACGAAACAATACACATTACGTTTAACCCTGTGACGATCGCCCTCATTCTCAATCCCTTCGCTAGTCAACCGCTTGAGTCACCGGCGCCATGCTACACGTCACGACAAAAATAGAGGTCCACCTTCATCATCTGCCGGCTATCATCGCAGCAGGACCCTCGAGCTTGACAATATGTAGCCCCGTGTTCGCACGGTCGACCAGATATATCAGGCCGCGATCGTCAACCTCAACGTTGTTAGTTTGAATTGCAGTCTTGCAACTCTTGACACCACCGATAGTGACACAACGCTCGTCAGTATTCGGCGTAGTGGCCGGAATGTAGTACCCAACTTCGACAGGTGTGAAAGGATTTCTCACATCAACCACCCGCATCCCGGCATTGAACCATGAAAACACCTGCAGGCGGCCATAGAATGGCGGCCCAATGTGCCACTGTGTTCCGTGGGGACCAAACCGACCGCCACGACTGCAGAACCCACCATCCGCCTCCGGCACCTGAAATGTGGAAACTGGCCACGGATGCGCTTCGTCCGTAATGTCAACAAAGAACACAGCGTGACGTGATTCCTGACATTGATTCGCCACGGACTCCGACACCAGCACAACAAAGTCTCGAACTCGCTGATCACGGTTCGGAACATAATCGGCGATCTCCAGCCCGAGCAGCGGGAAAGCGGTGTGCGCACCCCAGAAAGTGGGTAGGTCGAGACGGCCGATCTCCGGGTATCGAAGCCCCGTAGGACTCGGTGCGAGCGGTGCGGCGGCACGCGGGTCGCCGGACAGAAGCTTTTCACGATCGACGACCTGCAAGACGCCGTCCCTGGATGTACCATAGCTAACATACAGTCGGTCGCCGACGTGCACTACTTCATGGACACCCGATCCACCAGGTACTCGTCCATCAGAGTCAGGCTGCACACCTTCGAGACTAAAATTTCGTACTCGGCGTGGTTCCACTGGGACCGAAAGGTCGAACGCTTGAACAATACGAGGTGCACGCCAACCATCGACCGTCCCAATTAAGTATGCGATGCCACTATCGCATTCCCACCATGTCTTGTGTGTGTGCTGTTGGCCCTCCGGTGTCCACCCCATTCGGGCAACCGTTGTCACAAATGCGGGGTTCGATGGGTCCGACACATCCCACATTTCATGGCTCTGGTTCCCATTAGCGCGCAGTAAATAGGTCTTATCGGCATCGCCACCCGGAAGGGTACTTCCCGAGCATACTTGCGCCATCTGCGCACCCTGCGCGCTTCCGGTCGCAGGAATGTGATGAAGATAGGCGGGTTGGGTCGGGTCCGTCACATCGAGAATCGAAGTTCCATTGACTTCAATTTCACCCGTCAGCGGATTCAGTGCTTCACCGGCATGATGGCCGACATAGAGTAGGCGTCGCCCAGCTTGCGTCACCGGAAGCGGCTGATAAGCCGACCGTGCCTGAAGACTGTGTGTACCAACTAGGCGAGTGTTTTCCTGTTCTGATCCGTGGCCTTGAGCAGAAACTACCACCGACACTAGACAGGCCAATCCTGTAAAGAACGCTATTTGGCTGATTGTGCCTTCGCGATGGTTCATACTTCTCTGTGGCTCCGTCCCCCTACTAACAGCCCCATTTTACGCCTTAATCAGCAGTTCGCGTTTTGACGGATTCGTAACCGATTATTCATCTGTTCCTGATAATTCTCAATAAAATATCGTCGAAAGTATTGAATAGATGTGAAACATTGCCCAGTCTTACTCCATCCCCCAGATAAGCCAGTTTAGATCGAATTCAACAACAAAATCCCTTAACCTAAAGGTGATGAGCGATGTGAAGTATTTATCTTCATTTTGTTCGTCCTTAAACCATTACAAATGCATCTACTACACCGCAACTGAGCGAAAAGTGTCTCTCCAATCGGTCGCTCTCGCCACGTTTTACGTTTCGACGACGACCCGCGGAACGCGAAATGGCGTCAGGCAAGTGTGACATGTCGTTTCCCTGCCAGTTACGTTGATTGTTAAAGAGTTCCAAACTGCGGCGGACACAATCCAAGGTGAGGGTGATATGCTGTAGTCTTCCGCGCAGAATCGAGCCGTGAACGAGTCCTTTTTCGCTCTCTAATTTTAAGGAGGAGCGACATGCGGCATGTGAAGAGTGCCCTGACCGTCGTGCTAGCTGTATGCCTACCTGCGATAGTTGGTTTGCGGGCAGTTGGTGCTGTGCCTAGCCACCCATCTTCCTTAGGCAAAGCATCGACCCAGACTGGAACCGAGCGAGAAAAACTCGTTGGGACGTATCAACTCGTTGGTCGCGAGACCAAAGACGCAAACGGGACGTGGCAACCGACACCAAATTTCAATTCGATCGGATACATCACATACAGCGATACCGGCTATATGGGTGTGCACGTCATGCCAAACGATCGGACACCGTTCACCGGTGACCAACCGACCGCGGAAGAGGCAAAGACAGCGCTGCAAGGCTACACGGCCTACTACGGTCCGTTTAGTACTCGTGAGGACGCGGATGGAAAGTTCGTCGTCCACCATAGAGTCGGGCAGATTAACCCGGGGGGCGAGGTCGACGCGAAACGCTTTTACGACTTTGCGAGCGATCGGCTCATCCTCACCCCAGCGGCAGCCGATGGCAGCAAAGAACAAGCATCGAGACGCGTCCTGTGGGAGCGGCTGCCCGAGGTCCCGCTCTCGAGCGAAGCCAGCCGGTTCGTGGGCTTCCGCCAACTCTTATATACGGACCGCTACACCGAGAGAGAAGGCCGCCAGCTCACGCACGGGCAACGAAACGAGGGACGGACCGGTTCGTACATCATCTACACACCGACCGGGCACATGATGGTGCACCTCATGGCTCGAGAAGGACGGACGCCCTACATCGGCGAAACGCCCACACCGGAGGAGGCTCTCGCGGCGTATCGGAGCTTCGGCGGATATTTCGGACGATTCACAGTCCATGAAGGCGCTGCCCCTCCCTACGTCGTCCACCACCAAGAAGGACGCCCACGGCCCAGCGCGCCGACCGATGCCGAACGGCTCTACCAGCTCAATGGTGCCGTCCTAAGACTGGGAGGCCGGCCGCGAGTGTCCAATAGTGAAATGACCGGTGGACACCTTTATTGGGAGATGTTGCCCGCACGACCGGAGTAGTTTTTAATCAAGCTCTCGTTGTCACAGTGCAGAAGGAGGTCGGGAATGCCACGGAACGTGTTCTCTTTGAGTTTCATAGGGACCGCCATCGCGGTCCTCGCAGTTTCGGTCGTCACATTGGCTTCCGGCCAGGTAACTAGCGGGACGGTCCCGATGGATAGTGACGACATCGCAGGCATCGTCACCGGTCCAGACGGTCCGGAAGCAGGTGTGTGGGTCATCGCAGAAACGCGAGATTTACCAACACGTCATATCAAAATCGTCGTGACAAATGAGGCAGGTCGGTACCTCATTCCGGACCTGCCTCAGGCTACCTATGACCTCTGGGTGCGTGGCTATGGATTGGTAGATTCCGACAAAGTCCAAGCCGAGCCTGGCGATGCGATCGACCTAACGGCGGTGGTCGCGGCCGACGCAAGAGCTGCCGCAGAGTACTATCCAGCCCTGCACTGGTTCGCCTTGCTCGAGCTCCCTCCACCAAGTGAATTCCCGGGAACGGGACCGGGTGGTAACGGCATCTCACCCGACATCGAGAGCCAGGGCGAGTGGGTCCGTTCGGTGGTCAGTACGGACGGCTGCACCGGATGCCACGCGCTGGGTAACAGGGCTACTCGAGAAATCCCGGATGCCCTCGGCGACTTCGATTCACATATCGCCGCCTGGGACCGTCGCGTGCAGTCCGGACAGGCAGGCGGCGCCATGGACGCTCGGTTGGCCCGAGTTGGGCGAGAGTCCGCGCTGGAGATGTACGCCGACTGGACCGACCGTATTCAAGCAGGCGAGTACCCGCTGACACCACCACCGCGGCCGCAAGGTGTCGAGCGAAATGTCGTCGTCAGCCTCTGGGACTGGTCCACTCCCGAGACGTACATGCACGACCTGATCTCCGCAGACAAGCGAAATCCACGGATTAACGCTAACGGTCCGGTCTACGGCGCACCCGAAAACAGCACGGATTCCATGCCAGTCGTAAATCCAACCACGCATGTGGCGACCACGGTGTCTTTGGAGGTTCGAGACCCACGGACCCCAAGCTCAGCGTCAACCCTTCCCAAGATGCCGTCACCATATTGGGGCGATGAAGTTATTTGGGAAAGCCGAACGCTCGCACACAGCTTTGCCATGGATAAGCAGGAACGAGTATGGATTGCGGCACGAGTTCGTCCAGCGGAGACTCCGGACTTCTGCCAAGAAGGCTCGAGCCATCCGTCAGCTCAGGCGTTTCCGATCGAACGTAGTAACCGCCAAATGCAACTGTGGGACCCCAAGACACAGCAAATGACGACCGTTGACACATGCTTCGGAACGCACCATTTGAATTTCGATGATGATGACAAACTATGGTTCACCGGGAGCGGTCCGGTGGTTGCATGGTTCGATACGAAGGTGCTTGACGAAACCGGCGACGAACAATTGGCACAGGGCTGGACTGTGCAGGTTCTCGATACCAATGGGAACGGACGCCGAGACGCATATGTCGATCCAGGCGAATCGCTTGATCCCGACAAAGACACCCGGATCGAGCGCGGCTATTACGGGGTCGCCCCAAGTCCGCTTGATGGTTCCATCTGGGGATCGACCTTGGGGATGCCTGGGGGGCTCGTGAGATTCGTTCCGGGTGACGACCCGGTGAATACTGCCCTGGTGGAATTTTTCGAGGTTCCATGGAATGACCCGGAGGCGTCAGTGCAGGGATTCTCGCCTCGCGGCATGGACGTCGATAGCAACGGTGTCGTGTGGACGGTCTTGTCGAGCGGTCACTTTGCGAGCTTCGACCGAAACCAATGCGAAGGGCCGCTTAACGGGCCGACGGCGACTGGAAGACACTGCCGCGAAGGCTGGACACTCTATCCGTTCCCTGGGCCAAACTATAAAGGAGCGACGGACTCCGGCAGTGCCGAATCGGCCTACTACAACTTCACCGATCGGTTCAATCTGCTGGGTGTCGGGGAGAACATACCGCTGGCGACCGGAAACCTTTCCGAGGGCGTGCTCGCGCTCGTAGATGGCAAGTTCTACAACTTTCGCGTGCCGTATCCGTTGGGAAGTTTCTTTGGTAAGGGTCTCGATGGGAGAATCGACGATCCCGATACTGGGTGGAAAGGCCGAGGAATCTGGACGACGTCAGGAAGTCGAACACCGTTCCACGCAGAAGGCGGAACCGAGCAAGTAGCCCCGGTCTTCAAGTTCCAGGTTCGGCCAGACCCGCTGGCCCATTAAGGCAAAAGCTACCGCGTTGTGCTGGAAACGGAACATAGAAATCAAACAGTCCATGACGTACCTCAATCGACGATTTGCTTTGACCGCGCTAATCGCGTTGGCTCTAGGGCTGTCAGTCGAAGCCGAACAAACCGACGGAGCGCGGTGGGTTACCGCGTGGAGCACCTCTCAGCAGGCTCTCGGCACTACCGTAGTAACTGACGCTACGGTTCGTCTGGTCGCTCGTGTCACCGCAACAGGCGCATCGGTCCGTATTCGATTGGACAACACGTATGGAACTCGTACCCTCGTCGTGGCCGCCGCGACTGTAGGTGTGCCGATGCGTGGAGCGGTACTCAATCCCGGTTCAATTCAAACGGTTCACTTTGGGGGACTGTCCGACGTGAGGATCCCAGCAGGAGAGAGTGTCACGAGTGACCCCGTCGTAATGCCAGTAATTGCACAGCAGGACCTCGCCATCAGCCTTCACATGCCGGAAAAGGATGTCCGCCCTAGTCAACATAACGGCGCAAGAGTCACATCGTATAGAACCAACGATCGTGATGGAGACCACACAACCAACGAAACCGGTGAAGCCTTCGTCAAGACAATGACGTCCATGCCCTGGTTGAAATCAATCGATGTCCTTAGCACAACGTCAACTGGAACAATCGTCGCATTCGGCGATTCCATTACCGACGGGTCCTGTTCGACCAACGATGGTCATGACCGCTGGGAGGACTGGGTTGCGTTGCGACTTCAACTTGACGCTGTGGACGGCGCCCACAAAGCAGTGATCAACGAAGGAATCGGCGGCAACACCATCACTGGAAACGTGAGTCCGCCACCCACCAGCACCCCCGGAACCAAACGTCTAGAACGCGACGTCCTGTCGCACAGCAGTGTCACTCATGTAGTTCTTTTCATGGGTACTAATGACATTCGTCGAGACGTAACCGCCGCGCAGGTCATCGAGGGAACTCAAGAGATCATTAACCGTACTCATGCCGCTGGTCTCAAGATTCTTGGGGCAACGATTATTCCCCGTCACAACCGTGCGCCGACGGAAAACAACAGCGGGTGGACACCGGCTAAAACGACAACCCGAAACGCCGTGAACGAGTGGATCAAAAACGATGCAACCTTTGACGGGGTAATCGACTTTGATCAAATAGTCCAGGATCCAAGAAATCCCGATCGGATTCATGCACCGTTTGATTGCGATGGCATCCATCCGAATCAGCTTGGGTACTACGAAATGGGCCGAGCCGTCGAACTAAACTTGTTCGTAGATTAAAGCGGCCGATTATCAGCACGACTCTCGCTTCCGGTCGGCGGGTAACGCTCGAGCCGACACAGATCCCATGGCACACTACCACCACTCCCGCACGAGACGTTGGCACTCTAGTTCGAATGCTTCTTCATACGCTTCAACACACTCCGACCATCTGTGCTCTTCTCACCGTTGGCGAACACGACAAAGCTCGTCTCGATTGTGTCCTCGTCTTTAATCTGCACCGTTCCCTCGTGGAAATGGGCATCGACGGCCACGTCGAAGTTCGTGCCGCCATGGAAGACGAACTTGAGTTCGCCCGGCTTCTCGGTCTGCACGAACCGTAGCACCGGCGCGTTCATCAGGGCGCAGTAATGGGTTTGGAGCAGTTGGTCTCCATCCATGTGAAAAATGGTGGCCATTTCGTTGGGCGTGTCCGCACCGGTGGTCTCGATGATCGCTGTGCCCGCAGCCGCCACCTTAAAGCTCGCAACTGGCGTATAGGCTCCGTGACCGCTGGCGCTGGTCTCGCTGACCCAATCTCCAGACAAGGTCTTCAAAACCTCCATCGCGGATTCCGCGTCGTAGATGATCGTCTCCGGGGCATCAGCCGACTGACCGGCGACCGTTCCAGGGGTTGCCGCAGTTACAAAGACCGCGCACAACACCGCAAAAATCGTCTTCTTTAGGTTCTTCATGACTATGCTCCTGTCTGATAAATGTCTTTCGTTGTGGACAACTGATCATTTACTGTCAAATAGAAACGGCATGGCCGTCCTAGCATTGCACACCTACTAGACTACCGCACATCGATGAAAACTGGGTTCGAATAGAACCAGAGGTCAGCCCATGGGTCTTCACCGACTGTATCCATCACGGGTTCGACATCGTGTCCGCTCGTGCCTCGCACTCGGATGTAGGCATCTTGTTCGATGGCTGGAAGCGTCGTCTTTACAGTCACCAACTCACCGTCTCTGACCCATTCCCCTTCCGTAAATCGTTCAACCACCCGCGTGGTCTCGTTCGTGTCGGTGTTCGGGTCAGTCACCGGGCCGCGGACGTGTCCAACGATCAGATCAAGTCGCTTAACCGTGGGGTCGTTCCCGCTCTCGTTTGGCACGTTCGGATCACGAAAACGTATCGAAACCTCGATCTGCTCATTGGCTGAGATATGCAACGTTTCACCAACACTCGCAGTTCCTGCCGCTCCAGTGGCCACGACATCGAGTTCCGTGACGAGGTCTCCGGCGACGGCAAAAATTCTTCCAGCCCTAAGACCATCCAACACGTCATCGTAGCTCTTTCGAGCATGCACGTAAGTCTTGTGAAACTCGCCAGGCCAGAAATCCACACCACGTTGCTCCGTCTCCGTGTAATGCTTGTGTGAGTCAGATGTGGCGACGATCCAGAAACGTCGTCCCTCGCCCAGCATCGAATCCCATAAGCCACCGACGATTGCAGTCATTTGATCAAAGCCGCCGAGTGTGCCCGCACCTTCGTTTCGGTACGCGCCTCGAGCGGCTGGGGGTCGGCCCGATACATTCGACACGGTGAAGGCCCCGGCCTGATGTCCTGGTGCGCCTTCCATTCCACGATACACATCAGGCGCCCGTTCATTATTGGCCCTGAGTTCCCATGGTTCGTCATACCCGTACTGGCCGAGTCCCGTAGCAGACCTCGACGGATGGTTCGCAAACACCAACGGCAATCGAGGCAACTCCCGCATGTAGTCCAATGCGCTGACCCTCGCCGCCTCTGTGTCACGCTCAGGATCGACCGGCCACACCTCATTCTTGTCAAACCGGGACTCTATTTGAAACAGCACAGACGACTCATCAGCAGCGTTCGGCACGATCAGCGTGTGGTGGTCCATCCCTGGCATGTTGAGCTCCATGCCGTAGAACTGCAAGACATCAGGCACCAATTGCCGGGACTCCGCCAACTCGGCGTATGCCTGTGTCGCATTGAACTTCGCGTGGTTTGGGCCCCCGTGGTCAGTAGTCACCATCCAACTTAAGCCAAACCGCTCAGCCATCGATGCATTCTGCGGCGTCGAGTAGATCGCATCGCGGCCCTTGATCACACGAGGCGTGTCACCGGTTCGATCGTAGCCTGGGCTCCAGTGGCTATGTACATGGGAGTCACCTGCTAACCACCGGCGCTCGGATGCCTGCGCTGACAGGATGATCGCTGCGCCAGCAATCACGAAGACGAGTATGCCTGGTCGCATGTGTGGCTTCCCTTCTCCTTAAAACAGTCCTTATCCATTCTCGCTCAGACTACGGTCGTCACATACCTTGTAGAGGACCTCCTCTTTAGTAGTCGCAATCGAAGTAATTGAACTGGGTCCAGTATAGGACTCTCGGCTCACAACAAAGTCCTCGTGATGGAATAGCTCATGACTTTCACAATTTAGCTAATGACAAACTGTCCGTGAAACGTAAGAGGGATACGCTGGTCAAACCACAACTTGGCCCTTGGCCCTTCGGCCATGTTCATTGCATCAAACACTCCCACAAAGCTCCGGTCTGCGGGACCGTCGAAAATAAGTGAAAGCACCCACCCTTCCCCTTCATGCACCGCGTTGGGGCAAGGGACGAAGACAGGCTCTGAGACCAACTGTTCATCCGGACTGTTCCACAAATCCTGCTCACCGCGGTCATGGTCGAAGCGCCCGAGTCCGTGGGAACCTTGCATCCAAGTATGTCTGTTTTCCTTTGTCAGCATGACCGGGCTGGCCGATGGAAACTCCTGCAGGTCCGTGGTGAGCACCTCGGTCGTGAAACGATTCTCTGCAATTCGTCCGCGCACCAGAGCCGATGGGCACGCCAGCTCATTGCCGCCAATCGCATCCAGGGAATTCAGATCCTTGTAGCGGCACATGTCGAACACGATGTCGCCTCTCTCCTCAAAAGCGTTGGCAAAGTGCCATACCCAGAACGCGTCTACCTGAATTCGTCTGGCCTTTGAGGTCGCGTCCAACGGCACGACAATCAGTTCGCTTCCTCGCTCGGGTTCCCATCTGAAGAGGTCTGCGAAGCCACCAACTTGAAGGATGGCACGCCAAAGTTGTAGGACAGCGGGAGAGATAAGGAAGATGGCATGCTTGTCGGTGATGGCAAAGTCGTGGACGAGCGTGGCATAGGGCAACTCCACGCTAGCGACACGCCGAGCAGGTCCTTTCTCCGGGAGTCCAAACAGGTCGAGGGTATTCTGGCGTCCGTAGCTCAAACCGAGGTTAAAGATGGATTTTCTGGACGGACATCGGCGCGGATGAGCACTGAATCCTTGCGGGATCACGCCGTCTAGGTCGGTGTCACCGAGAGTCTCCAACGTTGCTGGATCGATCTCTGTCGGTGTTGCCGCTTCCATCAGCCCGAAGAGGCGTCCCTGCCACGACAGGATGCTGGTGTTTGCCGTGTTTTTGACCGTCTGCCGCCAGGCAGAAGCGATGCGCTTGAACCAAGGCGCAGCGGACCCATACAGTGGGCTTCCAGCAGCACGTTCTTCACGCAAACCTTTACTCTGTACGATGCGTGTAGCGCCTTTAGCCTCTCCGCCACCGACCCGTGCCGCCACGATGCCGCCGTCGGCTTCAAAGGGATGGGAATAGGGTTGACCAAACGACTCATACAGAAAAGGGCCTGCTCGGTAAAGCGTGCCCTGAAGGTTCGTGGGAAGAACTCCCTCAATGCGAAGGTCTTCAAAGTCGTGCTCACGGTCAAGACTCTGGGTGGACAGCTTGTAAAGACGGGACGCACTCCAAAGCTGGTTTTCTTCTTTCACATCAGTCTCATTCCGGAACCGATGGCGACCGCTCATCCACTGCGAAGGCCAGTAGTACGTTGCCTGGCATACCGGCCCCAATGGTGTAACCCGATCCCATGAAAACCATCCCGTCCACCACCGTTGGGCCGGGCCCGTTCAGCGTACCGCCCCTAGCGCGGACGCGATTGACCGTTTCAAACTCCTGCGCCGTATCGTATTCCCAAACGAGCCCGCCGTCGAAGGCGTATGACGCTGAATGGGTAGGGACCACAACAAACTCCTCTCTTCTTCGGCCACGCGGCTCAGGATAACACTCATCCTACAGCTGACTGACAGAGAATCGCTAGAGCACGGCACGAAATCCTTGGGACCACTGACGTCTGACAGAGCGTAACCGCCTAGCGAATCACGCCAAGCTGAGGCTCTCCATCGACGGCTCCGGCGGTTAGGACAAAGAGTCTCGGAACTCACGCAATTGCACCATTCGCACCAGTGCAACCCTTACACCCCGGAAATCCGTCGCAATGGCCGCGTGCAATTCCGACGAACTACCTGAGAAGCAGTGGCCACGACCCGCGACACGTGGCTTAGCTTGACTCCATGGTGGCGACGGCATCTAATCCTCACGTTAGACATCGTCCATCTATCATGGCGACATCGACCGTATCTGAACAAGCTGACGCTCAACCAGTCAAACGCGATGCACGGATCGATTCGATCGATGTCCTGCGAGGCTTCGCGCTGCTTGGCATCCTGCTCCTCAATATCCTCGCATTCGGTCTGCACAGTGCCGGGTATTTCAATCCGCTTATTGCGACTGGCGACACAGAGACGAGTCGCTTGCTTAACCTCTGGACATGGGCTTCCGTGAGCGTGCTCTTTGAGGGCGCCATGCGCTGTCTCTTCTCGATACTTTTCGGTGCGGGTGTCGTACTCTTCGCGACCAGACGAGAAAACTCAGCAGGTTGGCTGCACTATAAACGTCATTTTTGGTTACTGCTCTTCGGTTTCGTGGACGCTTTCATTCTGCTCTGGAATGGTGACATCTTGATCACCTATGCCCTAGCTGGAGCAATTCTGTATTTGTTTAGGTCGTATTCTCCGCGCACCTTACTTATTACCGCTGCAGTACTTACCCTGTTGATGAGCGCCTTCTTTGGCGGTCTTGCACGCTACGGCCTCACACAAGCAAAGATGGCCGATGACATCAATTTTCGGGCTGTTTGGACCGAATTCGATGCGGACAATAATCCGTCGGTTGAAGATTACGAAAGCGAACTGGCGGAACGGCGAGAAAGTTACCGAAGCGCATTCGTTTGGACGTCAAGATATATGGCGGAGTACCTCGGTGTAGTTGCCCTCGTGCTGATGCCAGATGCGTTATTCATGATGCTCCTTGGCATGGCCTTTTTTAAGCTCGGGATCCTCGATGGCTCCTGGCCACGCCGCTGGTACATGTGGCTCGCAACGTTGGGGTTCAGCATCGGTCTCGTTACCAATCTGTGGGAATTGCAAGTGGCGTTTACTGGCCAATTCGACACGCTCTCGACATTTCCATTTCTCTCGCCAACGTACCACATCGGCCGTATCGGAATGGCACTTGGCTACCTCGGCACAGTCATGCTTGTGTGTAAGTCTGGTACGTTCCAGCGGGTACGTGGCGCACTCGCTGCGGTCGGCCGGATGGCACTGACGAACTATTTGATGCACTCTGTGATCTGTTTGATCATTTTTACTGGCTTGGGATTCTCGCTCGTCGGAACCCTAGAGCGCTGGCAACTGTATCCAATCGTCGTCGCCATCTGGACCTTTCAACTGTGGTTTAGCCAGTGGTGGCTCGCGCGGTATCGATTTGGACCCGGAGAGTGGCTGTGGCGGGTGCTAACCTATGGGAGACGGCCGTGAGTTTTTAGTTTCGCGTTCTCATTTACACATACAGAAATGGACGGGACGACTGGATGCGAACCAGTGTCGGCCCGCCCACAGTTCAGAGATTCTCCCCCGCAAACTCGAATTGCACGAGCCTGATCCCTGACACCGTCGGTCGAGTCTTCCCTTAGTTGTACTGCCGCCCACGATAGAGAGTATTTGCGGTACACGTGTTCGCTTGCGTAAATGCCGCGACAAGTTCTTGACCCGCTGGCGTCGCCTCGGCTCGCTTCGCAGCCGCCCAGCTAGCAGCATCAGGAAAACTATCAAGAAACAAAAAGCTTGTTGTGACATCAGATACCATTTCATGGCCACGCACTGTTCCAATGAGATGGCTCAATATAAACGACTGCACGTCTGTCGCACCGGCGGCTTGAACGAATGCGTTCCACCTAGTGGTAATTCTGCCAACATCATCTATGGTGCTGCCTTCGTTCACGGTGCAGGTCCAGATCTCTACGATTCGCTCACCTTCCGCTATCTGCGCCTCACCAACACCCACCAGTCCAACTGCAATCATCACTGCCAATAGTACCGACCTAATCATCACTTCCTCCTTCGCGATAAACATCTCTCTAGTGCACGTCGATCGTGCCAGAACGGAGCGTCACTAATTCCATTCCTAGAATGACCAAAGCATATTCCGATTAACCGCGAACAAATGCCGACAGCAGCGGCTAAAAACCGCGCGAGAAAGAACTGGAAGAATCCCAAGCGTGGACACAAACGCAACACACATCGGCATTGTAGGCTTAGACGCGGAGATAACTCATTCCTCTCTCGCGTGAATAGTGGCACAATGCAACGAAACGGAGGTATTTATGCGCCGAGGCAAAGTCGTCGCATTGGCCGTAGCGGTAATGGTGGCGGGTGACGCGGGGGGGATAGGCATCATACAAGCCCAACGTTTCGACCCCATCTTCGGCCTTACGCAAGTGTCGCCCACAACGGACCCACTCACTCATGTATTTACCTATTCAATAGTCGAGACAGATACAGTCCCGACCGAACTCGTGCAATTAATCGAAACGGATTTGAACCCGATTCTCGCTGACTCTGGGGCAACACTGTACGCCGTCTGGGTCCCCGTGCAAATCCCAGCGTCGGCTCCATTCGCGGGCCTTGCCAAGACACAATTGGCTCTCATGGCGGCATGGCCTGATCAGGACGATCCAGTCGAGATATTCGAGTCCACGGTGAGAGCCCTAGATGGCGTGTTGGCAGTGACGAGCCAAGTTCTAGTCCCCATTTATCTCGCAGAAGGTCTCGCGGTCCCGACCGGGACCGGATTCTACGTTCATCGTGAAGAGCTATATCACCCGCTCGACGTCGATGACGCTGTACGGCTGAGTCGGGAAGCGTGGGAAACATGGGAACCAACGTTCGGCACCCGAGTTACTAGCCTCCTCCGAGAAAAATCGGACTCCGTTGAGGTCGCCCGGCTACTGAGAATCGTGTGGTACCGGAGCTATGAGGGATGGGTCGACTCTCGCAATGCGGAGAGAGACCCTGACGCACGACGTCGTTTTGCTGCGAGGCGACTGCTCCAACTCGAAGGCTCGGGAACAGCGATTGCGACTAATCGCGCTGGTCGGTAGATTTGGCCGTTAGCACGGAGGCGCAGACGGTTCGGCAGACCATCACGATACGGATTTCGATCCTAGTGTAAAAAGCTCGAATCACCGCGGGCGGACTTCCCAGTCGCGAGCGAGGCGTTTGGCATCAACGATTTGATCCGGTGTCATCCGTTGCGCAAGTTCATCCAACTGCTGGGCATAGAGGCGCCGTGTGAAATTACTAGTCGCGCCATTCCCAGCCAACTCCAGCCACATGTAGGCCAGTACGTAGTCCTCATCGACTCCGGCACCGTACGCCAACATATAGCCGAGACCGCCCTGCGCCGGTGCATAGCCCTGCTCAGCCGCACGCCGGTACCACATCGCAGCCTCAACATCATCACCAAGAACACCTCGGCTCCTGAAATACAGTAACCCGAGGTTATATTGCGCTGGCGCATATCCCTGGTCGGCCGCACGTCTGGTCCACCTCACAGCCTCCGTGTCATCCTGTCCTACATCCTCCCCTGCGTAATACAGACTCCCTAGCTCGTTCTGCGCTTCGGCGTCACCTTCCTCAGCTCGCACAAGGAGGTCCTCAATGCTTCTCTGCTGCGCGACCGCTGGCCCACTGCAAACCGCCGCAAGAATGGCAACGGCAAAAAGAGGTGAATAATGTCGAGTCATCGCAGACCTGATGCTGGAAGTCTTGCGGTTCAATGCGTCCCGTAACCCTCGAGCGTTGGCACCAAAACGGCAGACCACACAGTTGATGCGAGCGATATCAAAAATTCTCATTTCAGGGACGAGAATTCCGCTGTAACGCTGCCAAATAAAGTCGAGACCACGTCCACACGGTCGACGATTCGTCCTTCGCTAGACTGCGCAGTCCGTCTGCGGTTGTTCCATTCGTGGCGATCAGCGGACGTGTCTGCCGAGTTCGCTTGTTTCAGGGGAAGTGGAGGGCCCCAGGCTCCGGTCAAGGTCTTCTGCCCAGCTTTGAGCTGGCGACCATCTTTGGCTAATTCCCCGACCAACCAGGGGACCGCGACGAGAACTTCGTCTGGCCACGCACGACCAACCCAATGTTCCGCAACATGGCCGTCAAGAGCGACTGACAACTCTGTGGATGTCGCTGTCGCTTGGGGTCGTACACCGCTTGAATACACAACGCCTGCATGAATGGCGTTATTCGCAATCAGTTCTGCGCCTCTTGGATGGTCGCTATAGAACACAAGATTGTGCAGTTCTATGACCGTAAAGACTTGGTCAACTACTTCCGCGATTTCCTGAATTGATGTCTTCCTTGGCTCAACGTCGTGCCGCAGTGAAATCGCGATTTCTCCTTCGATCGCAAGGTTAGCGAACTCATTCATGGCTAGCGTCACATCGTTCGCGTATTGCTCTGTCGACCACAATCGCCCGTAGACAGGGTGGGATAGTCCGTTTTTCTCCTGATTAACCTGACAGACGCACCCGATTTTGTAACCCACAGATCGTTCACCTCGAAGTTCTCGAAGCTGCGCGACCCTCTCCTGCAATTGATAGGCTTCAGAGATCGACACACGCAATCCGTCGGCAAAAGGCGTTCCCGGAGAATGGCCGTCGTAGTCATGCAACATCTGCTCTGCTAACCCTGGGAATTCGGAAACAGCCATATCACTTCAGCCTACCGAGAAAGAACCACGGTTTCAAAAACGTGAAACGCCGAAGCTCCGATTGGTAGTCTCCCGAGAAATGAGATCAGCGCCGACCCACACATCGTGTCAGACTGGCAGGATTGTCAAGCACGAACGGGGCTGGTGTCAGCCCGTCGGCACTCACCAGCGAATCGAATGCCACCTGCTGTAGAGCACTGGTCTCCTGACGTGATAGTCCTAGCTCGAAGGCGGAGCACTCGTGATCACCCAGCGAGCGTGGATCACGGCCCGTCAGTCGTCCGAAGACAACGAGTGCCTCGAGGTAGTAGCCATAGGTGCTGGCGTGGTAGTGGTCGTATGTCCAGAGACTGACCATGCCGAACTCTGTGCCGTCATACGGATTCGGGTCGGCCACACCAGTCTCCATGGCATGGGTCCAGGCCTCACCGACTGGAACCACCGACGTAATGGCCGTTGAGGCCTGTGCCGCTTGGTCGTAGCCAGCACGGACATCCTTAGCCATGGCGCCAATTGGCTGTCCGACCCAAGCACCCTCTGGCCGGTATGTTTGATCCGCGCGCGACCAGGTAGCCATTAGGTGCACTTCAACAGCTGGATTGGTGGCGTGAAGGAACTCGGCTAATCGACCACTAGTGTCAACGAGCTTGGCAGGATTGCCTGGGTCCATGAAATCCAGCGTGCTCTGCCCATGCATAACGACAACGTCCCAACCCCTCCGTCCGATGACGCCGAGACGGTTCTCAAGATGGAAGTCTAAGCCGCTACCGGGTTGCGTCTCCACATACACGTCGTAGTCCGAACCGACCTGCGCGGTGAACGACTTAAACAGGGCCGGCACTCCGCCAATCCCAGTGTTGTTGAGGTCGGTGACCGTGTCGGAGCGATAGAAACGCACCGGCGAACCGTGGCCGTAAGTGAAACTATTACCGATGAACAGCACGGTGGTATCAGATTGGGCCCAGGCCGCGGCCGGAGCGCACATTGTGGCCACGATCAGTACCTGTGTGATCCTCATGCGTGAGTCCTCCTTCGAGATCCGTTGGCTTCGTTGCGAACAACGTCAGCGATTCTGGAAGCGAACGGGCGTCAGGTCAAGCGCGACCGCGGGATTACTGCCGCCGCACGCCCTCAATTCACCATCTCAGCAAAGCGGCTGGCCGCTTTTGTGTACGAAACTCGTGCTCGGTTCGAACCCGGTCGTCGTCAGGGTCACAAGCAGGGATACCGGAACGGCGACGAGACGAAAATAACGGTCAGTTATAGACTCTCCGCTATAGAGGGATACGCGTTCCTCCGCCGACGCCACGCGGACGTTGCTCACGCACCTTCTACGATATAAGCTTGTGGTGTCCTTGAAGTGGCGCGGCTCAACGCTGACCCTGCGCGACATCTTCGTGTCCCTGCGGTGCGTTGTCATGTGGCTGAGCGACGTGCGGGTGTTCGCTGACTCGCGCAGGACGGCTGCTGCTGCGGTCATGCCCATTGCGGCGTAACAACACTTGATGGCGGAAGCACCCAGATAGTAAATCTAACGGGATCGACCGTGCACGAACGCAAATAGGAGCAGATGCCCCTCGTTAACCTCCACCGTGTTTCTCTGGCGTTCGGACACCAGCCGTTACTCACTGAAGCCACGCTGCGGGTTGAACGCGGCGAGCGGGTGTGCGTCGTCGGCAGAAATGGCACCGGCAAATCGACACTGCTGCGGCTCATGAGTAGTGAACAATCACCTGACGCCGGGTCGGTGTGGGCGGAGCCGGGAGTTCGCATGGCCAGACTCGACCAGGATGTGCCGTTCTCGACCGATCGTATGGTCTTCGACGTCGTCGCCGATGGATTTGGCGATTTGAGCGATCTGGTCGCGAGCTATCACCACACGGCGGTCACAGTCGCCGAGGACAGCACGCCGGCCTTACTCAAGAAACTGGGTCGTCTGCACGACGAGCTCGACCAACACGACGGGTGGCGCATCGAACGGCGCGTCGCGCGCGTGCTGTCGCATCTCGCGTTACCGCCAGATGCGGCGGTCGACACCCTCTCTGGCGGATGGCGACGCCGGGTGCTGCTTGCGAAAGTACTGGTGGCTGAGCCAGACGTACTGCTGCTCGACGAGCCGACGAATCACCTCGATCTCGATGCCATCATCTGGCTGGAGTCTTTCCTCTCTGAGTATCCGGGCGCCGTCGTGTTCGTCACCCACGACCGCGCGTTCCTCCAGCGGGTCGCGACGCGAATCGTCGACATCGATCGCTGTCGGCTAACTTCGTGGTCGGAAGACTACCCGACCTTCCTCCGAAAAAAGGATGAGTGGCTGGCAAACGACGCAGCCAAGCGGGACAAGTTCGACAAGCGCCTGGCTGACGAGGAAACATGGCTGCGTCAAGGCGTGAAGGCCCGGCGAACCCGCAACGAGGGGCGCGTCCGCGCGCTGACGGCCATGCGTCAGGAGCGGGCGGCGCGGCGCGACCAGCTGGGTGCGGTCCATCTTCAGATCGAACGAGCCCAATCGTCCGGCCAGATCGTGTTCGAAGTCGACGACGTGAGTAAAGCGTTCGGATCGAAACAGGTGATCCGCCGATTCTCAACGCGCATCATGCGCGGCGATCGGGTCGGTCTCATTGGGCCGAATGGCTCTGGAAAGACGACGCTGCTCCGGCTGCTCCTGGGGGAACTGGCGCCTGATGCAGGAGACATAAGCCGTGGCGCGAACGTCGAGGTCGCCTACTACGATCAGCACCGTGGGCAGCTCGATCCCGAACGAACGGTCTTCGAGACAGTCGGCGAAGGCAGCGACACTGTGACCGTCAACGGCCGATCGCGTCACGTCAATGCATACTTACATGATTTTCTGTTTCCGTCTGCACGGGCGAACTCGCCAGTGAAGTCGCTGTCAGGCGGCGAACGAAACCGGCTGTTGTTGGCCCGGTTGTTCACACGCCCGGCCAACATTCTGGTGCTTGACGAGCCGACCAACGATCTCGACCTCAGCACCCTCGAGTTACTCGAAGCACAGCTCGTCGAATGGCCTGGCACGCTGCTCCTTGTCAGCCATGACCGCGCATTCCTCGATAACGTTGTGACGAGCACGATCGTTTTCGAGGGCGACGGGAAGCTGGAAGAATACGTAGGCGGGTACGAGGACTGGAGGCGCCAGTATGTGCCAGCGGTCTCGTCTCCACGGCCGCCGTCCACGCCGAGGCCAACGAAGCGCCGGCCGAAGGACGTGGGTCCCGCACAGAAGCTCACATACAGGGAACAACACGAACTCGCCGAACTGCCCGGCCGGATCGAGGTGCTCGAGGCTGAACAGCGCGTGCTCGGCGGGGCGATCGAGGCGCCGATGTTCTACACGCGGCCGGCCAACGAAATTACCGCTGCCCTCGAGCGAGCGGAAGGGATCGAGCGTGACCTTGGCGAACTGTACACACGGTGGGACGCTCTCGATTCTCGGTCAACCTGACTACAATAGCGCCACCAGATGGATGCCATGAGCGAAGACCCGACACGCGTGTCCTTCGATCTGCCCAAGATGGTCACCGCGATCGCATCCGAGCTCGGGATCGCACCGACACAGGTCCGTGGCGCGGTCGACCTCCTGTCAGACGGCTGTACGATTCCCTTTATCGCCCGATACCGCAAAGAGAACACCGGAGAACTCAACGAGGTCCAGATCGGAGCCGTCGAGGACGCCCTGACGGCCGCCACGGAGCTCATCAATCGCAAGAATCGAGTATTGAAGTCGATCTTCCAGCAAGGCGTTCGCGATCGTGAACTGGAGCACGCGCTCGTCCGTGCCCACGACGCGCGCGAAGTGGACGACCTCTATCTGCCATACAAGGGCACGCGCAAGTCCAGGGCGACAGTCGCTCGTGAACGCGGCCTCGATCCGCTCGCGAGCATCCTTGTGGCCCAGGTCGATCTCGACACGAACCGGGCCTCGATCCTCAAGGCGTTCATCGATCCCGTTCACGAAGTGGAAGACGCGGAAGCCGCCCTGAAAGGTGCCGCCGATATCATCGCCGAACGCTGGTCGGAGGATCCTTCGACCCGCGCCTGGTTGCGCGATCAATTTGGCCGCGGCTGCGTCAAGACGAAGAAGAAGCGCGGCTATGACGGCAAGGACCATCGGTTCGAGACCTTCTACGACTTTCGTGAGCCGATCGCGCGGCTCGCGCCCCACCGTTTTCTCGCCATGCGACGCGGCGAATCTGAAAACGTGCTCTCGCTGGCGATCGACGTCGACGACGACAAGCTCACCGCGGCCATCGGCCGTCGCCTGCTGACGAATTCCGGTTTTATGTTTCGCCGCGAGCTCGAAGCGACGGTGACCGATTGCTATGCGCGCCTGCTGAAGCCGTCGATATCGACCGAAGTGCTGTCCTCTCTGCGAGAAGTCGCCGAGAAGCAAGCGATTAGCGTGTTTGTAACGAATCTCGGCGAGCTCCTTCTCGCCCCACCTGCCTCTCACAAGACGATCCTTGGAATCGATCCGGGCTTTCGAACCGGATGTAAAGTCGTCGTCATCGACTCCACGAGCAAGCTCGTGGCTCATTCCACTGTTTATCCCACCGCCCCACGAAACAATGTCGAAGGCGCGGAGCGAGAGCTCCTCCGACTGATCGACGCCCACGACGTCGAACTGATCGCCATCGGCAACGGCACGGCCTCGCGCGAGACCGCAGCGTTCTGCGCACGACTCGAAAGGGCCCGGCCCCGCGTCAGGAAGGTCGTCGTCAACGAAT
>Ga0310120_10000776_pt1 | contig 24919 bp, 20 predicted proteins | sample CB27_AW_983_MG_FD_203506 | JGI IMG/M metagenome (GOLD analysis project Ga0310120, IMG submission 203506) | Marine microbial communities from Western Arctic Ocean, Canada - CB27_AW_983 | ecosystem: Environmental > Aquatic > Marine > Oceanic | place: Canada: Western Arctic Ocean | collected...
GTGCTGCAACCCGCCATCTTCGGCGGACTGCTCGCGCGGAGGCGCTGCTGAGGGCGGTCGCAATTCGGTCCTTCTTTCCCCGAAAGACGTCGTTGCCAGTCGGTTCCGGCCTGGAGATGATGGGGGCGGCGCCGAGGCGCCCCTGAATCTCAACCACTCTCATCCATGCGATCGAGCCGAATCAAGGCGAAGCTGAACGACGGTCTGCCCGTTCTCGTGACGCAGCTCCATCTTACCGATCCCTCCCTTTTCGAGCTCGCGAGCCTGATGGGCTTTGACGGGATCTGGATGGACATGGAACACCACGGCTACAGTCTCGCGACACCGGAAAGCACTGGGCTTGTCCGGCCTTCAACCCCGAGCATGCCCGGGAATTACTGGACCGCGGGGCGAGGATGCTCATGCACGGCGCCGACATCATCATGGTGAAGGCCGGCCTGGAAAAAATCCGGCAGGACTTCGCGGAGCTGGGATTCGATCTTGGGCCGGAGCCCTGACTTCCGGGCGGTCGTCACCACGCGCTCCAACCGCCGTCGATCACAAGGTTCTGGCCCGTCATGTAGCTGCTGGCGTCGCTGGCCAGAAAAACCACGGCGCCCTTGAGTTCGTGCGGGCGTCCCATCCGGCGCAGGGGCGAGTACTTTTCCAGGCTGTCTGCCAGGCCGGCCGGCACCGAGTCCGCCGGGAACGGCCCCGGCGACAAGCTGTTGACGCGCACCCGGTCGTCCGCCCAATAGACCGCGAGGTGCCGGGTGAGCTGAAGAATTCCTCCCTTCAGGGTGTGATAGGCCACGGACGAGGCCGGGCAGATGTTCTTGTAAGCGTCCGGGTAGGAGGCCACCTGGCCATACATCGACCCCAACATGATCACGCTGGCCGGCGCGACGCGGTCCAGGGCGTGCGCGCGCAGGAGACGGGCAAGAAGGAAATATCCGGTGGCATTGGCGAGGACGCGCGTGAATTGCTCGCCGGAGATCTCGGTCCAGTCGTTGCCGCAGGGTTCGTTTCCGTTGTTAACCAGGACGTCGAGACGGCCCGCCTGCCCGACGATGGCTTCGAACTGCGCTTCCAGTTGTCCGGTATCCATGTGGTCGAGAACGGCCCCGAGGTGACCAACGGCCCGGGGGTCCGGCAATTCGTCGGCGACTTGCCGGGCCCGTGCCAACTCGCGGCTCGTGACGACCACGCGGCTGCCGGCCTCGGCCAGGGCTCGTGCCAGGGCGCTGCCCAGGTGGCCGCTTGCGCCCGTGATCAGGGATGTCTTGCCGGTCAGGTCAAAGAGCTGGTCAACACCTGGTTCATTCATGGACCGGTTCCTCCCACTTGGTGTGGTCATTTTTCGTAAAGTTCCTCAGCAACGCCAGTTGGCACCGCAGGGTGTGAATTGCCTCCTCCACCGTGCACGAGCACGTTGGCCGCCCTTCCACCGCATCGAGGAAGGAGCCGGCCTGGGCGACAAAAACATCGTCCCTTTGGAGCTGCGGCCAGGACTGCACCTCCCACTCGCCTGCGGGTTCCCGCATCACGAGCAGTCGGTGGGCCGTGAGTTCGGCCCGAACGGTGGCCTCCTCGCAGGTCAGGGTCAACGTCGATTCATTGGGAAACTGGTGTTGGTTATAGTGGTAACTGCCCATCACATCCCCGTGTCGCGCCAGAACGTTCACGGTATCTTCCACTTCGACTCCGGCCAATCGCAGGTGCCCCGCATCGCCGACCAGGCGATCGATCGGCCCCAGCCACCACTGCCCGGCGTCGAGAAGATGCGTAAGTCCGTCCTGGATTGCCCCGCCTCCAGTTTCGTGCCGCGCATAGTAGACCTCGCGGTAGGCGGGCCGGTAAGTCGGGAAGTGCTGGCCCGAGACCACGGTCAGGTGCAGCGGTTTTCCCCAATCTCCCGCCTCGAGCGCCTGCTTGACGGCCGACAGAGCGGGGTGGTGCCGGAGAACGTAAGCGACCCGAATCATAGGGCGGTCTCCCGCCGCCAACTCGTTCAGGGCCTCGATTCCCTCCAGCCTGGTCGAGAGGGGCTTCTCGATCAGGACATGAGATCCGGCTCTGCCCGCCTCCAGCGCCAGCGGCACGTGGAGATTGGTAGGGGTCGCGATCACCACGATTTCGGGAGCAGCGGCCAGCGCCTCGCCGAGATCCGGATGGCTGCGCTGAATCGCGTAGTCCGCTTCGATCCGGCTGCGAACCACCTGGTCGACATCACAAACCGAGACTTCCGCCCGCCGGGTCTGAAGAAAGCAGCGGATGTGACGCTCGCCGATGGAGCCGGCCCCGATGACCAGAACTTCCATCATCACGGCTTTCTCTCCGCTCCGCCCGCGCCCGGGGAATGAAACTCTTCCATCACTTCTCTCATCCGCCACACGAATTCGTGGTAGCGCTCCTGCCAGTCGGGCGAATTCTCGTCGTAGCTGTAAAATCCTGATCCGGTCGGTTGTCCGGCCGCTCCCTGCTGTTTCAAGGTCTCGAGGGGCGCCGGCAGGCCAGTGCCGTCATTGCAGAGAGTCGGCAAAACCCGCTCCATGCACCTGGCATAAAGTTCCGGCCCCCCGGTGATGTCGATCCATCGAAACGGGCCGCAGAGCCCGGCCCAGAGTCCGAAGGCATTCCGGCACGATTGATCGATCGTTTCCACGTCGGCAATTCCCGCTTCCAGCATGTGTGCAGCTTCGCGATACATGGCGTAACCGATGCGATTGACGATGAATCCGGGCACATCTTTCTGGACGAGCGACGGATCCTTTCCAAACCGTCGTGCCAGCTCCGAGGTGGCAGCGACGGTGTCGTCGGAGGTCAGCTCACCACGAATAATTTCCAGGAATCGCGTGGCGTGTCCGGGTTCTGCCCAGTGCATGCCGATGAATCGCTCCGGGTGACGCCGCGGCCGTTGCAGCTGGGTGATGGGGATGGACGAAGTGTTGCTTCCGATCGGAACATCGGGGCGCACTACCTCCTCGATCTGGTCGAAGACGCCCTGCTTGATGGCGAGATCTTCCGTCACCGACTCGATGACGAAATCGCAATCGCGCAACGCCTGCAGGGAATCGACGGGAGTGTAGACCGCCCGCCAGGAGTCCGCCAGGTCTGGATCGAACCCGGCTCGGCGGATGAGATCGGCGATGGCTTTCTCGATATAGGCTTCCGCCTCGTGGTGGGGCCGGTCCGATTGCGTCCACGCCACGACGCGGAGACCGTGCGCCAGGCAGCACGCCGCGATGCCCCTTCCCAGCAGTCCCAGGCCTGCCACGCCGACGGTGTCCGGTTCTTGTGTCCTCATGATTCTAAGCGAGGCCGAGAAGAGGGAGGCTCTCCCGCGCGATCATCCGCTCGATCGCCTCTTCGTCCAATCGCGGAAGCGCGGTTCCCTCCACCATCCGGTTCAGGTTTCGCAAACCTTCCACGGTGCCCTTGACCGTCGTAAACGGATAGTCGGTTCCGAAGAGAACCTTGTCCCAGACGCCGTATTCCTGCACCAGCATCAGGCTGTGGTAGAGCTGCAAGGGGCGATAGTAGAGCGCGCTCACGTCGGCGTAGACATTCGGATGTTTGCGAATGACAGCCACGCATTCGCCTTCGTAGGGATGCGCGAGATGGGCCAGGATGATTTTTACCCCGGGATGCCGGATCGCCACGGCGTCCAGGTGCCGGGGAAGGGTGCACTCTAGCGGTGCCTGGGCGACAAAGGTCGTCCCGGTGTGCAGGAGAACCGGCAGGTTTCGCTCCGCGGCGTAACGCCAGAGGGGATCGACCATCGGGTCGTCCGGCCGGAAGCCGGCATACATGGACAGGAGCTTGATGCCCTTGAGATGAAGCTCTTCATGCCCGTGACGCATTTCCTCTTCCCATCCCTCCTGGGTTGGATCGACGGATAGAAAACCAATCAACGCTTCCGGGTGCGCGGCGACGTAGTCGGCCACATGCGCGTCGTCCACCCACATGCCGCTGAGCTTCGCCTTTCCGCCGAACACGATCGTCTTCACATCGGCCGGCGCTTCCCGGCGGTAATGGTCGTAATTCACGGTGAGGTCGACCTCCTGGTCGGCGCGGGCGCGCCTGGCCTGCTTTTGCAGGTCGGCGCTGAAGTGATCCGGGTAGTTCCAGGCGTGGCTGTGGACATCGATGATCATGAGGCGAGGCTTAAGAATTATCGACTTCGGTCATGAGAAGCTCGAAGAGGCGATCCACTTCCCGGCGGGTTTCCTCATCGAGTTGGAACCCGACCGGGCCGCGGACCAGAGCGTTCTTGAAGATCCCCTGTTTTACCAACAAGTACTTTTCGACCGCCAGGAATCCGTCCAGACCGGTTTGCAGGGCCACCAGCGATGCGATGGGGAGGGACAGCCGGTAGACGCGTTCTTCCGCGCCCAATTGGAGGGCCTTCCACAAGGCTACCTGCGCATCGATGATTTCCGCCCCGGGCATGGTTCCCACGATTCCCCGCCGGTAGCTGTCCACCAGGCCGATGCCCCCGGAGCCCTCGAAAATCCTCGCCTGGCCGCCCGTGGCATCGCGCAGGGCGGAGAGGTTCGGGCCAAGCGGTGGCGCTTCCGGTTTGAACAAAACGCGGTCGCGTCCGAATTCGTCCAGGAGCCCGGCCTGCAGTTCCACCGGCATCGGACGCCCGACGTAGCCGCTGGCATCCTGGATGATGACCGGGATGGCAACGGCTTCCAGGATGGACCGGTAGTAGCTCCGGAGCTCGTCAGGTCCCAAGGCGGTGGAGATGGGCGGAATCGCCGTGACGGCGGAGGCCCCGCCCGCTTCGGCGTTCCGTGCGTGACGGATCGCGGTGTGGCTGCTTTCGGCGCCCACGCTGATCACCACCGGCCCCCTGCCGCCGGTCAATTCGCAGGCCTTGCCGGCCAGCTCGTCCCGTTCCTCGCTGCTGAGCCTGAGCGTTTCGGACACCATGGCCATGACCACTCCGGAGGCGCCCCGCTCGAAGAGCCATTCGATTTCGACCGCCAAAGTTGCAAAATCGATCGATTCGTCTTCGTGATAGGGGGTTTGGAAAACCGGAAAGACGCCCGTAAAATTGCTCATAAGATGGGAGTTTTCTTTGGTCGCATCGAATCAGATGTGGCAAGCATCACCAAGTGTGAACTCCGGGGGCCAAGACTTATATGGGCGGGCAAAGCTGCTCATCCCGGGTGGCACGCAGCTTCTCAGCAAGCGTCCCGAGATGTTTGCGCCGGGGCGATGGCCGGCCTACTACCGCGAGGCGCGCGGTTGTGAGATCGTCGATTTGGACGGACGGCCCTTCCTGGACATGTCGATCATGGGAATTGGCACCTGTCTGCTTGGTTACAACGACCCCGACGTTTCGGCCGCGGTCATGCGCCGAATCGAGATGGGCTCGATGTGTTCGCTCAACAATCCCGAGGAGATCGAACTGGGGGAGTTGCTCGTGGAGATCCATCCCTGGGCGCAGCAGGTGCGCTATGCTCGCACCGGCGGGGAAGCCATGGCAATCGCAGTCCGCATCGCCCGGGCGCACACCGGGCGTGCGTGCGTGGCGTTCTGCGGATACCACGGCTGGCACGACTGGTATCTCGCGGCAAATCTTTCCGTCGGAGGGGAGGGAGATCAGCTCCGCGATCACCTTCTGCCCGGTCTCGAGGCGAAGGGCGTCCCGGCCGGTCTGGCAGGAACCGCGATGCCCTTTCACTACAACCGGATCGACGAGCTGCAGGGCATCGTGAAGGCCCGCGGGAGGGAGCTCGCGGCGGTCGTGATGGAACCGACGCGCAGTCACGATCCCGATCCGGGATTCCTGGAGGAGGTCCGGCGGCTGTGCGAGGCCTGCGGGGCGGTGCTCATCGTCGACGAGATTACGGCAGGGTGGAGATTTGCGCACGGCGGGGCTCATTTGAAATACGGCCTGGAGCCCGACCTCGCGGTGTTTGCAAAGGCCCTTGGAAACGGCCACCCCATGGCGGCCGTGATCGGCAGGCGGGGTGTGATGGAAGCGGCGCAGTCCACCTTCATTTCGAGCACTTACTGGACGGAAGGGGTGGGGCCCACGGCGGCCCTCGCCACCGTGCGCAAACTGGGGACCCTCGATGTGCCCCGGCACCTGGAAAGAATCGGGACGCTGTTTCGAGCCCGGCTCGGTCAACTTGCCCACGAGCACGGGATCGGCCTCACCTTCTCGGGACATCCCGCCATCACCATCCTCGCCTTCGAGCACCCGCACGCCGCCGCCCTGCAAACGCTCTTCACGACGCGGCTTCTCGATCACGGAATACTCGCGGCCGCTGGTTTCTATGCGACCTGGGCCCACCGGGAGGAACACGTGAACCGTTATCTCGAAGCCGCTGCAGGGGTTCTGCCGGAAATCGCGGAGGCCATCGAAAAGGACGATGTTCTCGCGAGACTTGGCGACGATGGCGTGAAATTCTCCGGCTTCTCCCGACTCACTTGACAATCCCTTTGCAAGCCGTCCTCGCCGCAGCAATCACCCCCCTCGATTGGGGCGTGATTGCCTTGTACGGGGCGGGCATGATTGCGGTGGGAATCTACTACGGAAGGAAGACGCGCGGCACGGAGGATTACCTGCTGGGGGGCCGCCGGATGAAGCCCCTCGCGGTCGGACTGTCCCTCTTCGCCTCTCTTCTCAGCACCATTTCCTACCTGGGGTACCCCGGCGAAATCATTCGCTACGGGCCGATGTACATCGCGGGGCTCGTGGCGTTTCCGGCGGTTATTTTTTTCGTGGGCTGGTTCATGATTCCCCGCTTCATGGAACTGAAGGTCACCTCGGCCTACGAGATCCTGGAGGTAAGGCTCGGCCGCAGCATTCGCCTCCTGGGGGCGTCCTTCTTCATTTCGCTCCGGCTGCTCTGGATGGCCCTGATCATCTTTGCCACCACCGACAAGGTCCTCGTCCCGCTGATGGGACTGTCCCCGTCCTGGTCCCCGGCGATCTGCGCCGTGATGGCAATCGTCACGATCGCGTATACCAGCCTCGGTGGTTTACGCGCGGTCGTTTTCACGGACGTCATCCAGTCCGCGATCCTGTTTGGCGGGGCCTTGCTGACGATCGCCCTCATTACCAGGCAACTCGGCGGGATCGGCGCCTGGTGGCCGCAGCAGTGGCCCGGGCACTGGCCGGAATTGCACTGGGGCTACGATCCCGAGGCTCGCATGTCGTTTGTCGGGGTGGTGCTGGCCGTCTTATTCTGGCACACGTGCACCGCCGGATCGGATCAGATAGCGATCCAGCGGTACTTCGCGACGCGGGATGCCCGCTCGGCCCGGAAGGTCCTGGCCGTCAATCTCCTCGTGGACGTCCTGGCAATGGGGTTGATGGGCGCGACGGGACTCGCGCTGATCGGAGCCTTCACGGCGGATCCCTCGGTCTTCGCCGGCGATGGCGACCGGGTATCGCTTACCGAAAATGCCGACCAACTCTTCCCCCGATACATCGCCAACGGTCTGCCGGTCGGAATCACGGGAGTGGTCATTGCGGGCCTGCTGGCGGCTGCCATGTCGAGCCTCTCGTCCGGAATGAGCGCCTCGTCCGCCGTCATCACGGCCGAGGTATTCCGGCAGAAGCGATCCACCCTTCCTGACGACCGCTCCGGGATCCGCATCGCCCGCTGGATGTCCATAGGGATCGGCTTCGTGGTGCTCGGCCTCAGCTTGCTCGTTGGCCAGGTCGAAGGAAACCTCTTCAAAGTCACGAACAAGGTCGTGAACCTCTTCGTTTCCCCCCTCTTCGTACTGTTCTTTCTCGCCATGTTCGTAAAACGAAGTAATGCCACCGGCACTTGGTTCGGCGCGGCCGCCTCGGTGGCGGTGGCCGTGACGATCGCCTTCTGGGAGGAAATGACGGGAAGCAAGGGGATCAGCTTTCTGTGGATCATGCCGGCCGCCTTCGTCAGCGGGGTTGGCGTCGGTTTGGCGGCCAGTGTCGTGTTTGGACCAGGGCGAAGCCAGGACGGGACACCGCGCTGAAGTGGCCTGGTTCCACTCCTTCCGTCGCGGTTGATGGGGCCCCGGGCGGACTCATCGGCATTGTGAAGGTGCGCTCACCGGGGCAGATTCTGACCCGGACGATCGCATCCCTTTTCCGACCCCGGGATTCCGATGCTGAAGAATAATGCCTTTGCAGACGCTCGCGCCTCGTTTCGGGAAGACGGGTTCGTCAAGCTGGGCTCCTTCCTCTCGACGGCAACGGCTGTAGCGACCTCATCACGGCCTTCGGGGCCTGGCACCGGGGATCTGATTCGATTCTCTTCCTGATGGAATCCGGGGACCGGTGAGCAGTGCTTCGAATTCGCCCGGCTAGTGAGCTGACAGGACGCTAGCCCGAACGGGATGTGAGGCTTGCAGCCACTTCCTCCGCGGCATCGATGAATGACGGATAGTGGGGATTCCAACCGGTTGTGCGGAGCTTCTCGTTGCTCACGCGCTTGTGACTCCAGGCCCGCTTGCGGTCTTCGGGCCGCGGGCCGGTGGGAGGAATCGGACGCTCGAAGATCTGCGCCAGAGCGTGGTAGCAGTCGCCTTGGTGAAGAGGGGAGGAATCCGCGACGTTGAAGATCTCTCCTCGCGAGGTGTCCGGATCGCCGGCGAGGTGGAGAAGGGCGGATGCCGCGTCGTCGCGGTGGATCTGGTTCAGGAAGCGGCGGCCGTCTTCCTCGATCACGGCGCGGCCTGCGAGGAAGCGTCGCAGGATGACGCTACGGCCGGGTCCATAGATCCCGGCGAGGCGGACCACGGTGCCGTTGGCGGCCAGCACGGCAGACTCCGCCTCGAGAAGAATGCGGCTCGTTTCACGGCCAGGTTCGGTGGGCGACTTCTCGGTGAGGAGCGAGCCGTCGGTCTGTCCGTAGACCGAAGTGCTCGAGACAAAGAGGAGGTGCGTACCTGAAAATACCTCGAGCAGATGGCGGGTCCCAACGAGAAAGACGGCCCGGTAGGCCTCCGGGCCGCCACGGCCGGAGGAGGCGGTGAAGGTGAGAGATTCGGGAATCGGGACGCGAGATCGGAGATCCGCGACGGCGCTACGACTGGATAGATCGCAGGCGATAGAATCGTCGTCGCCGGATTTCGAAATGGCCGTGACTTGCCAGCCCGCGGCCTCCGCCTGGTGGCCGAGTTCCCGGCCCAGGTATCCGTGGCCGGCAATGAGGAGCATTCGGGTCATTGAACTGGGAGCGGGTGCGGAGAATCGCAGATGAGGCAGGTGCGAAGTATAAAGGGATACTGTTTACTGGACACTTTTCCTACGAGGCGCATAGTAGTTCACGAGGCCACCCACTACGGCATCAACGTACTCGCGGTAGAGGGACCTGCGCATCTTGCCGTCCACTTCCCGCTCGCCCTCGTAGTCGCCGGCCTGCACCCGCTCGAAGACGGTCTCGCTGTTCATGACGTACGGTTCGAGGAAAAGGACCGGGCAATTGTAGAGGCGGTTGGCGAGCAGGTTCCTGGCCCAGAGGGCGGGGCCAATCTGGATGGCCGGGGCGTCGACGCGGTAGAGGTAGGCCGGTAGCCGGGTTTCTTTCGCAAACGTTTTCACCAGTTCACGCGCGATGGCGGTTTCCTCTTCATGAGTTCCCTGGAAAATCTTGTGCAGCATCTCGAAGCGTTCGTCTTCGTGGGCGATCTCTCCCGGCATGTAGGCTCCGTGCAAGATGATGTGGAAGTGATTGATGGCAGTGAACTCGGGATTGGCGGGATCTCCTCCCCAGGCCTCGGCGTTGTAGTGCAGGCACAAAATGAGGTCGGGCTTGATTTTCTCGTTGACCAGCCGGGCCCGGGCTCGGATCTCGGCGGTGCGATAAAAGAGTCGCTCCGCGAGCTCCTGTTGCTCCTTCGCGGGTGCACCGGGCATCTTGCGTGCGGCGTAGCGTCGATAGTGACGCGGGCGGGTGGTGGTGACCGGTTCGCTTGTTTCGCGGACGAGGGTGACCACTGCGCCGAGAGCCTCGAGACGCGGCCGGAGGAGGTGGGCGGTCCGGAGGGCCATGTCGCCTTCCGTGACCGGCGCGCTCTCCCCGATCCGGTACCAGCGCTCCTCCATTCGTGCATAGTCCCCTCCGAGGTGTCCGGGGTCGATCGCAATGCGCAGCCCGCTGAGTGGTTGGCCGGGAGCGGCGGGGGGCAAGTCGCCGGCGGGGCGCCAGTAGCGCGGAGGGGATTGTTCGCTGCCGGGCCGGGCGAAGCGAATGACCTGACCCTCCGGTTGGAGGGCCGAGTCGATGACCACTTTCTGGTCGTCGATGGTGCAGGGCCAGTCGCCTTCCAGGGTGTAGACCTCGCGCAGGGCCTTCTCGAAGCGGGCCCGGGTCAGGACACCGTCGTACCTGGAGAGCTGCGGCCAATCCGGCTTTTCCCCCAGATCGGACAGGAGGGGATTCGGCTCCGGGCCCCGCTTGTCTCCGCGCAGGACGAACAGAACCCCCAGGCCGAGCGCGAGAAGCGCTGCAGCCGCGAGGAGGGGGGAGATTTTGCGCGGGCCTGAGGCCATGGTTTCAAATCGAGTTGGTGGTTCGGCTCCCGACGTGTTTGACTTTCAAAGAATTCCCTCCGCGATCCAGTAAGAAGAGAGCGCAACGATGATAAGGATTCTTTTTCTGGGCGACGTGGTCGGGGAACCCGGCCGGAAAGCGGTGATCGCGCGCCTGCCCGAACTCAGGGAGGAAGAGGACCTGGATTTCATCGTGGTCAACGGGGAAAACGCGGCAGGGGGCCGGGGGATCACTTCCAAGATTGCGATCGACCTCCTGCGGGCCGGCGCAGCGGTCATCACGACCGGGGATCACGTCTGGGACCAGCGCGAAATTCTGGAATTCTTCCCCACCGAGCCCCGCCTCCTGCGGCCCCTCAACTATCCGGAGGGCGCTCCCGGGGCCGGAACCGTGGTGCTGGAGACTCCCAAGGGCAAAGTGGCGGTCCTCAACGCGCAGGGCCGGGTCTTCATGAATCCGCCCCTTGATAACCCCCTCGATGCGGTGGAAAGCGCCGTGGCCGCCTTGCAGGATGAGGGAGTGAAGACGATCCTGGTCGATTTCCACGCGGAGGCCACCAGCGAAAAAATCGCCCTGGCGCGTGCCCTCGACGGGAAGGTCTCCCTGGTGGTGGGGACCCACACCCACGTGCAGACCGCCGACGAGCAGATTTTTCCCGGGGGCACCGCCTATCTGACCGATGCCGGCATGTGCGGACCGGCCGAATCGGTCCTGGGGCGGGAACTGGCCTCGGTCATCTGGCGCTTACGATCCGGCCTGCCAACCCGCTTCCCGGTCGCCAAGGGCCCGGTGCGGCTCTGCGGGCTGATTGTAGACGTCGACGAGGGGTCCGGGCGGGCCCTCGCGGTGCGCCGCATGACAGAATTGTTCGGATCTACAAACAACCAGCCCGGGAGCGATTCCCCTGCTTCCCCGGAGGCCGAGGCCGGGTAGACCTCCGAACCTCCGGTCCGGCCGCGAAAAACAGGCCCGTAGCGTCCCCCGGAGGGGTTTGGAGCCGTCAGGGCCAAACCGTTGATCTGCCGGGCTTTCACGGAAATTCCTTCCCTTCTACTTTTTTTTTGACAGTGTAGAGGGCTTTGTTACTTTCCGCCCGCTTTTAGCGGCGTTCTGGTCTCTTCCCTCCTGCGGGTCCCGCAACACAAACTATGGGGGTGAACTGTCCGCGCGCCGAGAGGAGCGATTACCTCGCTCATGTAGCTCAGAGGTAGAGCGCGTCCTTGGTAAGGACGAGGTCGCGGGTTCAATTCCCGCCATGAGCTGTTGAGAGAAGCGAAAGAAAGATCCACAGCAACCAAACAAATGGCCAAACAACAGTTTGAACGGAATAAGCCTCACGTGAATATCGGCACGATCGGCCACGTCGACCACGGAAAGACCACCCTCACGGCGGCGATCACGATGGTCCTCGCCGAGAAATCCGGGAAGGGCGAGGTCAAGGCTTATGCCGAAATCGATGCCGCCCCCGAAGAGAAGGAGCGCGGAATCACAATCAACACGGCGCACGTCGAGTACGAAACCGAGGCCCGCCACTACGCGCACGTCGATTGCCCCGGGCACGCCGACTATGTGAAGAACATGATCACGGGGGCGGCCCAGATGGACGGCGCCATCGTGGTGGTCTCCGCCGCGGATGGTCCGATGCCGCAGACCCGCGAGCACATTCTCCTGGCCCGCCAGGTGGGTGTCCCCGCCATCGTGGTGTATCTCAACAAGACCGACCAGGTGGATGACGATGAGCTCATCGAGCTGGTCGAGATGGAGATCCGCGAACTGCTCAGCCAGTACGAGTTCCCGGGTGACGATATTCCGATCGTGAAGGGATCCGCCCTGAAGGCGGGGGAAGGTGACCCGGTCCACAAGGAGTCGATCCTCAAGCTCATGGAAGCGGTGGACTCCTACATCCCCGAGCCGGAGCGCCCGATCGACAAGGACTTTTTGATGCCCGTGGAGGATGTGTTCTCGATCGAAGGCCGCGGAACGGTTGCCACCGGCCGGGTCGAGCGCGGGATCGTGAAGAAAATGCAGGAAGTCGAGATCGTCGGAATCAGGGACACCGCCAAGACCACCGTGACCGACATCGAGATGTTCCGGAAACTCCTCGACGAGGGGCGCGCCGGCGACAACGTCGGCCTGCTTCTGCGGGGCGTGAAGAAGGACGACATCGAGCGCGGCCAGGTGATCGCCAAGGTCGGCTCTGTCACCCCGCACACCAAGTTCGAGGCCGAAGTCTACGTTCTTTCCAAGGCCGAAGGCGGACGCCACACGCCGTTCTTCAGCAACTACCGGCCGCAGTTCTACTTCCGGACCACGGACGTGACGGGAAGCATCGAGCTGCCGGAGGGAGTGGAGATGGTGATGCCCGGCGACAACGTGACGCTGCAGATCAACCTCATCACCCCCATCGCAATGGAGGAGACCATGCGCTTCGCCATCCGTGAAGGCGGACGGACCGTGGGTGCGGGCCGGGTCGTAAAAATCGTCGAGTAAACATCCCCCTCGAAACACAAGACAGACAGGATTTTAACCCAAGGGGCCCCTCGACAAAGGGCTCGGAGCTCTGAGCAACTCGAAGAGCACCCGGGCTCCTTGCCGGGGTGCCCCTGACGCGCCTCAAAAGGACAGTAGCTCAATTGGTAGAGCATCGGTCTCCAAAACCGAGGGTTGTGAGTTCGAGTCTCGCCTGTCCTGCCACCAAAAAAGCAATCCCCAGGAACCAGCCAGCATGTTCAGGAAATTTTCCACTTTCGTCGGCGAAGTAAAAGGTGAACTCCGCAAGGCCTCGTGGCCGTGGGATCCCGATCCCAAGGTCAAGGGCTTCAAGAAATACAAGGAGTTGATCGACTCCACCGTCGTGATCCTGATCGCGATGGTCCTGCTCGCCGCCTACGTGGGGCTTTGGGACCTCATTCACCGCGAGGTGGTGGATCTCCTGACCAAACTCGGACGCTGATCGACCAGGCACATGCCGATCATTCCTCCAGCCAGCAAGCAGTGGTACGTCGTGCACGTTCTCTCCGGACAGGAGCAGAAGGTCGCGAAGCGGATTCGGACCCTGATCGAGCAAGAGGAACTGAAGGACAAGATCTTCGAGGTCCTCGTTCCGACCGAGATGGTTTCAGAGATTCGACGCGGGAAAAAGACCGAGACCAAGCGCAAGTTCTACCCGGGCTACATCATCGTGAACATGAATCTCCTCACCGAAGACAACGGGCTCGTGGAAGAGACCTGGTACTTCATCAAGGAGATGGAAGGGGTGATCGGCTTCGCCGGCACCAAGGACCGCCCGATCCCGATGCGGCAACGCGAAGTCGACAGCATGCTGGCGCAGATCAAGGAGCGCGAAGACTCCGTGCGTCCCGCCATCAGCTTCGAAGTGGGCGACACCGTGAAGGTGGCCGACGGTCCCTTCGAGAGCCAGAACGGCATCGTGGAGGAGATCGACGAGGAGAAGGGCAAGCTGCGCGTGGCGGTGACCATCTTCGGGCGCTCCACTCCGGTCGAACTCGAATTCTGGCAGGTAGAACGGGCCTGAGACGCGTCCCTGTCCCCACCCGTTATTTTCTGATTTCCCAATTCCCAATTTCCAACCTCATGGCAAAAGAAGTCAAAGGCACCCTCAAGCTCCAGATCCAGGCCGGCCAGGCGAACCCGTCGCCACCGGTCGGCCCGGCCCTCGGGCAGGCGGGCGTGAACATCATGCAATTCTGCAAGGATTTCAACGCCGCCACGCAGTCACAGGCCGGTGATCTCCTTCCCACCATCATCACGGTTTACGTGGACGGCTCGTTCTCGTTCATCACGAAGCAACCGCCCGCCGCGGTGCTGCTCAAAAAGGCCGCCAACATCGCCTCGGGCTCCGGCGAGCCGAACAAGGAAAAGATCGGGTCGATATCCAAACAAAAGCTCATGGAGGTCGTCAAAATCAAGATGCCGGACCTCAACACCACCGACCCCGAGCAGGCCGCCAAGATCTTGGCCGGCACCGCCAGGCAGATGGGCCTCGAGATCGAAGGAATGTAAACACTCTTCCCCCCGTGCGCGGGGGGCTCACAACCGCAGGAGGGTTCCGCCTCAATCCGGGATCCACTCGCACTGCAAACAGAACAATGGCAACCAAACGAAGCAAACGATACCGCAAAGCGGCGGAGCAGCGGGAAGACCGGCCGTACCCCCTCGATGACGCGATCGGAACCCTCAAGAAGTTCCCCAAACCGAAGTTCGACCCCACCGTCACCCTCTCCTTCCGCCTCGGGGTGGATCCCAAGAAGAGCGACCAGATGGTGCGGGGAAGTGTCACCCTGCCGCACGGCACGGGCAAGAACGTGCGCGTGGCGGTCTTCGCCCAGGGCGACGCCGCCAAGGCCGCCACCGACGCGGGTGCCGATTACGTCGGCTACGAGGATCTCATCAAGAAGGTGCAGGACGGCTTTACGGATTTCGACACTGCGATCGCCACCCCGGATGCGATGGGCGAGGTGCGGAAAATCGCGCGGGTGCTGGGACCGCGCGGCCTGATGCCGAATCCCAAGACCGGCACCGTCACGGATGACACCGGAACTGCCGTGCAGGCCGCCAAGGCCGGCAAGGTCGACTACAAGCTCGACAAGAACGGCAATATCTCGGCCGCGATCGGAAAGGTCTCCTTCGCCCCGGAACAGCTCATCGAGAACGCGCGCTCCTTGATCGACAGCGTCTCGAAGGCCAAACCGGCCACCGCCAAGGGAAATTACATCCAGAGCGTCACGCTGGCGGCCTCGATGTGCCCGGGCCTTGCGATCGAAAGCAATGCCTACGCCGCTGCAATCTAACGCCATGAATCCCGACAAGAAAATCATCGTCGATCTGCTCCTTGAGCGGGTGAATGCCTCGCCCTTTATGCTGGTGGTCGACTACACCGGCATGAGCGTCCTGCAGTTCGATGAATTGCGAGGGCGGCTGCTGGAGGGCGGAGCGGAGTGCCACGTCGCCAAGAACAGCTACATGAAGCGGGCGCTGGAACAGGCCGGGATGCCGGATCTCAACGGGACGTTGTCCGGGCAAACCGCCTTCATCACCGGGGAGGCCGACGTCTGCGGGGCCGCCCGGGCGGTGAAAAACTTTGCCAGGCAGTTCAAGCGGCCCACCGTCAAAGGCGGATTGCTCGACGGCGATGTTCTCGACGAGGCCCAGGTCCGGGCCCTCGCCGATCTGCCGCCGCGCGAGGTCCTGCTCGCCACGCTCCTCAACGTGATCAACCAGCCCGGGACGAGGATCGCCCGGGTCCTCAACGAGCCGGGGACCTCCCTGGCGCGCGTCCTCAAGGCCAAGTACGAAGGCGAAGGAGAAGGAGAATGAGAATGATACTTTAATTGGATGGCGGCATCCGCCCCGGCGGTCGCGGCCTGCAAACACAGATGGTTCCTCGTCGGGTGGCCGGCTGGCTGCCTTAAACGACACGGAGCTCCGTACACGACGACACCGAAAAACAAATACCATGGCTGATATCGAAAAAATCGCAGATGAACTCGGCAAGCTTACCGTCCTGGAAGCTTCCGAACTCGTAAAGAAACTTGAAGACGAGTGGGGCGTGAGTGCCGCCGCTCCCGCTGCCGCCGTCATGGCCGCTGCTCCCGCAGAGTCCGAGGCTGCCGTAGAGAAAACCAACTTCGACGTCTCTCTCGAGAGTATCGGGCCCAACAAGATCGCCGTCATCAAGGTGGTGCGCGAAGTTGCCAGCGGACTCGGCCTCGCGGATGCCAAGAAGCTCGTCGAGAGCGCCCCGGTCAACGTGTTGGAGGGTGCCCCCAAGGACGACGCCGAGGTGGCCAAGGCCAAGCTGACGGAGGCCGGCGCGACGGTCGAACTCAAGTAATCCGGCTTTTCTCCGGCCGGTCCTTCCGCCCCCGCGGGAGGCCGGCTGGGAGAGCCTGGTTCGACTTCAGGTTTTGCATCCAGAGAAAACGAGGCCTGAAGTCGGAGCAGCTGTTCCGAGCCAATCGACATAGGGGACCCGTCCCCGCCCTGAGACCCCACAATTCCGCCTGCCGAAAGGTCAGGCGTCAATCCAACTAACCGATAGAGACACCATGGCTGATCGCCGGTACTTCGGAAACATCGAAGAAGTTATTGAGCCGCCCAACCTCATCGAGGTTCAGAGCAAATCCTACGAAGACTTTCTGCAGAAAAACATCGCACCATCCCAGCGGACCGAAACCGGTCTGCAAGCCGTCTTCAAGGAAGTATTCCCCATCACCAGCTACGACGAAACCATCGAGCTGGATTTCATCTCCTACGACATCGAGGACCCGAAAATGACGGCCCTCGACGCCTTGCGTTCGGGTGAGACCTTCAGCGCCGCGCTCTACGTCACCTTCAAATTGAAGGACGAGACCGGCACCAAGAAAGAACGCGTCTACATGGGCGAGCTTCCCATGATGACCCGACGCGGCACTTTCGTCATCAACGGGGCCGAGCGCGTGATCGTCTCGCAGCTCCACCGCTCGCCGGGAATCTGTTTCGAGAAGTCGATCCACCTGAACGGCAAGATCCTGCACTCCTTCCGGATCATCCCGGACCGCGGGTCATGGCTGGAAGTGCAGTTCGACACCAACGACCTGCTCTACGTTTACCTCGACCGGCGCCGGCGCCGGCGCAAGTTCCTCGCCACCACCTTCCTGCGCGCCCTGGGCTACCCGAGCGAGCGCAAACTGATCGAGCAGTTTTACAATGTCAAGAAGCTCAAGCTCAGCGAGTCGATGGACGAGGAACAGCTGAGCCCCATGGTCCTCTTTGAAGACATCAAGGACGGCGAACTGGTGGTGGCACGCGCCTACGATCCGCTCACGATCGGGGTGGTCCGCCAGCTCCTGGCGCTCAAGATCAAGACCATCGAGGTGATCGACTCCCGCGACGACGAGATTCTCCTCAAGTCGCTCCGCAAGGACCCAGCCGACGACGAGGAGAGCGCCCTGAAGGACATCTACAAGAAGCTGCGTCCCGGCGATCCGCCCACAGCTTCCAATGCCCGTGCCCTCCTCAAGCGCCTCTTCTTCGATCCGAAGAAGTACGACCTCACCCGTGTGGGTCGTTACAAGATCAACCAGAAGCTCCAGATCAAAGTCGATCCCGGGGAGCGCATCATGGTGGCGGAGGATTTCCTCGCCGCCGTGAAGTACCTTCTCCGCCTCAAGAAGGGCGAAGGCATGATCGACGACATCGACCACCTCGGCAGCCGCCGGGTGCGCGCGGTGGGCGAGCTGCTCGCCAACCAGTGCCGCGTCGGTCTGGCGCGCACCGAACGTCTCGTGAAGGAGCGCATGACTCTCTTCGACGTGAACATCGAGGGCATGACGCCGCAGAAGCTCATCAACCCGAAGGCACTCAGCGCCGTGGTGCGTGACTTCTTCGGCCGCAGCCAGCTCAGCCAGTTCATGGATCAGACCAACCCACTGGCGGAGTTGACGCACAAGCGCCGGCTCTCCGCGCTGGGACCGGGAGGCCTGAACCGCGACCGGGCCGGCTTCGAGGTGCGGGACGTGCACCCCTCGCACTACGGCCGGATCTGCCCGATCGAAACGCCGGAAGGTCCCAACATCGGTCTCATCAACTCGATGTGCACCTACGCCCGGATCAACGAGTTCGGGTTCATCGAGACGCCCTATCGCAAGGTCAAGAACGGGAAGGTCACCAACCAGATCGAGTACGTCACCGCCGACCAGGAGGAAACCTTCATCATCGCACAGGCCAACAACCCGATCGACAAGACCGGAAAGTTTCTGAGCAAGCGGGTCACGGCCCGTGAGCGCGGGGAGTTCCTCGAGATGGAACCCGAGAAGGTGGAGTATATGGACGTTTCGCCGAAGCAGCTCGTTTCGGTGGCGGCGGGCCTGATTCCGTTCCTGGAGCACGATGACGCCAACCGGGCTCTGATGGGCTCGAACATGCAGCGCCAGGGCGTGCCCCTCTTGGTATCGGAGGCTCCCTTCGTGGGAACCGGCCTGGAAGAAAAGGCGGCCCGTGACTCCCGTGCGGTGGTGGTCGCGGAAGCCGATGGCGTGGTGGCAGCTTCCACCGCGGAGTTTATCGTGACCACCAAGGACGGCGCCTTGCCGGTCTCCGACGAGCGCTTCCTGAGCGACCCGGAGTCCGTCAAGACGAAGCCCGAGAAGGGGATCTTCGTGTATCCCCTGCGGAAGTTCATGCGATCGAACGCAGGAACCTGTATCAACCAGAAGCCGCTGGTAAACTCCGGCGACCGGGTCAAGAACGGGCAGATCATCGCGGACGGTCCGAATACCGAGAATGGCGAGCTCGCCCTGGGCCGGAACGTGCTGGTGGCCTTCATGCCCTGGAACGGATACAATTTCGAGGACGCCATCGTCATCTCGGAGCGCCTCGTCAAGCAGGACACCTACACCTCGATCCACATCAGCGAGTTCGAAGTGGCGGCCCGGGACACCAAGCTCGGACCGGAGGAAATTACGCGGGACATCCCGAACGTCGGGGAAGAGGCCCTCAAGAACCTCGACCACGACGGAATCGTCCGAATCGGAGCGGAAGTAAGGCCCGGCGACATCCTGGTCGGCAAGATCACGCCGAAAAGCGAAACGGAGCTAGCTCCCGAAGAACGGTTGCTGCGCGCCATTTTCGGCGAGAAAGCCGCGGACGTGAAGGATACTTCGCTGCGGGTTCCCTCCGGGTGCACCGGAATCGTGCAGGACATCCGGATCTCGACCCACGGCCTCGCCAGGCGGAAGGCGGATGACGTCAATCCCGCCGAGACGAAGAAGCAACTCAAGAAGATCAACGACGACTACAAGAAGAAGAAGGATCAGCTCACGGATCAGCTCACCGAAAAGCTTTCCGACATTCTTCTCGGGGAGAAAATCCCCCTCGACGTGGTGAATGCGCAAAGCGGTGAGATCATCATTCCCGCCAACCGCAAGATCACCAAGACGCTGCTCCGCAAGCTTGCGGCGGTCCACGATCACATCGAAATCGATCCCAGCCCGATCCGGAACAAGATCCTCGAAATCATCTCGGCCTTTGAAGGGCGCTTCGGCGAACTCGATACCGACCGGGAGCGCCGGCTCGACCAGATCGAGAGCGGCGACGAGATCGATCCGGGGGTGATCAAGGAGGTGAAGGTCTTCGTGAGCGCCAAGCGGAAGCTTTCGGTCGGTGACAAGATGGCCGGACGCCACGGGAACAAGGGGGTGGTGGCCGTGATTGTCCCGGAGGAGGACATGCCGTTCCTGGATGATGGAACGCCGGTCGATATCTGCCTCAACCCGCTCGGGGTTCCCTCCCGCATGAACGTGGGGCAGGTTCTCGAGACCCACCTCGGCGTGGCGGCCAAGGCCCTCGGCTTCACCGTGGCCACGCCGATTTTCGACGGTATTCCGGAGAAGATCATTTGGGAGTACATGACGGAGGCCAAGAAGGTCGAGGGATTTACCTGGATCGGCGACGGCAAGGACGGATCGGTCGGCGGCAAGAGCACGCTCTACGACGGGCGCAGCGGAGAAGCCTTCCACCAGCCCGTGGTGGTGGGGCAGATCTACATGCTGAAGCTCGGCCACCTTGTGGCGGACAAGATTCACGCCCGGGCGGTGGGCCCTTACAGCCTCGTCACCCAGCAGCCGCTGGGCGGCAAGGCCCAGTACGGCGGTCAGCGCTTCGGGGAGATGGAGGTGTGGGCCCTGGAAGCCTACGGCGCAGCCTACACGCTGCAGGAACTCCTCACTGTGAAGTCCGACGACGTGCAGGGCCGCACGCGAATCTACGAAGCGATCGTCAAGGGCGACAACTCCCTGGAGGCCGGCACGCCGGAGTCCTTCAATGTGTTGATCAAGGAAATGCAGTCCCTGGGCCTGGACGTCAAGCCCGGCCGCCGCGGTGCCGTGGCGGGCGAGGGGGGCGATTTCAACCTCGATGATCTCACCATCTAATCCGCACCCCCGAACCGAATCCTGACTACTTTACGAAATCATGAGTGTTGAAACAAATTTGCGCGAACTTTACGGGGTGGACGAAAAGCCGGAAGCCTTTGACCAGGTGTCCATCGCGGTCGCCTCGCCGGAGGTCATCCGATCCTGGAGCCGCGGCGAAGTGAAAAATCCGGAAACCATCAATTACCGGACCTTCAAACCGGAGAAGGGCGGCCTATTCTGCGAGCGGATCTTCGGACCGACCCGCGATTGGGAATGCGCCTGCGGAAAGTACAAGCGCATCAAGCACAAGGGCGTTATCTGCGACCGTTGCGGCGTGGAAGTGACCCTCTCACGCGTGCGCCGGGAAAGGATGGGACACATCGAGCTGGCCGTGCCGGTCAGCCACATCTGGTTCTACAAGTGCATGCCGAGCCGCATCGGTCTCATGCTCGACATGAGCGCCCGCCAGCTCGAACGCGTCATCTACTATGAGGACTACATGGTGACCGACACCGGAAAGACGCCGCTCGAAAAAGGGCAGCTTCTGACCGAGTCGGAACTCCGCGACGCGGAAGAGGACTACGGCGAGGACAGCTTCCGGGCCGGCATGGGCGCGGAGGCCATTCGCGATCTGCTCAGCCAATGCAGCCTCGACGACATCATCGTGGAGCTCGAGGAGGCGATGGAAAACACCCGTTCGAAACAGACCCGCAAGAAGCTCGCCAAGCGTCTCAAGCTGGCACAGGGCTTCAGGGGGTCGACCACCCGTCCGGAGTGGATGATCATGACGGTTCTGCCGGTCATCCCCCCCGACCTGCGCCCCCTCGTTCCCTTGGAAGGCGGTCGCTTTGCGACTTCCGACCTGAACGATCTCTACCGCCGGGTCATCAATCGGAACAATCGCCTCAAGAACCTCCTGCAGCTCAAGACCCCGGAGGTCATCATCCGGAACGAGAAACGCATGTTGCAGGAGGCGGTGGACGCCCTCTACGACAATGGCCGTCACGGCCGCGCCGTTACCGGTGCAGGTAACCGCCCGCTCAAGTCCCTCTCCGACATGCTGAAAGGGAAGGGCGGGCGATTCCGCCAGAACCTCCTCGGCAAGCGGGTCGATTACTCGGGCCGTTCCGTGATTGTGATCGGTCCGGAGCTGAAGCTCCACCAGTGCGGACTTCCCAAGAAGATGGCGCTGGCGCTCTTCGAGCCCTTCATCATCCGCCGGCTCAAGGAATTGGGCTACTGCCACACGGTGCGCTCGGCGAAAAAGATGATCGATCGCAAGACCACGGAGGTGTGGGACATCCTGGAGGAGGTGACGCGCGGGCACCCGGTCATGCTGAACCGGGCACCGACCCTGCACCGCCTTTCCATTCAGGCATTCGAGCCGGTCCTCATCGAGGGTTCCGCCATTCGCCTCCACCCCCTGACCTGTACCGCCTACAACGCGGATTTCGACGGAGACCAGATGGCGGTGCACGTTCCGCTCTCGGTGGAAGCGCAGATGGAAACGCGGCAGCTGATGCTGGCGCCCAACAACATCTTCTCCCCCGCGAGTGGACGTCCGATCACGACGCCTTCGCAGGACATCATTCTCGGGACCTATTACCTCACCTACACCCGTGCGGGGTCCCGTCCGGGAGAAAAAGCATCCATCCCGACCTTTGAAAATCCGACCGAGGTCGAGTTCGCGCTGGCATCCCGCAAGGTGAACTACCACGGCTGGATCCGGCTTCGCAATCCCGATCACGGGAAGGACACGATCTTCGGTGAAAAGGAGCAGAAGATGCTCATCACATCGCCCGGCCGGGTCCGTTTCAACGAGATCTGGCCCGAGGGGCTCGGATTCATCAACGAGACGGTCAGCAAGAAAGAGATCGGTAACATTATCTGGCGTTGCTACCAGGTCGCCGGACAGTCCGATACGGTCAAGACGCTCGACGCCCTGAAAGACCTCGGCTTTCGCGAGGCAACCCGCTCCGGATGTTCGATCGGAATCGTCGACATGGTGATTCCGGAGGAAAAGGAGTCCGAGATCAGGAAGGCCTACGACGAGATCGAGAAGGTGTCGAAGCACTACCGCAACGGCGTCATCACCAACGGCGAACGCTACCAGAAGGTCGTCGATATCTGGACCCGCGCCACGGACAACATTGCCAATGTCCTCTTCCGCAAGTTGGAATACAACGAGGGCCAGGAGATGGCCAACCCGCTCTTCATGATGGTTGAATCCGGTGCGCGAGGCAATAAGAACCAGATCAAGCAGCTCTCCGGGATGCGTGGCCTGATGGCCAAGCCTTCGGGGGAGATTATCGAGCGCCCCATTACTTCGAACTTCCGCGAAGGTCTCTCGGTGCTTGAGTACTTCATCTCCACCCACGGGGCCCGGAAGGGACTCGCCGATACCGCCCTGAAGACCGCCGACTCGGGCTACATGACCCGCAAGCTGGTGGATGTCTCCCAGGACGTGATCGTGACGCAGGAAGATTGCGGCACGGTGCAGGGCCTCACGGTGCACGCCATTTACTCCGGCGACGAGGAGTCCGCTTCGCTCGCGACGCGCATCTTCGGACGGGTCTCCTGCGAAAAGATCACCGATCCCGTCTCGGGAGAGCTGATCGTGAGCGTCAACGAACTCATCAACGAGGAGAAGTCGAATCGTATCGAGGACATCGGGCACGAGCGGCTCAAGATCCGCTCTGCGCTGACATGCGAGTCGGAGCGTGGTTGCTGCCGGAAGTGTTACGGCCTGAACCTCGCGACGGGAGTGGTGACCAAGATCGGCGAGGCGGTCGGGATCATCGCGGCGCAGTCGATCGGGGAACCCGGGACCCAGCTCACGATGCGGACCTTCCACTCCGGCGGAGTGGCGATCGGCGCCAACAAGCAACCGTTCATTGAGGCGCTGTCGCAGAACAAATCGCCGAAAGGTCCCAAGTCAGGCATCGTCGTCTACCAGGAACTCCGGGTCGTGAAAGACGTCGATGGCAACCACGTCGTCCTCAATAAGAACGGTTCCATCTCGATCCGGAGCGACAAAGGCCTCGAGCTGGAGTCCCACAAGATCGTCATCGGATCGATCCTCTACGTGGAGGACGGGGGTGAGGCCCAAAAGGGCGACCAGGTTGCAACCTGGGACCCGCACAGTGTGCCGATCATTACCGAGAAGCCGGGGGCGGTGGAATTCCGCGACATGATCCCCGGGATCACGGTGCAGACCGAGAAGGACAAGGAGACCGGCAAGAAAGGAATGACTGTGACCGAGCACAAGGAGGACCTTCACCCGCAGGTGGTGATCGTGGATGCCGGTTCGGGCGAAGTGCTGGCGAGCTACTCGATTCCGGTCGGTGCGCACCTCTCGGTGAAGGAGAAGCAGAAGGTTACCGGCGGGGCCCTCCTCGCCCGGACCCCGCGGAAGGTCGCAAAGACCAAGGATATCACCGGTGGTCTGCCGCGGGTGGCGGAGCTCTTCGAGGCCCGCCGTCCCAAGGACGCCTGCGTGATCGCCAAGATCGACGGAGTGATCTCCTTCGGCGCCAACGTCCGCGGGAAGAAAAAAGTGATCGTGACCGAGGAGGAATCCGGGGAGTCCGTGGACCACCTCGTCCCGATGGGCCGCCACATGATCATCGCGGAAGGTGACACCGTGGCCCGGGGCGACCAGATCACGGAAGGACCGGTAGCGCCGGAAGACCTCCTGGAGGCCTGCGGTGTGCAGGAACTTCAGGAGCACCTCGTGAACGAAGTGCAGTCGGTCTACCGCGCCCAGGGCGTGGAGATCAACGACAAGCACATCGAAATCATCATCCGGCAGATGCTGCGGAAGGTGAAGATCAGCGACCCCGGAGATACGGATTTCCTGTGGGGTGACCAGGTCGAGCGCCAGACCTTCAAGAAGGCCAACGAGACGATGATCGAGCAGGGGGGCAAGCCGGCCGAAGCCGAGCCGGTCCTTCTCGGAATCACGAAGGCATCGCTGGAAACGGAGTCCTTCATTTCGGCCGCATCCTTCCAGGACACCACGCGGGTGCTCACCGACGCAGCTACCCTCGGCAAGGTCGACTACCTGAAAGGGTTCAAGGAAAACGTCATTATGGGTCATCTCATCCCGGCCGGAACCGGATTTGATACCCACCGCGATGTCGAGATCGAGTTCACGGTGGAGGAACCCGAACCGCAGGTCGAGGAGGCGCCCCCGGAGGCCGAGACGGCCTAGGCGCCATTTGCTGGTCTTGATTCTCGGACCAGTCGGACTTGTCTGACTGGTCCGATCTTTGTACTCACCGCAGAGATGGCGCGCGAGAAGCCCAGACCCGGAGGCCGGCCGAACCGGCACAGTGCGGAGCGGGGAGGACCCCGGGTCACGCGCGAGGGCGACCTGCGCGATCTCCTGGCGGGAACCGATTGCCCCTTCGTGCTGGTCCTCGACGGGGTCCAGGATCCGCACAACCTGGGCGCCATATTGCGCAGCGCGGATGGGGCCGGGGTGGACCTCGTGATCGCGCCGAAGGACCGCGC
>Ga0310120_10000778_pt1 | contig 24900 bp, 22 predicted proteins | sample CB27_AW_983_MG_FD_203506 | JGI IMG/M metagenome (GOLD analysis project Ga0310120, IMG submission 203506) | Marine microbial communities from Western Arctic Ocean, Canada - CB27_AW_983 | ecosystem: Environmental > Aquatic > Marine > Oceanic | place: Canada: Western Arctic Ocean | collected...
CGTCGCGAGCCTGCCGGAAGTGATCGAGGATCCGCAGGTGGAGGCGATGGATCTGTTCGCGGAGATCGAGCATCCGCAGGCCGGTCCCTTCCGCACGCTCAAGGCCCCGTTCACGATCCGCGACGCCGACTTGGATCCGAAGGGCCCCGCGCCCAGCGTGGGTGAACACACCCAGGAGGTCCTGGCCTCGCACGGCCTGAGCGCGGAGGAGATCGCGGATCTGGCGTCGCAGGGGATCTTCGGTTAAGACGGGCTCTCCTGGCTGCGCTCTGACCGACCGGCGGGCCCAGTATCATCGTGCCGAGGAGCGATCCGTGGATCTTGCGCTGAGCGAAGAGCAGGAGTTGGCCGTCGCAACGCTGCGCCGCTTCGTGCGCAAAGAGATCTGGCTGTGGGAGAAGCGGATCGACAGCGACGCCGTCTCGCTGCCCCACGAGGCCTGCGACGCGCTGCTGCCGAAGAGCCAGGCCAGTGGGCTCGACAACTTGATCGCGGCACCCGGCTTCTGCGGGCCCGATCTGGACGAGGCCGCGCCGGACCTGCTGACGCGCGTCCGCGTGGCGGAGGAGATGTCGCAGCACCGGGCCGGGGTGGTGGCCCCGTCCTACGAGCTGTTCGGCGTCGACGCGCCGCCGCAGTTGTTCGCGGCGACTGAAGCGCAGCAAGAGCGGTTCCTTTGGCCGTTGCTGCGCCGGGAAGCGCGCGCGTTCGCGGGCTTGTCGGATCCGACGGGGGCGGGGCAGCCGCTGGACGGGACGCGGATTCGGGCGCGGCGCGTTGGTGGCAGCGCCGGTGCTGGGGAGTGGATGCTGGACGGGACGAAGCTGTTCGTGGTCGGGGCGGAGACGGCGGACTTCGGGTTGGTCTTCGCGAACACGGAGGACGAAGACGGGACGGCGCGGGGTGTTTCGCTGTTCGTGGTCGAGGCGACGCGTGAGGGCTTCCAACGCTGGCGACCCTATCGCACGCTCAGCCCGGGGCGCGACGTGATGGAGCTGAATCTGTCGAACCTGCGCCTGCCAGCGGAGAACCTGATCGGTGGGGTGGGCGGTGGCGCCGTCGTGGGGGAGTCGTTCCTGACGCGGCGGCGGGTATTCCAGGCAGCGCAACTGACGGGGGTGGCCTCGGCGGCACAGGACATGGCGCGCGGACAGGCGCACGCACGTCGAGAGTTCGACGCGCCGATCGCGGCGCAGCAAGGGGTGCAATGGGCGCTGGCCGACAATGAGGTGGAGCTGCGAGCCAGCCGTTGGCTGTATCTGGCGGCGGCGCAGTCGCTCGACGCCGGTAGCGACGGGGCGGACGCGGAGGTCGCGGGGGCCCGTCTGATGGCGGGGTCGACCGCGACGGCTGTCGTCGATCGCACGATTCAGCTGCACGGCAGCGCGGGGGTAAGCGCGGACCTGCCGCTCGAGCGCTGGTACCGCGACCTGCGGCTTAGCCACATCGATGAAGGTGGCGAAGCGGCGCAGCGGTCGACGATCGCCAACCATCTCTTGACCACGTTCAAGAAGTAGTTCCGTACCAGCGCTAGGGGAGAACCATGGCAGGCAACAGCGTGCTGTTCGAAGTGGCCGACCGGGTCGCGACGGTCACGATCAACCGGCCGGAGGCGATGAATGCGATCGATCCCGAAACCCTGAGCGCCCTCTCCGAGACTTGGATCGAGATACGGGACAATCCCGAGATCTGGGTGGCGATCGTGACCGGGGCGGGCGATCGGGCGTTCTGCGCGGGCGCGGACTTGAAGAAGGCGATCCCGCAACGGCCAGGGGCGGAGGGGACGGATCGCTGGCACCAGTTCCAGCCCCGCGCGCAGCCCAACATCGACAACGGGCTCGACGTCTGGAAGCCGATCATCGCGGCGGTCAATGGCTACTGCCTGGGGGCTGGGCTGACGCTGCTCTCGGCCTGCGACATCCGGGTGGCGTCGGAGACGGCCGAATTCGGGCTGCCGGAAGTCCGGCGGGGGATCGTGCCGACGCTGGGCGCCACCCAGCGCTTGCCGCGTCAGCTGCCGTTCGCGCTGGCGATGGAGATGCTGCTGCTGGGCGAGCACATGAGCGCGGCGCAGGCCGAGCGCCACGGACTGGTCAACGCCGTGGTGCCGCAGGCGGAGGTGATGGACATGGCGCGGGAATACGCGGCGCGCTTCCTCAAGGAACCGCCACTGACGGTACGGGCGATCAAGGAAGCGGCGATCCGCGGTCAGTCGATGGCGATCGAAGAGGGGATGCGGCTGGAATCGCTGTTGAGCACGGCGATCCGCGCGACGGATGACTTCAAGGAGGGGCCGAAGGCATTCGCGGAGAAGCGCGAGCCGCGCTACCGGGGCAGCTAGTGCGTAGAGCTCAGACGACGTGGGGGGACTCGCCGAGCAGGGCGCGGGTGTGGCTGACGACGTGCGGCCAGACGAGGAAGGTGTAGGAGCGGTCGCTGAGGTCACTCGGGTCGTCGATCAGGCGATCGAAGAGCTGTTCGCCGGGGGCGAGCAGCGCTTGGGCGATGCGCCACGCGCAGGCTTCGTCGAGTGGGCGCCCGAGGACACGGATGCGGAGCCGTACCCCGCGGCGCCGAAGCTCAACGCGGCGGCCGTCGACTGTCGCCGTGATCCGCGTGGCTGCCGGGGTTGGTCCTCGGGTCTCGGCTGGACTGTCTCGCAGCTCGGGCGTCAGCTGAACCATCGGCTTCACATCCTGCGCACAGGATGCTCCCGTTTCATACAGGGTTGAACTAGGGAGCTCCCTGACAACGGTCGGGGAGAGTCCCAACATCGGCGGCGCGCCGGACCACGTTATCGCCTGTAAAGAGGGCGTCTGCTGGCTTGAGCGTCGGAGGCGGGTGGCGTACAAACAGGTGCGGGGCGGCGGAGCCCGCCCCGCTGGTCGGCGTCGAAGCAGCAGGTCTAGAGCGACGGAGAAGCAACTTGGCAGCCAAGCAGTACAAGATCCCGGCCACGGACAAACCCCGAACGAAATCAAGCCTGTACGCGACCATCGCCGAAAACACCGACCTCTCGCGCAAAGAGGTGGCGGACGTGTTCGACGCGTTGGGGGCCGTAATCAAGAAGGACCTCAGCAAGAGCGGTCCGGGTGCGGTCAACGTCGCGGGACTGGTGAAGCTGCAGGTGCAGCGCAAGCCGGCCACCAAGGCCCGGCCCGGCGTGAACCCGTTTACAGGCGAGGAGACCATCTTCAAGGCCAAGCCGGCGCGCAACGTCGTCAAGGTGCGCCCGCTGAAGACGCTCAAGGACATGGTCTAGCGAGCTCGCCGGGCAGAGTTACCGCAACGGCCCCGGCGCATGCCGGGGCCGTTTAGCGCCTGCACCGAAGCTGGTGGCCGCCCTAGGCGCTAGCGCTGGTGGATTAGCGGCATGCCCGGGACAGGGCTTCGCGCTTTGATGACGTAGTCGGTCACGATGCTGCCCACGTAGAGGTCCCGCATGCCGTCGCCACCCCAAGAGACGTTGGTGGGGGCGCGCATGATCTTGCCCTCGAGGTCTTCGATCATGGTCTCGACATCGCCGCCGGGCGTGATCGCGACGACTTTGTTCGACATCGGCAGCGTGACCCAGAGGTTGCCGTCCTGATCGAATCCGCAGCCGTCGGTCAGGCCCAGCTTGCCCCGCGTTTCGGGGCTGAGCGGTCGTTCGTCCTGGACTTCGGCGGCGGTGATACCGAGCTTGGGTCCGTACTCCTCAGCGGGGCCGAGTGAACCGTCGGCGTTGATCGCGTAGCGGACGACGTTGCAGCCGGTGGTCTGACAGACGTAGACGTGCGCTTCGTCGGCGTCGAGAGCGAGGCCGTTGGCGAACTGGATCTCGTCGGCCAGCAACTCGGCGGACCCATCCAGATTGAGCCGGAAGAGGAAGCCGTCCTTACGGCCGTCGAAGGCGTCGGTGCCGTTGGAGGAGGTGGAATGCGAACAGTAGATGTTGCCGGCGGAGTCGACGATGGGGTAGTTGGACGAAAGCAGCGGGCGGCCATCGACCTCGCTGGCGAGCACTTCGATTTCGCCCGTTTCGACGTCGAGACGCTGAAGCGGGCCCCCGCCGCCCACGGCGGGCGTATCGGCGCTCTCGCCGTCCAGCCCGCCGACGTTGGCGATCAAGATGCGGCCCTGGGCGTCCATGTTGATGCCGTTGGGTGAGCCGCCGGCGGCGCCGACGCGGTTCAGAGTTCCGTCGGGCAAGACTTCGGCGGCGGCGCTGTTCTGGTCGGAGAGCCAGACGCGGCCGTCCTTGGAGACAACGACATCTTCAGGGCGGCGGACGCCGAGGCCAACCTTGCTGAGCTGGTCGAGTGGGATCGCTTGCAACGGCACGGGACACCTCCTGGAGCGCCAAACTAGCACTGCCCGCCGACCACTGGCGGAGCGTGCTGCGGGATCAGCCAAAAGCAGCCGGCGCCGGTAGACTGGGCGGCGATGTTCGACGAATACCCGCGCCCGCCTTACCCCAAGACCCGCGAGCAGGCGGATCTAATCGATTCGATCCGCCCGCTGCTGGCCGGGTTCGAGCAACGCGCGCCACTACACGACCGCGAGGGATCATTTCCGGTCGAGAACTTCACCGAGCTGCGCGAGGCGGGCTACTTCGGGGCCGGCGTGCCGAAGGAGTACGGCGGCGGGGGCCACGGAATGGTCGCCATCGTATTGACGCAAAACATGATCGCACGGGCGGATGCGTCGACGGCGTACGCGGCGGGGATGCACATGATGGCGGTGGGCAGCGAGGCGGCGTCGCGTACGTGGCCGGAGTCGCTGCGGGCGCGGATCTTCAAGGACGCCGTGGAGAATGGCGCCCTGATCAACCAAATCGCGTCGGAACCGGAGATGGGCTCGCCGCAAGGCGGCGGCAAGCCGGCGACGACGATGACGCCAGACGGCGATGCGCGCTGGCGCATCAACGGCCACAAGACATACGCGACGCTGGCGCCCGTGCTGGACTACTTCCTGACCTACGTCTCGGTGGAGGACGGCTCCGACGAGCGAGCGCGGGTCGCGATCCATCGCGACCAGCCTGGGATCCGCGTCGAAGAGACGTGGGACTCGATGGGGCTACGCGCGACGGGATCGCACGACGTCTATTTCGAGAACGTGCCGGTCACGGACGCCGACGTGATGTTCCGACACCCGGCGGGAACGTCGGGAAGGTTCGCTGAGCAGATCGCGTCGAAGCGGCCGCCAGGCGGGGCCGGCTGGTTCGCGCTGCTGGTCTCGGCGGCGGCGCTGGGCACGGCGGAGGCGGCACGCGACTATTGCGTGGAGTTCGCGCGCACGCGGACACCCGGCGGGCTGAACGAACCGATCGGCAAGCTGCCCGTCGTACGGGAGCAGGTCGGCCGGATCGAGATCGAGCTGGCGGCGGCGCGGGCGCTGCTGTTCGAGACGGCCGAGGAGTGGGACGCCACGGAGACGCCGCTGCTGGGGCCAAAGGTGGCGGCGACGAAGATCTTCGTCGTCAATCAGGCGATTGAGGCGGTCGATCGCTGCATGCGGCTGGTCGGTGGACAGTCGCTGCAGCGCAGCGAACCGCTGGAGCGGTACTACCGCGACGTGCGGGCGCCGCTGCACAACCCACCGATCGAGACGCGGGGCCTGGACATGGTGGCGGCGGCGGTACTGGATACGGAGTAAGGGCGGCAACGATGTCGATTGTTGGCTGGGGCGTGCAGCGCTCGGCCTCTACGCGATAGGCTCGTAGGGACTGACGACGGTGGTGTGAGAGGAGGTGGGCGATGACTGCGGAACAGATCCGACTGACTCAGCTATCGCATTGCGGCGGTTGAGGATCGAAGTACGGGCCGGCGGCCCTGGCGCAGGTGTTGCGACAGTTGGGGGAGAAATTCCCCCCTCACGAGCACCCCAATTTGCTGGTTGGCCTGGGTAAGGCCGACGACGCAGCCGTCTATCTCCTGAACGAGGAGCAGGCGCTCGTGCAAACGCTGGATTTCTTCGCGCCGCTCGTTGATGACCCCTACTCGTTCGGCGCGATCGCCGCAGCGAACGCGCTCAACGACGTCTATGCGATGGGCGCGGAGGTGCTGTTTGCGCTGAATATCGCGGCCTTCCCGGAGGATCTGCCCCCGGAGATCGTGGCGGCGATCCTGGCCGGCGGGGCGGACAAGGTGCGCGAGGCGGGCGGTGCGATCGCGGGCGGGCACACGATCATCGATGAGGAACCGAAATATGGGCTGGCCGCGACCGGGCTGGTGCATCCCTCCAAACTCCGGCTGAACTCCGCCGCGCAGCCCGGCGATGCGTTGGTGCTGACGAAGCCGATCGGCACTGGGGTGGTGGTCAACGCGATCCAAGATCAGTCGGCGAAGCCCGAACACGAGACGGCGGTGGTGGCGCAGATGAGCGCGCTGAACCGCGTCGCGGCGGAGGTCAGCGGCGATTTCGACGTGCACGCGCTGACCGACATCACCGGCTTCGGCCTGGCCGGACATGGCTTCGAGATCGCGGAGAACAGTGGCGCGCAAGTCGTGCTTTCGCTGGCTGCGATACCGATGGTTGCCGGCTTGGCGGACTATGTGGCGCAGGGCGTGCAGACCGGTGGGCAGGGTCGCAACCGTGAGTACTTCGACAAGCACGTCGAGACGCGGGACCTGACGGATCTAGAAACGACACTGCTGTTTGATCCGCAGACGTGCGGCGGGCTGCTGATCACGCTGGCGGAGACGGAGGTGGCGTTGCTGCAGGAGCGGCTGGCTGCGGCGGGGGTGGAGAACTGGCGGGTGGGTTCGGTGGAGGCGGGGGCCGGGGTGCGGGTGGTCGACTAGCTGCTCATGCCGGCCGTAGGCTCAGCGCATGGTGCAGTACGACGTGGCCGTGATCGGTGGCGGGATCCTTGGTCTTGCCACGGCGATGGAGCTGAGCGCCCGCTACGCGGGCCTATCGCTGGTGGTGCTTGAGAAAGAGCGCGAGGTCGCCGCTCATCAGACGGGGCACAACAGCGGCGTGATCCACTCGGGGCTATACTACCGACCGGGGTCACGCAAGGCCGTGATGGCGGTGCGCGGAGCGGAGCAGATGGTCGGCTTCGCCGCGGAGCACGGCATCGCACACGAACGTTGCGGGAAAGTCGTCGTGGCGACGCAAGAGTCGCAGGTAGCGCGGCTGGATGCGCTGGCGCTGCGCGGCGAGGCGAACGGCGTGCCCGACATTAGCGTGCTTGGCCCGGAGGCGCTACGCGAGTACGAGCCCCATGCCGCCGGCGTGAAGGCGCTGCACGTGCCCAGCACGGGGATCGTCGACTACATCGCGGTGGCGCAGAAGTATCGCGAGCTGACGGAGTCGCGAGGGGGCGAGGTGCGCCTGGGCTGTCGTGTGCGGGGCATCCAGATGGGCAGCGACGGCGTGCGACTTTCGACCGACGACGGGGAGGTAGCGGCGCAGCACGTCGTCAACTGTGGCGGCTTGTTGGCGGACCGGGTGGCCAAGCTGGCGGGGGCGCGCCCGCCGCTGCAGATCGTCCCGTTTCGCGGCGAGTACTACGAGCTGAAGCCCGAGGCGCACGACCTGGTGCGCAACCTGATCTACCCCGCGCCCGACCCGGATTTTCCCTTTCTGGGTGTGCACTTCACGCGCGGGATCGATGGTGCGGTGGAGGCGGGTCCAAACGCGGTGCTGGCCTTGCATCGCGAGGGCTACCGCTGGCGCGACGTCAGCCTGCGCGACAGCTGGGAGTCCCTGCGCTACCCGGGGTTCCTGCGGCTAGCCAGACGCAACTGGCGCGCCGGTCTGGGGGAAATGCACCGCTCGGTGAGCAAGCGCGCGTTCGTCAGCGCGCTGCGAAAGCTGGTGCCGGAGCTGGAAGGGTCGCAGTTGGTGCGCGGTGGCGCGGGCGTGCGGGCCCAGGCCCTGGAACGCGACGGATCACTGGCAGACGACTTCGTGCTGCTGGAGGACGAGCGCATGATCCACGTGCTGAACGCGCCGTCGCCGGGTGCGACGGCGTCGATCAGCATCGGTCAGGCGATCGCGGATCTGGCGTCGGGCTGGTTCGGCGAGGCGTCGCGCAAAGAGAACTACCGGATTTAGCTGTTCCGCCGGAGCGGGGCGTCAGCAGTGGTCGCCCTGCAAGGCAGCCAGGCGCTCGCGCGCGTAGGCCGGTTCGCGACGCCAGGAGCAGGCTACTTCCCAGGCATCGACGGCGCGGCCGGCCCAAGCCGGTGCATTGACCTGCGGCGCCAGCAGTGCGGCGATGTCGAGGATAGACGCGTCGACGCGGGCTTCATCCCAATCGAGCAGGGCGACGGTGTCGCCGTCGATCAGGATGTTGCCGGGGTGGGGGTCGCCGTGGACGACCGAGGTCGGCTCCTCCGCCAGAGACCGCCAGGCATCGAGACAGGCGGCGCGGGCGACGGCCGGGAGCTGATCGAGATCGACGTCACCCGCGGCGCAGGGTTGGTCAACAGCGCCCGCTGAGTCCGGGCGCTGGGGCCAGTCGCGGGTGAGGTCGTGCAGCCGCTCCAGGAACTCGGCGACGCGATGCCAGTCGTCGGAGCCGTCGGGGGGAGCGCCGGGGATTTTGGGCATGACGACGACGCCGTCCTGAGACAGTGCGCCGTCCGGGAGGGACAGTGGGGCCGGGACGGCAAGTCCTCCGCTGGCGAGCATCCGCAGGAGGGCGAGCTCCCACTCGAGCGAGGCGGCGGAGCGATCCGAGCGTCGAGCGAAGCAGGACCGGCCGTCCAGCGTGATTTCGTAGAGCCGGTTGCGCGCGCCGCTGAGCGGGCGCAGGATCTCGGCCTCGCCCCAGGAGGCGAGGCCGACCAGCCAAGCGGGCGTTCGATCGCTTTGAGTCACGCAACTCCTACACTGCCCAGAGGCTATCGCACGTGCATCTGACCCATCTGACGATCGACCAGTTCCGCTCGTACGCCCACCTGGACGTTGATTTCGACGCGGGGTTGACGTTGATCGTGGGCGAGAACGGGGCGGGCAAGTCGAATCTGTTGGAGGCGATCTACGCGTTGGCGACGACGCGCTCGCCCCGCTCGTCGACGGAGGGGGAGCTGCTGGCCTGGGACGCGCCGGAGCCGGCGGTGGCGCGGATCGCGGGAACGGCGGCGCGCGGCGACGGTGAGGTGAGCATGGAGCTGGTGCTGGTGGCACGCACGAACGCGCAGGGAGCGGTCCTGCCGTCGAAGTCGGGCGCGCCGCTGACGAGCAAGCGGCTGCGGGTGAACGGGGTGCCGCGTCGGGCGACGGATGTGATGGGCCAGATCGGGGCGGTGCTGTTTACGACGCATGACATCGAGGTGATCACGGGCTCGCCGGGCACGCGCCGCCGCTATCTCGACTTCACGATCGCGCAGAGCGATCGTCAGTACGCGCGCTGGTTCTCACAGTACGACAAGGCCGTGACCCAGCGCAACGCGCTGCTGAAACGGATCGGCAAGGGGGAGGCGTCGGCGGAGGAGTTGCAACCCTGGGACGAATCCGTGGCCCAGGGAGGCGGCGCGATCATGGCGGCACGGGCCGCTGCGATCCGCGAGCTGCAGACGCTGGCGGCCCACCATCACCTTGCGGTGGCAGCGTCCGACCACGAATACGCCAACACGCTGGAATTAGGCTACCTGCCAGCGCTGGGCGACGCCGCCCTGCCCGAGGTGGCGGACCCGTCCGCGATCGAGGCGCGCATCCGCGCAGGATTCACGGCCCTGCGGCCACGCGAAATCGGGGCCGGGACGACGTTGGTCGGCCCGCATCGCGATGACTTGTCGATCATGCTGCAAGGCCGGTCGGCGTCGGCCTACGCGTCGCGGGCGCAGCAGCGCAGCGTGGCGTTGGCGCTGCGCCTGGCCGAGGCCGATCTGCTGCGCCAGCGCAGCGGCGAGTCGCCCGTGCTGTTGCTGGACGATGTCTTCTCGGAACTCGACCCGCAGCGCCGGACGGCGACGGCGCTGGCCCTGCGGGATGCGGAGCAGGTGATCCTGACCACGGCGGATCCGGAGTCGGTCCCGGCCGAACTGCCCGCGGCGGCGGCGACGTTCCGGGTCGCCGCCGGCAGCTTGGAGCGGATCTAGCCGCTCGGCTCGCTGCCGCCGGTGGGGTCCAGCGGCTGAAAGACCGGCGCGGCAGATCCCGGCACGAAGAGACGCAGCGCGGCCGGTTCGATCGAGAGTTCGGCGGCAGAGGTGGCGATGGCGTCGCCATCGATTTGCATCGGGGGCAGGGGAGCGTCGCTGAACAGGCGGATGCGCTGGGCCCGCTGGAAGAGGACGTTGCCGGCGCGCAGGTGGCGCTGGAACAGGACCTGGGGGATCGCGGCGAGGCTGCGACCCACGCCGCGGCCGCGCAGCCCAACGCAGTCCAGACGTCCGTCGACGGCGCTGGCTTGGCTCGTGATGGCGGCGAGGCCACCGTAGGAGCGCGTGTTGCCGATCACGAGCATGCGCGACGCCAGCGGTACGGGGGCTGCGTCATCGAAGGCGATCTCGATCTCGAAGCCGGGGTAGCGGAAGCCCGTGCGCAGGCCGCCGACGAGGTAGGTAAGGCGGCCGAAGCGGCGCTTCCAGCGCGGGTCCGCCGCGGCGACGGCGGCGATGGCGGCGGCGTCCAAGCCGTAGCTGGCCATCAGCAGAAAACGTCGTGATTCGGCGGGGCCGCCCGCGCGCCCGCAGTCGATCTCGATCGGGCCGGCGGCAAGTTGGGCGCGCAACGCAGCTAGGGGGCGACGGGGGATCGCGGCCTCCTTGGCCCAGACGTTGGCGGTACCGGCCGGAATAAGTCCGAGGGTGAGGTCGGTCGTGGTGAGGCCGTTGAAGGCCTCGTTGAAGGTGCCGTCGCCGCCGACGACGAAGCAGAGCGGCACACCGTCGGCCTCGGCCTGTGCGGCCAGCGTCGTGGCGTGGCCGGGGGCGGCGGTCTGCTCGATCAGCACGTCGAGGCCAAACTCCGCGGCGGCGGCGTCGATCGCGCGGTCGAGCCTGTCCCGGGGGGGCAGCCCCCCGGCGACGGGGTTGATGATGAAGAGCGCCTGCTGGCCGTGATAGCGGTCCGAGTGCCGCTGTGGCGCGTTGCTAGTGGTCATCGCAGGTCACGGGTCACGTTGCAGTTGCTCCCGGAAGGATCGTATCGCGCAGAGCGCGGAAGGGAATGGATCGAGGGGCCGCAGACGGCGTTCATGGTCGAACGCACGAGGGAGCGCGCAATGGCGGAGAACCTGGGCTGGAAGCGGTTCACCACTATTCGATCGCCGACTTGCCGGAGTAGCGCTGTGGCCCGGTGGGGCTGAGAATACGTGGGGAACGCAGGGAGTTGGATCGCGTGACGGCGCAGGTCGAAGACACGGTGGTGCCAGAGCCGACGATCGTCGACGGCGAATTCGTGCCGACACACGATGTGCCGTATTCGACGGCGCTGGATGAGATGATCGCGCAGGTGCGGGCCGGTGAGGCGCCGAACCTGGGTCACTTCTGCGGTTACTGCTGCACGCCGCTGGCCTCCACCGCGACAGGCTGTCCCACCTGCGGCACGGACGTCGTGAAACTGCCCCCGCGCGACAAGATCTCGCGGCCGCTGGCGGAGATCTACACGGCGAAGCGCAAGCGCGAGGGGCGCTGGGTGCATTCGGCAGCGTGGGGCGGTTTGATCCTGGGGACAGTGATCTCGATCGGGCTGATTCTGGTGCTGCCAGGCTGGACCAAGGTCTTCGCGATCATCTTCATGATCCTGGGCTCGTACGTGATCGCAACCTACCTTGGAAACTACTGGGCCCAGGAACGGGCCTTCCGCAGCGGGCTGCGTTTCTTTGCGGCCGGCTGGCAGGAATACAGCGCGGAACGCGATCGAGGCGCCCTTGACGACGAGTAGCCCGATCTCCAACCGGCTCTGGATATTTGCTGATGGCGTTGCTGATCGCGGCGCTGTTAGCGGCTGCCTGTAGCTCCAACGACGCCATTGACGTGACCCCGGCGAAGCCCGACGACGACACGGGCGCAGTGGCCGAACCCGGGGGCGAGGACGAACCTGCGTCGAGCCAGCCCAGCGACGACGCGGACAACAACGACAGCGACGAGCCCGATCCTGGAACGCCCACCGACGCCGAGCCAGACGACGGGGCGCCGAGCGAAACCGCCCCGTCAAGCGCGAACGGCTGGACGCGGCTGTCGCCCGTCGCGGATCTGCTGCACGTGGAGACCACCGCGGCGGGCCAGGCGATCGTGGCCGGGGGGCGCGGAGAAGGGCTGCTCTCCGTCGATGGGGCGCGACGTGGTCAGGCGTCGACTGGCCAGGCGAGCTGCGGTCGGCGGCGTTCGTCGATCCGAGCGGTCAGGTGCTGGTCGTGGCCGGGTTCTCGGGCGCGTCCGGACTGGAAACCGCGGCATTTCGTTCCGAGGACGGCGGCGCGTCGTGGAGTGTCATGCTGCTGGAAGTGCACGCCCTGGGCTGGTTCGTACTCGACTCGTTCCTCCACGCGGTACCGGGACTGGGTGTGCACGCGAGCACCGACGGCTTGGTAACCGGCACCAGGTTGGCCTCGGCGAACGACGCCTGGCCGGACAGCTTCGATCCCGTCCTGATCACGAGCAATCCCGACAACCTCGATGTCTTTGCCGTCACCAGCGTGAGTGAGGGCGGCGTGGCTTCGGTCCGGCTGACGCGGGACGGTGGCGATTCTTTCGAGCAGTTCGCGGCCGAGTTCGAGCTCTGGGGGGTAACGGTTCCGATCTTCTCCGGAATCGGGCCGCTGATCATGTCGCAAGGGGTAGGCATGCTGTTCAGCTTCGACCAGGGGATGACCTGGTTCCTTCAGAATCAGGGCCTGGAAGGGCTGGAGACGGACGGCTTGTTCTCGGAGCTGGTCGACTTCGTCTCGCCGCCGCAGCGGTCGCTGCCGGTCGTGGCCTCGCGCGATTCGATCTTTAGTTTCAGCCCAGGCGGGCTGGGAGGAGATGGCGGGGCCGGGCGCGGAGATTCGTGCCTTGGCAGTGCGTCGGGCCGTGTCCGGCGGGGGCGAATAACTGCTGCTGGCAGCGACGGATCAGGGGGTCTGGTCGATCCCGACGGCGGACCTGGGCGGAAGCTAACGCGCTCAGCTCTCGTCACGCTGGGCGGCTGCGGCGGAGATCGATTCGATGGCCTCGCTGGTGCCGAGCACCATGAGGGCGTCGCCGGCGTGCAATGGCTCGGCGCGCGTGGGGGCAACGTCCATGCGGCCGTCGCGGTGGCGGACGTCCAGCACCTGCAGATGCTCCCGGCCGTCGAAGGCCTGTCCCACGTTGGCGCCGTCGATCGCGGATCCGAACTGAACGTCGACCTGGGCGAGCATTTCGCCGGTCTCAGCGCCGCCGTGGAGCACGGTCTCGGTGAACTCGGCCACGGCCGGGTGAATAGCGGAGATGGCGAGCCGACGGCCGGCGATCCCTGTGGGGGAGATGACGCGGTCGGCGCCCGCTTGGCGCAGCTTCGGCACGGAGTCCGGCTCGTTCGCGCGCGCCGCGATATAGCAGCTGGGGTTCATGGCACGCACGGTCAGCGTAATGAACGTGTTTTCGGCGTCGCTGCGCGTCGCGACGATGGCGCCGCGGGCGTGGGCGATCCCGGCCAGCGCGAGAACCTCGTTGTTGCTGGCATCGCCGTGAAGTGAGAGCCAGTCGTCGTTCAGCGCAGCGAGGGCCTCCTCGTCGGAGTCGATCATGACGAAGCGCTCATCGCGCTGGACCATGGCCCGAGCGACCTCGGCGCCCACGCGCCCAGCGCCGCAGACGACGAAGTGATTCCGGAGTTCGCCAATTCGGCGGCCCATGCGCCACGCCTCCACGTCCCGCTTGAGCTCGCCCTCCAGGACGAGCCGGGCAACGGTGGTCAGAAGATAGAAGACTCCGCCGACGCCCAGCGCTGCCAGCACGATTGTAAAGGCACGTGCTCCGTCGCTGAGCGGTTGGAGTTCCTGGAAGCCGATCGTGGAGAGGGTCAGCACGGTCTGGTACAGCGCGTCGAAGAGGCTGAAGTCTTCAATCAGCCGGTAGCCCACGACGCCCATCGCGACGATGGCGAGCAGCATGGCGACCGAGAGGCGCAAGCGCCGGATCGCGGGACCCACCGAGGATCCCTCGGGGGTTCGCACTAGCGCCACGACGGATTCGATCAGACCGCCGATGGCCCCGCCCGTCTGTCGCCGGCCGGGGTGGCCGGGCGCGACTAGCGCGAGCGCAAGCTCGTGCGCTTGTTGGAGACGAAGTCGACCAGGATGTATTCGCCGAGCTGATCCGGGGTCGTGTAGAAGACGCGCCCGCGGTTGATCTTGGCCACCTGGTTGACGAACTCCTTGAGGTAGTAGTTGCGATCCAGCATGAAGGTGTTGATCACGATGCCCTTTTGGGTGCAGTGCTTGACCTCTTTGAGGGTCTCGCGGATCGTGATCGGGCTCGGTGGGTAGGCGAAGTAACTCTTGCCGTTCTCGAGGTGGGCCGTGGGCTCACCGTCGGAGATCATGATCACTTGGCGGGTGCCGACCTTGTGCTTGGCGAGCAATTTCTGGGCGATCAGCAGCGCGTGGTGCATGTTGGTGCCCAGGACGGTTTCGTCCCAGCGCACGTACGGCAGGTCCTCCGCCTTGAGCTCTCGCGCCATGGCGCTGAAGCCAACCAGGTAGAGGCTGTCGCGCGGATACTGCATGCGAATCAGGTTGTTGAGCGCGAGCGCGACCTTCTTGGCGGCCTGGAACGAACCGCGCAAGGCCATGGACCAGGAGAGGTCCAGCATGAGCACGGTGGCGGTCTGGGTCAGGGTCTCGGCGCGGTTGATCTCGAAGTCGTCCGGCGAGAGCGAGACGGGGGAACCGGGGCCCTCGCGATAGAGCGCATTCATCATGGTCTGCTTGAGATCGAGGTGGAAGGGATCGCCGAACTCGTAGGGCTTGGTCTCGTCGGCGCGCTCGCCGTACCGCCCGAATTCGGTCAGCTGATGCTTGCCGAAGGACTGGCGCTTGAGGTTTTGGTAGACCTCGGAGAGGGCCTTCTGGCCGATCTTGCGGGTGCCGCGCGGGGTCATCTCCCAGGCGTTGCCCTTCTTCTGGATGTAGCCGGCCTCTTCGAGGATCTCAAGCAGGTTCTTGAGCTGGTCCAGCGTCTCGCGCGCGTCGTCGCCCAGCATCTCTTCGAGCATCTCGGCATCGATCTCTTCGAGGTCGCCGCCGTACTGGGTCTTTTCAAGCTGGCGCTCCAGCTCGTCCATGTCCTGCATTTGACTCATGAGCTCCATGGCGGCCTGCATGTCGAGCTCTTCGTCGCCGCGGAAGGGGTACTGGTTGCGCAGGTCGCGGCTGGGCATGAGGGCTTCGAGGTTGTAGGCGAGCTCGCCCATCGCCTCTTGCATCTGGGCGTCGTCCATCAGGCCGGACATCATGCCCTGCAGCTGCTGGCGCATGTCACCCGGCATCGAATCCATCAGGTTCTGCATCGACGCCGCTTGGCGCTGCATCTGCTCCAGTAGCTCGTCAAGCGACTGCGGCGGGTTGTCGCCGAAGAGGTCGCCGTATTTGTCCATGAAGGCGTCGAAGTCTGGCTCCTCGCCGGACATGCGCTGCCGCATCATCTCGTTGAGATCGTTGATCATGTCCTTCATGCGCTGCATGTCCTCCGGCGTGAGGTTTTGCAGGGCCTGGGACATGTCTTGGAGGAAGGTGTTCATCATCTGCTGGCGCAGGTTGTCCAGCAATTCCTGGTACTTCTCTTGCGCCTCGGGGTTCATGAACTCGTAGTTCTGCAACTCCTTCATGCGGCCGGAGGCGTCTCTGGGCAGGTCGTCGAGGTACTGCTGCTTGCGTTCGACGATGTTGCGCAGCATCTCGGCGAACTCATCGGCGTCGTCGCCGGCCGGGCCGTCCGTGGGCGGGCTGCCGCCTTCGGGGCTGCCGGGCTGACCCTGGTCACCCTGCTGATCCTGACCCGACTGCCCGCCCTGTTGCCCCTGCTGTTGGCCAACCTGCTGCCCGGACTCACTCGCCGACAGCTGGAAGGAGCCGTGCGGTGACGGTGCACCTTGCGAGCCGGACTGTTGCTGACCGTCTGGGCCGCCTTGCGGCTGGCCGTCCGGCTGCGGTCCGTCCGGCGTTTGGCCGTCCGGCGGGGCAGCCGCCGGGCCCGCGTCTTCCAGCCGCTCGTCGAGCGTGTCGCGTTCGATGTCGAGGATCTCTTCGAGCTGGTTCTGGATGTCCTCGAAGATCGAGCCGAGGTCGAAGCGGTCGAGCTGCTGACGACGCTGCTGGCGGAGTTGCTGGAGCAGGTCGCGCAGCCCTTGCATGCGGTTGCCATCCGGCGCGCGCATGCCGCGCTGCATCAAGTTGCGCAACGCGTGCTGCAGGTCGCCGAAGTTCATCAGATCGTCGGTCAGACTCTCGAGCACTTCGTCCGGGTCAAGCGGCGGGACCTCCTGAGTCCCATCCCACTCGGAGTACCGGAAATGTGTTCCCTGCCGCGTCGGCTCTGATGTCATTTTTTATGGCCTAATCGACTCTGATGCCTGCGCGGTCGGGGGTATCGGCGGTCCGGTCTCGAGCGAGACCGCCGTCTCGGGACGCATCGCTACCCACGGTATTGAATGCGGCCGCCGACGGTGTCCTTGTTGAGCCGCTTGTTGAGGTGCAGGCCCTCCAGCAAGAACTCCACGGCGGAGGCGGTCAGCGCGGGATCCTCACCGATGTCGAACGGCTGCAGCGCTTCGCGCAGGCCTTCGACGTCGGTGAGCAGGCGCGCGTAGGCGGTCGCGGGCATGTCCTCGCCAATTTCGACGGAGATGCCAGCCTTGAACTGTTCGATGAGCTCTTCGAGGTCGACGACATTGAAGCGTCGGTTGAAGACGGCGGCGACGGCGCCCTGGATCAGCTTCTCGATCACGGTGTCGTCTTTGTCTTCGTCGACGGTTTCCAGCTCCAGCTTGCCCTGCAAGGCGGGAATGAGGTGGGGCAGGTCGGTGACGCGCGGCACGGCGCGATCCTCGCCCACCCGGATCGCGCGACGCACGGCGTTGGCGTTGAGCGTCTCGAACGAGGCGATGGAGGCGCGCACGGAGACGCCGGAGCGCTGGCTGACGTCGGGGCTGCGGCGGGCGAGGCGGGTGATCTCCGCCACGATCTCTTCCATGTATTCGGGCGCGGAGACCGAGACATCGCCGGCGGTGACCGGGACGGCCTCTTGCCGCACGATGCTGATCTCGGTCTCGAGCTCAGTGGGGTAGTGGGTGCGAATCTGCGCGCCGTAGCGGTCCTTGAGCGGTGTGATGATGCGACCGCGATTGGTGTAGTCCTCGGGGTTGGCAGAGGCAACGACCACGATGTCGAGCGGGAGCCGGACGCGGAAACCGCGGATCTGGACGTCGCGCTCTTCCATGATGTTGAGCAGACCTACCTGGATCCGCTCGGCCAAGTCCGGCAGCTCGTTGATGCAGAAGATGCCCTTGTTGGTCCGCGGCACCAGGCCGAAGTGGATCGTCATCTCGTCCGAGAGGTAGCGCCCCTCGGCGACCTTGATCGGGTCGACCTCACCGATCAGGTCAGCGATCGTGATGTCGGGTGTGGCGAGCTTCTCGCCGTAGCGCTCCTCGCGCGGCATCCAGCGGATCGGGGCCTCGTCGCCCTTGTCGGCGACCAGCTCGATGCCCTCGTGAGAGATCGGGTTGAACGGGTCCTCGGGGATCTCCGGTCCGTCGAGGACGGGGATCTCTTCGTCGAGCAGGGTGACCAGAGAGCGGATCATGCGCGACTTGGCCTGCCCGCGCTCGCCCAGGAAGATCACGTCCTGGCTGGCCAGGATGGCGTTTTCCAGGGCGGGAATGACGGTGTCTTCGAAGCCCATGATGGCCGGGAATATGTCCTCGCCGGCACGGATCTTGGCGACGAGATTCTCGCGCATCTCATCGCGCACGCTGCGGGATTCGTAGCCGGACGTGCGCAGTTCGCCAACAGTGGCAGGCTTGTTCGGCACAGAGAACTCCTTGCAACGGGAAAGCCGAGTCGGACCGCCAGCGGCCCCGACCGTCAGCGTCGCACTACGAGTTTAAGGGGCCAGTACCCGCACTAATTCGTCCCGCTCGAAGCGGGGCAGTGAGCGAGTGGCCCCATTCGCGACGAGTATAGCGGGTTGATTCGACGCTCTTAGCGAGCCTATCTGGGCTGCCCGGGCTCCCGAGTTATGTAGTTGGCGCAGCAGGGCCGGGGCCTGATCTGCATCGACGGCGGCCAGCAGCGCCCCCGATGCGAGCAGTCCCAGTGGGTCCAGATCGAGCGCGGCGGCAACACGGTCGGTGAGCGGGTGACGAAGGATCGCGTCGGCCTGCAGCTCAAGGCTGAGGCCCGCGGCCGCGGCCAGCTCGAAGGCGGCCGTGGCGAGGCCGCCTTCGGTGGGATCGTGCAGGGCATGCAGACCAGGCAAGCCGCGGACGGCGGTGGCAGCGGGCAGCACGCTGATTCCGGGCTCGGCCAGCAGATCGCGGGCGGCGGCGAGTTCCGCGTCGGTCAGCCCGGCGGCGCTGAGGCGGGATCCAACAGCGGAGGCGAGCAGGGCGGTGCCTTCGATCGCGATCGGTCCGATCTGGATCAGCGCGTCACCCTCGCGGGCAGCGTCGCTGCGAATGAGCCGACCCGCTCCGCCGCCGCCGGGAAAAACGCCGATCATCGTGCCCGAGAGTACGAGCCGCTGCACCGCGTCGGTCACCTCGGTGTGGCCGCCGACCAGCGTCGCGCCCACCTGGCGACAGGCGTCGCGGACGTCACGCATCAGAGCATCCAGCGCCGCGGCTTCGGTGCCGGGCGGGCCCAGCACGGTGAGCAGAAACCAGTGCGGGTCTGCGCCGAGGCAAGCCACGTCGTTGGTGTTGACATGGACGGCGTGCCAACCGGGACGGTAGCCGGCGAGCGTAATGGGGTCGCTCGCGAGCACGAAGTAGGTGTCGTCGCCGTTGGGGCCGCGGCTCGCGACGACCGCCGCGTCGCGACCGACGCCGGGGCCGAGGATGAGGTCGTCGGAGGAGTCGGTCCCCAGCAAGTCCAGCAGTTGGGCGAGCAGCTGCGGCGGAACTTTGCCCGTGGGAAGAGGGCCTTGAGGGACTGAATCCGTCGCCATGCTCTCCCCTGGCTGCGCAGTAGGCGGATGCGGGTCGGGGCTCGTCGCCCGCAAGGGCTAGTCCGAATCCGCCACGTGCATATGCTATGGGGCGATGTCAGATCGTGGTGGAACGATGGTTGAAATGCCACTCCTGGACACGCTCGCCGCCGCCGGATTGCCGGTGGCGCTCATGGACTCCTCCCCGTCGGTGCGGGGGCGGGTATTCAGCGAGGACCCGCGCGAGGACCGCGTGGGCGAGGTCGAGATCGAGATCGAGGCTTGGGCAGAAGGCAAGGCGAGCGATACGGGGTCGATTGTCCGCTATCGAAGAGCACGCCGCGGCGGAACCGTGTCGCTCGAGGGGGTGTCGGCTGGGCTGCGGCTGACGTCGGCGGAGGTGGAGCGGCTGATCGATCTGGTGCTGGCCGCAGAGACCGTGCTCGAACAACCCGTCGAGTTGGCCTGGGCGCTGGCGGACGGCCAGTTTGCCATCACGGACGCGGGACCGATCGAGACGCCGCTGCCCTGGGGGATCGAGCGAGGGCAGCCGCGCGAGAACGACGGCTGGACACGAACCAACGCGGGCGAGATCTTCCCGCTACCGATGACGCCGATGACATGGTCGCTGATGGGGGTACCGCTCGATGGCGCCTTCGGGCACATGTATCACAAGCCGCAGTGGACGGACGGCCGCCGCTTCGTCGCCTTGGCGGGCGGCTACGTCTACTTCAATTTCGGGCTGCTCAACTCGTTCGCGGTCGATCGGCTGGGCATGCCGGGACGCGAAATGCTGATGGGGATCGGCGGACCGGGGGCGGAAGAGGGCTTCGACTCGTACGGCTCGGAGATGCGCTGGGGCACGGTATTGCGCAACCTGCCCTACGCCCTGCAGCGCACGCGCGCGCATCGCACGCTGCCGCAGCGCTGGATCGAAATCGACGCCCAAACAGCGACGCGGCGCGATCGGCTGCGCGGAATCGACTTGGCCAGCTTGGACGACGCCGCGATCCTGTCCGAGCTGCAGGCGACGGGAAAGTGGCTGCAGAGGCTGTCGAACTTCCTGATGGACGCGCAGAGCGCGGCTTTCGGGACCTTCGCGCTGGTCTCGTATCTGCTGCGAGTCTGGCTGGGCCATGACGACGACGTGACCTCCGTGATCCAGGGTCTGCCGGGGATCCGTACCGCCGAAGGCAACGTGGAGCTGTGGAAGCTGGCGCAACGGGCGGGCGAGGATTCGGTGACGCGGGAGCTGATCGCGTCGACGCCGGCGGAGACGCTCTTGGAGGCGCTGCGCAAAGGGGACGAGACGCGCTGGCTGGCCGAGGCGATCGACACATTCCTGGCCGAGTACGGGCATCGTTCAGCGGGCGAGCTGGAGCTGATGGAGCCGCGCTGGTCGGATGAGCCGACCCTGCTGCTGCGGCCCTTCCGCGAGTACGTCTTGAACCCGCGGCAGGGGAGCGCCACGGAGCTGGCGGAGCGGCAGGTGGCGGCGCGCGAGGCGGGGGAGCGCAAGATCGCGGACGCGCTCGCGGTGCGCTGGTACGACCGCGTGCTGCCCTTGCGTCGGCGCGTGATGGCCGATTACATCAAGTGGGCGCAGATTTACGCGCCGCTGCGCGAAAATCCCAAGTTCTCGCTCCTGGGTCTGGTACAGGAGCAGCGCCGGCTCTTGTTTGAGCTGGCAGACCGCCTGATCGCGCGCGGACGCTTCGACCTACGCGACGACGTGTTCTTCTTGTTTCGCAGCGAACTGGAAGAGCTGGTGCGCCACCCCTCGGGCGAGGTGCTGGCGGGGCGCATGCGCAGCCGGGTAGCACGTCGCCGCACGCAATACGAAATCTGGAAGAGTCAAACGCCGCCGGCGGTCCTGGGCGCGCGCCCGGTACTGCCCACGGAACGAACGACCGCCGCACCCGGAATGGGCGCGGCGGCGGCTGAGACCGGCACCATCCTTTCAGGCATGGCCGCATCACCGGGGCAGGCGGAGGGCGTGGCGCATGTCGCGCTGACGGCCGAGGAGGGCAACCGGATCGAGCCGGGTCAGATCCTGGTGGCGCGCTTCACCGACCCCGGCTGGACGCCGATTTTCCCGCTGGCGGCGGCCGTCGTGACGGACATCGGCGGGCGGCTGTCGCATGGGGCGATCGTGGCGCGCGAGTATGGCATCCCAGCCGTCGTCAACGTGCGCGAAGGGACGTCGACGATCGTGAGCGGGCAACAGATTCGGGTCGATGGGGTGAGGGGGACGGTCGAGATCCTGAGCAATCCGCCGTAAGAGGCGGTGCTCGGGCCGGCTCGGGCCGACTTTACGAAGCTCGAACGGAGCCCTGACCAGGCGCAGATGTCGGCCCGCCACGCTGAGGTGAGCCGACCGCGGACCTCGCGGCGGCATCAATGGCCGGTCGCTCGTGGAAACTCACTCCGGCGCGGCGGCATCAGTCGCCGGTCGCTCGTGGAAACTCACTCCGGGCGACGTCAGGAGGTGCCCCGTGACGAGCACGGCAACATACACTGGATCGGAATACACGCAGCGATCGGGCATGACCGCCGGAGGCGCCGTGAAGACCATCCTGGTCGTGGACGACGAAGAGCACATCCGCGAATTGGCGACGCTCTACCTAGAGCAAGAGGGCTACGGCGTGCGCAGCGCGTCGGACGGCGAGGAGGCGCTCGAGATCGCCCGCGCGAAGCAGCCGGATCTGATCGTGCTGGATGTGATGATGCCGGGCCTGGACGGGCTCGACGTCTGTCGCGAGCTGCGCAAGGAGTCGGACGTACCGGTGCTGATGCTGACCGCGCGCTCAGAGGAGATCGACCGCATCGTGGGGCTGGAGCTGGGCGCCGACGACTACATGGGCAAACCGTTCAATCCCCGCGAACTGGCCGCACGCGTCAAGGCGATCCTGCGCCGGGCCGAGGGCGGCGAGAAGCGAGATCGTGGGTCGGTCAGCGTAGGGCCGTTGACGGTGGACTGGCAGAGGCGCGAGGTAACGCTGGATGGCGCGTCGATCACGCTGCGCAACAAGGAGTTCGAACTGCTGCGGGCGCTGGCCGAACACGAAAGCTTAGTCCTGAGTCGCGAGCAGCTGCTGGAGCAGGTCTGGGGCTACGACTACTTCGGCGAGACGCGCACCGTCGATGTGCACGTCAACCAGGTGCGGCGCAAGCTGGGCGAGAGCGCGGTCTCGATCCAGACGGTGCGCGGCGTGGGCTACAAGCTGGTTTACGCCACGGCGAGCGACACCTAGCCGGACGGCGCTGGTCCAACGCTAGTAGGGGGCTTGCGCGTGCAGGGGATGTTCGGCAGCCTCAGCCTACGCATCTACGGCGGCTTGGGCCTGGCGATCGTGCTGACGCTAGTCGTCGCCGGGATCGTGTTCTTCTCCTTGCTCGGCGGGTATCGCGCGGCCCTGGTCGACAACACACTGCAGCAGCAGGCGAACCAGGTGATGTTCGGCGTGCAGCAATTCACGCAGCGCAACGCCTCGGCGAGAGACCTGGCGTTCTACCTCCAGAACCAGAGCGAGGAGACCGGCACTGTCGTGTTCTTGCTCGACAGCGACGGAACAGTTCTGGCCGATCTCTCACCTGGCGGGGAGTTCACGGACCTGGAACTGCCGATCGATCTACAGGATGTGCGTAGCTCCCCCGGGGAATGGATCTCGGGGGAAGTGGACGCAAATGGGGTCGCGCTGCCTTTTCTGGCGCGGTTGGTTCCGGTGGGCTTCTGGCGCACACCACGGCAAGGCGGCTTCATCGCGGTAGCGCTGCCGGACGACAGCACGTCGGAGATCGTCAGCGACCTCTTGCCGCGACTGCTGGTCAGCGGGCTGGCCGGTCTGGCTGTGGCGCTGCTGGTGGGGTTAGCGATCACCCGCTCGATCTACAACCCGCTGCGAGAGCTGACGGCAGCCGCGCGCGCGGTGGGTGGCGGCCGCTACGAGACGCGCGTGCCGGCCTCCGGACCGCAGGAGACGCGCGAGCTGGCCAACGCCTTCAACCGGATGACGAGCGAGGTGCAGGCAAACGAGCAGACGATGCAGGACTTCATGGCCGACGTGAGTCACGAGCTGCGCACGCCGCTGACGTCGATCCGGGGCTTCACCCAGGCCTTGGGCGACGGGACGGTGCAGGACGAAGAGCAGCGCCTGCGTTCCGTGCAGGTGATCGACGACGAGGCGCGGCGCATGCTGCGGCTGGTGGAGGAGCTGCTGGACCTGTCGCGCCTGCAAGCAGGGGAGTTCCGGCTGCAACGGGAGCCGGTGGCGCCGCAGGAGCTGGTGACGCACGTGAGCGAGGTCTTCGCACAGCGGGCGAGCGACGAGGGACTGGCCTTGCGGGCGGAGTCCGAGCCTGGCTTGCCGCCCGTCACACTCGATTTCGACCGCATGGTGCAGGTGCTGGGCAACCTCGTCGACAATGCGATTCAGCACACGACGGAGGGGGCCGTGCTGATCACCGCGGGGGCGGCCGCGGGTCTGGGCTTCGTACGATTCACCGTGCGGGACACCGGCGAGGGGATCGCGGCAGCGGATCTGGAGCACCTCTTCGAACGCTTCTACCGCGGTAGCAGCGTCGCGCGACGCCGCGGGACGGGCCTGGGGCTGGCGATTACGCGCGAGACCGTGCGGGCGCACGGCGGCGAGATCCGAGCCGAGAGCACGCCGGGCAGCGGCACACTGTTCGTGATCGAGCTGCCCGTGGTGGCGCCCGCCGACTCGGGCTGAGCCGGGATTTGAGGGCGGGCAGCTGACCTGCGGTCCGACACTTGCTACGCTCGCGCGCGGATCGAGGGGAACCATGGCAGGTGCCGAAGCCGAGGTCGTGCAAGTGGGAGCGGCCCTGTTCAGGCAGTGGCTGCGCGACGAATTCGACGTCGCGGTCGAGGCGAGCTCAACGGACGCGGCAGCCGATACGGCGTCGGGGCTGGCGCTGTCCCAGCTGAGCTTGGCGCGGCCGTCAGGGCCGAAGATGGACGCGAGCGTCGCGGTGATCCCGGTCTACGACGCCAACGCGGATCCCACGACCTTGCAAAGCAAGGCGGCCTGGGAAGAGCGCCTGGTCGAAGTCGGTGTGCCACCCTGCGTCGTCTGGGTGCCGCCCCTGGCGGAAGTGCCCGACGACGCGGGCGACCAGCGCGTCGGCGCGATCGCGGAAGCGGTCGCCGGGCTTGGGCAGAGCGAGCGCGGGGAGGTGTCGTTCCCGGTGGTGCTGCGCGTGGCACGCGACGGCGATGAGGGGTCGTATCTAAACGCGTTCGGGGGGCTGTCGCAGCACTGGGCGCGCTTCACGAATCAGGTCATGGGGCAGTACCGGCTCGATGCGGCAGCGCTTCACCGTCTGCCGGACGACCCCGAGGAGACAACGAAGCTGATCGACCTGATCGTGCTGATCGCAAACGGGGTGCGCGAGGTGGGCAAGAACGCCGACATCCCAGCTCAGGACACCTGGGTCGTGCAGCGTGTGCCAGGCCTCGACGGTCCACTGGTGCTGGCGGCGTCGCCGCAACTCCAACCGAGCGAGGGGCGGGCGGTGCGCAAGGCCGTACGGGCGGGGATGCGCGGCGTACAAGAGGCGTTTTCGACGCAGAGTGCCGCGCGACCAGCGGGCACCCCAGAGCCGCTCAAGGCGGTGGTCTTCGTGGGCATGTTCCGTTCGATCGAAGAGGAGAACGTCGCGATCGCCCTGAAGGGGATGGATCCGATGGTCTTCGGATCGCTGGACCTAGCCTGCGTCGTCGCGGATGGACGGGTGAAGAGGCTGTACGGGCCACCGCCCGGATCACCGCTTGCGGGCTGATCGCGACCAGGGTACCCGGGCGCGGCGAACCGACCACGAA